>Ga0255371_10002_pt1 | contig 49358 bp, 49 predicted proteins | sample ANMaggSSYBR01I12_FD_182097 | JGI IMG/M metagenome (GOLD analysis project Ga0255371, IMG submission 182097) | Sediment cell enrichment communities from methane seep in Santa Monica Basin, California, United Staets - ANME aggregate JGI... | ecosystem: Environmental > Aquatic > Marine > Cold seeps >...
CAAGATAGTCCCTGTGAAGTTCAAAGCGCTGACAGGGATGCATAAAACCTATCAGTGATTTTGTTGCAAAAGAAAATCCTGCTATGCTGTGTGATTTAAGGTTTGCGAGATTGATTATTTTATCATATTTATAAATGCTTTCTGAAAGTATGATATGCTTAAAGTAGATGCCATTTATAGGGATCTTTACCCATCTACCATAATCAAAGACCTTGATTCGAATGCCATACTTTTTTAAATCGTAAAGTCTCTTTTTTTTAATAACTTTTCTTGTGGGCAAGTGTATCAATCCGCTGCAATCACCTATACAAATGTTTTTTATTCCAAGATCAAGCAGGGATTGTAATACAGTTTCCAGCATATGGTTAGAAGTAGAAGCAGGGTAAGGATTTGCTGAGTTAAGATTTGTCTTAATTAATACGCTATTTACAGGATCGAAATCTTTAAAAATCTTATTACTGGAATCAACCATGTCTTTGAGAGCATTTTCACCACTAAAAGATAATTCTATGACAGAAGATCTTTTTGGTATCCTTGGAGGGTAATTTTTGATAAGAAAAGTATTCTTAATTATTATTTTTTTTTAAACAGAAGTTTGGAATAAAAGACTTTGATCAAAATCCATATAATAGCAGGTTTTTTAAACATCTTATTAAAATCACTGGTGATAACTTGTGAAAGTCTTATTAGTCACTCCTCTTTCGAAACATAATTCAGTAAGATGGACCCCTCTGGGAATGAGCTATATAGCTTCGCTTCTTATTAAAAATAAACATACTGTAAAGCTTTATGATAGATTTCTAAAAGGATATCTTCTGGATAATAGGAATTCTGTTGATAAAGATATGAAATCTGAAATTTTAAGATTTAAACCAGATATTATAGGATTTTCAACAATATCGCCTGTAATCTACGATACAGTAGAATGTGTAAAATATATCAGAGGTTTTTTTAATGGGATCATTATTGCAGGTGGCCACCATGCTACTGCAATGCCTGAGCTGACCCTTAAAAGAATCTCTGGTCTTGACTTTGTTGTAACCGGTGAAGCTGAATATACTACATTATCTCTCGCTAATGGAAATAAACCATCTAATATTCCCGGACTTTTTTCCAGATATACTGATGCCTCTACTTTTTTAAATTCCCGGATCAAGAATCTGGATGAGCTTCCTTTCCCGGAATATGAAATATTTGATATGGAGTATTATTCGCAATCAAATAGGAGTACTCTGCGCGGTTTTTATCTGAGAACAGCCTGTGTTATATCTTCTCGCGGATGCCCTAATAACTGCAAGTTCTGCACAGAGTCATTGAGTTTTGGAAAGGGTGTCCGCTTTCATTCAGCAGATTATATTACTGACAATATCGAGAAACTTATTATTGACTATAAAGTCGAGGGAATATATTTTCATGATAATAATTTTTTATCTTCACATTCCCATGCAGAAGATATCTGTAAAAAAATAATTAATAGGAATCTACATAAAAAGATCAAATGGGTCATTCAGGCGGGAACACCAACGGTAAATAATGATATATTAAGACTATTATCTGAAGCAGGATGTGTGAAAATAGAATTTGGCATGGAATCTATAAAAGACAGTGATTTGAAAAGCATGAATAAAAATGCCACCGTAGATTCAAATGAAAATGCTCTGACGCTTTGCAGGAAATATAAAATAAGGGTCCACTCTTATTTTATGACCGGATTTGAAGGTGAAAAAATATCCGATCTTAATAATACTCTTACCTGGATAAAAAAATTCAAGCCGCATACATTTTCACTACACCCATTAAAGATCTATCCGGGCACTGCACTGTATGAAATGTCAGGTAGTAAGTTTTTTGAAAATAATACCTGGAACCGTAATAATATTGAAAAATATTTTAAGAAAGAGATTTATAGCAGTATAAATAAAAAACAAAAAATCAGATGGTATGAAGAAATATACAAACCATTCAATAATAAATATCACAAAATGGCATTGCTTAAAACAAATACTTTGACCACCCTTTTTAAAATGGCATGGGTGAAGTATTTGTTAAAGAAGTAGCATTAAGTATCTGGATTAGAATTGTCATTAATACCTTTTGTCACTTCATTCAAATTCTCATGTTCTGTAAGCTCTGGTCTTTGATATTCTTTTCTTTCATCTTTTTTCATGTTTTACTCCTTTAGTTATTTTAATGACTTAGAAATAAAAAACTCTTTCTTCACTCTTGTTAAATGGCATAGATAAAATATTTATTGAATAAGCAATATTAAACAATATCGGAAGGTCCGGGACCATTGCCTTTTGTCACTTCATTCAAATTTTCATGCTCGGTAAGTTCCGGCCTTTGATATTCTTTCTTTTCATCTTTCTTCATGTTTTTCCAATCTGCAGTAGTTAAAATTATTACACTTGTTCGGAAGGTCTAGGCAAACCCTTTGTCACTTCATTCAAATTTTCATGCTCGGTAAGTTCTGGTCTTTGATATTCTTTTCTTTCATCTTTTTCCATATTTTTCCTCCTCTGATGGCTACAATACTGATGATTTCAGTCTTAAATATTATCATTCTATTATCATTGTAGAATAATAATTATATTAAAATTAATATATCACATAATTATAAAAAATGTATAAAAAATTAGGGATTTTAATAAAATATTTTAACAAATCTTAGATAAATATAGTCTCCCCACTGTGATTAATTTCTAAAGGACCTTAAACCCTCTCTTATGAGTAATTTCATTCCGTAATTTAAGCACCTATCAAACAAATAGTTTATTCCAAGAAAGATTATAATACTTATGCCTATCAGGGCGATAAAACCTGGAAATGTGGCTGCATCAATATAGGATTTTAAAGCATATATGCATAGTGCTATGATTGTTCCATTTAAAAGAGGCAGCATTACCAGCTTTCCAAAATTTCTAAAACCGCACTCAGTTATTCTTATAGCTTCAAAACAAAATCCTATACTTGAAATAAAGGCACTAAGCAACACGGAAACTGATGTTCCCAGTATTCCATATGTAACTGTAAGTGGATAGATCGATATAATTAATACAAATAATCTGACCACCTGCCATCTGGTTTCTATTTTTGGTCTTCCAGTAGCACGGAAAAGTGGGATCGTCGTTGTTATCACCGATCTTATTGATCCAGCTAAAACCAGTACTTGAATTACTGGTACAGCAGGCATCCATTCTTCACCTAAAAATAACCTGGTGAACTCAGGAGCCAGTATAAAAATCAAACCTGCCATTGGAAAAGATATGAATGTGACCAGTTGAAGGATTTTTAGATATGCATCTTTTAATCTGGAGAGATTATCCTGCAATTTTGAGTATAATGGAAAACTCACCCTGGAGATCACATTGGAAATCTCTGTTGCCGGCATATTTGAGATCCTGTAGGCGATCTGATAAAATCCAAGCATAGCGGCCCCTAGCAATTTCCCAGCAAAAATATCATCACCCTGGGTAATCATAAATATTAAAATAGTGGAGCCGAGGATCCATTTGCCAAAATTAAAAAGTTCCTTTGCCTGGCTTCTGATAAATTTTAATTTTGGCCTATATGGTTCAATTATATAAGACATTATGCATCTTGTTATATTTCCTGCCAGAAGTCCAAAAACAAGAGCCCAGACACTTTTTAAAAGAAATGCCGCAGTAATGGCAACCGTAAAATCAACAATGGTCCCAAAAAACTGGTATTTGAAAAACTTATGAAACTTAAGTTCTTTTTGAAAATATAATATTGCGATATTGTTAAAGCTCCGGATAATAATGGAAAATCCAATAACTCTTAAAATTTGCTCAGCATCTGGCGCAGCAAAAAAAGCTGCAGCGGGCCTGGCCAGAAAAAATACTATAATTGCGATTAAAAAACCCCTGATGAGTCCTATTGTCCAGGCTGTATCAAAATAGGATTTGATCTGTTCTTTCTTTTGAATAAGAGCCTGTGAATGGCCCGTTTGGGAAAATGCCCCGAGGATGGACAGGACCAGAAGAGCAATACCAAATATTCCAAAATCATTAGGTGACAGAAGTCTTGCTAAAACAATTACTCTGATTAATCTAAAAAGGCTATCTATTATCCTTAAAGTAAAAACCCAGAATGTGCCTCTTGCAGTTTTTCCGGAGAGGCTTCCTCCTGCAGATGTTAATTTTCTTATAAAGTCTTTGATTTTTTTTATATTTTTTATGTTTCTATTATGGACTCATTGTAATGTTCAAATTGACTTTGCTCTGGCTATATCCCCAGCCATCACTATTACCATCATCATCAGTAAGGGCCCCTCCAAAATGAATCCTTATCTGGAAGCGTGATTTACCCGCATTAATGGCTTTCTGGATCTCCTCTTTCAATTTGGAGACATTACATGTGATATTAGGAGAATCATAGCTGGCAACTGCAATCCCGGTCAGGGCGAAGTCATTCTGATTTATTGGTTCCGCGCCCCAATCCAGGACATTTACCCATAGTGTATCGAAAAATCCCAGGGGGTCGCCTGAAATGGAGCCGCTACTTAATGTCAATACTGCTGCTTCAATTGTCCTGCCGCCAAGATTTGATATATCAAAACTTATAAAGCCGCTGCATGGTTTATTATTTTCTGAATCACCAGCATACAGATCCCCTCCGGAAGAAGTGACTCCACCATATTCAATATATCCGCCTTCGCTTTCTTTTCTTGGCACATTCATATTATCAGGAGTCTGGTCAATAGTTGCTTCACCTACATAGACCTTTAGCGAGGAAAGAGACTCATTGCCTGCTCCATCAATTACGGCTATAGATATAGTATAGTCTCCAGCTGCGGCGGGAGTGTTCCACTTTGCGGGATTTAATGTATTGTCTTCAATATCCCCTCCATCCGTACTCCAGGAGTAAGCCAATTCATCTCCGTCAAGATCAATTGCCTCGACTGATATTTCATATTGTTCACTAATATACAATGTATCAGTAGAGAGTGAGATGCCGCTGATATCAGGGCTTCTATTGCAGTTCCAATTAACTGTTATACTATCTGATGCTTTACCTTCCAGATTTTCAGCTATTGCTCCAAGAGTAAAAGATCGACTGTCCCTGGTAAGATTTATCTGGGCTTTACCCGGTCCCAGCGAGCCGAGGCTGTCATCTTTGGTGAAGGTGATTTCAGGAGAAGGATCTCCTGTGACTTCTGCCAGTATCCGGTAATAACAGATATCATCACCCTTTGAATAAAGGGGACCTTCATATATTATTAGCTTTATTGTGGGTACAATATCCTGATCTTCGGCTTCTTCTTCCTCTTCTGTTTCCTCTTCAGCAATTTCTTCCGGTTCCTCTTCCTCTATAATTTCTTCTTCAATAATATTTTCATCGGTGCTATTTTCTTTTACTGTTTCCTGCTCCATGGTATTATCAGGAAGCTTGAAAAGATAATCTATCCCCCTGTCTATAAACATAGGCACAGCTGGAACAAAAAGGTAGACCAGAGTCAATGCTGCAATGACTATCACGATGCTGCATAGAATAATGATTGGTTTCCAGTTTATTGCCTTCTTCTTTGCCGGCACCTTCCTGGCATGTTTCATAATGTATTTATCGCGCATTTTTTATATTTGAACTTCTGTTATTTGAGTAAATTGAAATATTTTTATTTATTTGATGATTATATAAGGGATGATTAGTGTCCGCAAGGTTCTATAAATATATGATAATATATTGCATCTATAGAATATTGGAAGATTATCGATTGAAATAACATTTGCACAGCTAAGAGAAATACATTCTTAGTATCCCCGCAATGAACTTTTGGCAGACATCTTTTTTAAAGCAGGATTCATTGAATCCTGGTGACGAGGAACTCTTAAAATATGTATATATTTAACATTAAGATATAATTATCTAAGTTTTGTTAATTTTTTTAAGGGTCTCCACTACTTTTCATTATCCCTCTGCCAGGGAAAGCCTACATCTACAGTTATTATTTGTATATTTATTCATTATAAAATTTACTAAGATATAGTATCTAAATCAACTATTTATAATTAGTTTGATTTATTATAAAATAAATTCTGGTTGGCCCCATGGTGGAATTGGCAGACACGATAGACTGGAACTCTATTGAGGAACTTATCCTTGTGTCGGTTCGAATCCGACTGGGGCCACCACCATTAGTAGGTGACTCATGCCATAAACAAAAAACGGCCTTAAAAGACCGTTTTTTGTGAAATTTATCATTTCAACTGGAACTCTTTAACTTTCTAAGCATAATTTAACTATATTTAAATGTGCTTGTCAAGTTGAAATATGGTTACTTTTTTAAGGGTCTCCACCACTTTTCATTATCCCTGTACCAGGATACTGTCTTTACAAGAGCCTGCTCAAAGTCATATTCTGTATCCCAGCCCAGTTCATCCTTTAACTTGCTGCAGTCGACTGAATATCTCCTGTCATGGCCCAGGCGGTCCTCGACTGGTCTTATCATTTCTTCAGTCTTTCCAAGCAGTTCAATAATCTTTTTAGTTATCCAGACATTTGGCTTTTCATTGCCTGCACCAATATTATATATCTCACCGATTTTACCTTTGTGCAGAGTCGCATCCAGGGCGCTGCAGTTATCATCAACATATATCCAGTCCCTTATATTCATTCCATCGCCATAAAGAGGGACCTTTATATTATCGATTAGATTAGTCGCAAATAAAGGTATGAGCTTCTCGGGATACTGGTAGGAACCAAAGTTATTTGTGGTCCTTGTTATGATGACTGGAGCCTGATAAGTCTTATAGAAAGAGTGTACAATCATCTCAGCACCGGCCTTGGAAGCTGAATAGGGGCTATTAGGAAGTAGCGGGTCTCCTTCTTTGAATGAGCCTTCTTCGATCGAGCCATAGACTTCGTCGGTGCTTATCTGGAGAAACAGGCTGCAATCACTGGCCCGTGCAGCTTCAAGAAGTACAAATGTACCATATATATCTGTCTGTATAAAAACGCCGGGGTCTTCTATGGAGCGGTCCACATGGGACTCAGCTGCAAAGTTTATTACTGCATCGATCTTATTTGAATCAAATATATCGTTTACGATTTTTGTATCAGCAATATCGCCTTTTACAAACTCATAGCCAGGATCATCTTCAATATCCTTTAGATTCTCAAGATTACCTGCATAGGTCAGTTTGTCCAGATTTATTATTTTGTAACCAGGATACTTGTTTATCATATAATGAATAAAGTTACTTCCTATAAATCCGGCACCGCCTGTTATAAGAAGGGTCTTAAACTTTCTATTTTCCAACTTTTCTCCTATCCGTCTTTTCTGTTCCAATTATAAGGTATGTCCGAGCTATGGGGATCTACCCTGAACTCATCAGGTTCATTGTAGTCATATTTCTCGGTAGGCAGATTTATACATATTGCTTCATAATCGCTTATACATTTAAATCCATGGTATACATATTGCGGTATCTGAAGGAGTATTGGATTGTTTACTCCCATGAAAAACTCATTCACTTCTTCATAAGTAAGAGAGTCCTCCCGGCTGTCATATAAAACTACCTTCATCATTCCCCTTACAACCACAAAATTATCTATTTGTTTCTTGTGGTAATGCCATCCCTTTACAACACCAGGATAAGCAGTGGTCATATAGGCCTGACCAAATTTTACGAAAAGATCATCATCGCATCTGAGCATCTCCATCAGCCTTCCTCTTTCATCGGGCATGACTTTTAACTTTTTTATCTTTACTCCGTCTATCAAATTATTCCTCCCCTGATAATAATTAATTTCCTATCCCTATGTATTTAAATCCCATCTCCTGCAGTTTTTTCTTATTAAGAAAATTCCTGCCGTCGATTATATTCTTATCAGCCATAATATCTTTTATCTTCCCAAAATCCAGTCCTGAAAATTCTTCCCATTCGGTCACGAGCACAAGCAGGTGAGCCTCCTTGACTGCCCCGTAGGGGTCCTCAGCAAATATCGCTCCCCTGTCAAGACTTTCCGGGTAATCCTTTATTATAGGGTCATAGACCCTGACCTCTGCTCCAAGTTCGAGAAACTTATTGGTAACTGTAATAGATGGGGCCTCCCTGGTATCATCTGTATTTGGCTTAAATGACAACCCCAGGACAGCTATTATCTTATCCTCTATTATGCCCAGAAGGTCCATGGCCTTCTGTACTACTTTAAATCTCTGCTGATTATTTACCTGTATTACTGCATTTAAGATGCTGGCAGATGCACCGTATTCTTCTGCTGTATAGGAAAGAGCCCTGACATCTTTTGGAAAGCATGAGCCTCCCCAGCCGATTCCGGCTTTCATAAAGCGCGAGCCTATCCTGCTGTCCAGTCCCATCCCATATGTCACATCAATAATATTGGCTCCTATCCTTTCACAGATATTAGCTACTTCATTTACAAAAGATATCTTGGTGGCAAGAAATGCATTGGAAGCGTATTTTATAAGTTCGGAACTTGTGGAATCAGTGATGAGTATCGGCACTTCCTTCTTCTTATGGCTATTTCCTTTTGCATGCTCAAAGTCCTGATTAATTATGGGCTCATAGAGCTTCTTCATAATATTTACCGCTTTTTTACTTGCCGAACCTATTACGATCCTTTCCGGAAAGAATGCATCCTTTACTGCTTCACCCTCTTTTAAAAACTCCGGGTTGGAGATTATATCAAATTCATGGCCATTATTTTTATCATCCTGATTTTCCTTGATTATTTTTCTTATCCTCTTTGCCGTCCCGATCGGTACAGTGCTTTTATTTGATATTATCTTATATCCATTAAGCGATCTGCCTATCATCCTGGCAACATCATCAATCGCGGCAAGATTGGGTTTTCCTGATGGAAGCGGCGGCGTTCCCACACAGATAAATATTATATCGCTTTCTTTTACCCCTTTTGATGTATCGGAGTCAAAGACAAGCTTTTTACTTTCATAATTTCTTTTAACAAGCTCTTTCAGACCTTCTTCATAGATAGGTATCTTTCCTTCTTTAAGAGAAGATATTTTACTTTCATCATTATCGGCACATATGACATCATGGCCGATCTCAGCCAGGCATACTCCAGTTACGAGTCCGACATAACCGGTTCCAATAACACAGACTTTCATAATTTTCCTTTTGCTAGTTATTTGTATAAATCCGATATAGCATGTACTTTGAAGTATAATATCAGGTATATTTTTTTCTTACAATAATGCTTTAAAAGGTTTGGCTCTAAAACCACCATTTGGGAAATGAACAGGCATGCTGGAATCAGTATGCCTGTTTTCCTGTGTTCTTTACCTGATAGAAAAGACGGCATTCCTACACAGATACATATTATACTTTACTTACAGAAAGCCTGAGCTCTTCTGCCATCTTCCCAAATAGATTAGTAGTATTCTTAAGTCAAATAATCTATATAATTTTCTTTATTTATTACTGAAAAATCTGAGCCTGGATATGAATTAATAAAATCTTTTGGTGCTTTTACATTCTTTTTTGAGTATTTGCACTCAAATGCATGCAATTGTCCTCCACGCTCCTCTATTAAATCAATTTCTTTTTTTTCATATGTTCGCCAGAAGAATTTATTTGCTGATATTTGTTTATATTTCAAATATTTAGTTCTTTCTGTAATACAAAAATTTTCCCAAAGTTTACCAACATCATCTCTTAAATTAAGTCCATTGTAATTAGATATTAATGAATTACGAATTCCATTATCCCAAAAATAGTACCGGGGGCTTTTAGAATATTCTTTTCTCAGGTTTCTGCTGAATCCCTGGTGAGAAAATATCACATAGCTTTTTTCTAATAATTCAAGATATCTCATTACGGTTTTTTTATTGACATTCAAATTTGAAGCTAATTCTGAATATGATACATCCTGACCAATTTGAAAAGCTATTAACCTTAGCAAATTAAATATAAAAAGGCTGTCTTTAAGATTATCAAGTTCCAGTATATCCCTTAAAAGATAACCATCACGTATTGCTTCTAACTCAATTCTTTTCTGTTTTATTGTTTCTGCTGTATATACCTGTGGGTAAAAACCATAAATTAACTGCTCCTCTAAAATCTCCTTTTGCTTAATATAATCCGTATTGCCGACTTCAAGTAATGAGAAAGGATACAAATAAAAATATTGGCTGCGCCCAACTAATGGTTCTCCGATTTTATTTCTAAGATCAAAACTTGATGACCCGGTTACCAGTATTGAAACATCAGGAATAGTATCCACAATTAGCTTAAGGTTCACTCCAATCTTTGGAACCTTTTGAGCTTCATCTACAAAAAGATATTCATTTTTTCCGATAAATCGTTTTAAAGTTCCAGTACGCTGACTTGATAATGCTTCAATAACATCAAGATTTTCACCATGCACCATAAGTATATTTTTATTGCCTGCTTTTTCTTTAATAAAATTCATTAGAACAGTTTTACCTGATCTTCGCGGACCAAAGACTCCTACTACTTTAGAAGGTCTCAAACTATCTATTACTTGTTGTGCAATATATCTAGATATCATAATGCCTGTATTTTACTAAATACGGGTAGCATTGTCAATCTAAAAATCATGGTAATAGCCTTATTATGAAAATTTTGCAAATTATTGATTAATCCTATTTAAGAATCTTTCCAGTATGCTTATCTTTTTTTACAGGTCAATTTCTTAAAGGCTTCAACGGTATCCTTTATGCTATTATTCCAGGAAAATACTTCCTCGACCCTCTGCTTATTCTTATCTCCCAGCTTCTTTGCTTCCTCCGGGTTCTCTGCGGCCCATATCATCTTTAATGCTAGATCCTCTACCATATTGCCGGCAGCATATATCCCGCCGTCTTCAAGGAATCTGCGGTTATTTTTACCATCAAAGCATACTACTGGAAGTCCTGCTCCCATATAATTTATTATTTTGCCGCTTGCTTCTCCTGCTTTTTCCATCTTTGGCTCTACTGCTATATCACTTATATTGAGATAGTCCGGAAGCTTGAAGTAATCAACCATACCAGTGAAATGTACATTATCTTCTACATTTAACTCTTTAATTTTCTTCTTAGTCTCCTCTACAGGATAACCTACAATAAGAAAGTGTATGTCTTTTCTCTCTTTGATGACCAGCGGTATAGCATCCACAAGGTTCCATATTCCCTTGGCAGCAAGCAGCGCTCCGGTAAATATTATAAGGGGGACGTCTTCTGGTATGCCCAGCTTTTTTTTAAATCCTTTTTTTGGGGGACTGTCAAAGAAATCAGTATGGACCCCGTCTATTACTACTTTTACCCTGTCAGGATCCTTTTTGAAGCGCTCCTTTATAATATCGCCATTTGAGACCGAGCTGCATATGAAGAAGTCCGGCATGGCGCATATAAACTTCTCAAAGTTATGAAATAGCCATCTGACGACCCTTTTACCCCTGAGCCAATCGAAAGTATCAAGCTCATCAGTAAGGCTTCCCTGGACATCAAAGACAAGTGGTGCCCTGCCAAATGTCAGAAGATACTTTACCAGGCCTCCTACAAAGGCGCCTTCATGGAGATGGCCATAGATGATGTCAGGCTTTTCCTTTATATATACAGCTGCTGCTTTGAAAAAGAGAAGGATATCTATATAGAACTTGTGTATTGATGGTCCTGCCTCAAGTTTTTTGTACCAGGGGATATTTATTATCCTCCTTATATCCAGTCCCTCAAGGTCGCGTCCATTATGATAGGTGACGATTATATTCTGATAGCCATTCTTTTCGAGAGCTTTCATCTCACCAAGTATCCTCATATGACAGCCTCTATCCGCAAAGAAGGGCGTTGGAACTATGTTTAATACTTTTTTACCTTTGATCTTATTACCTCTTCCTAAAATTAATATATTTTTATTTTAATTATTTTCGACATTAAATCAAAATCTTTATCATCATGAAGAAGATAGACATCATTACCATATAACAATTTTTATCCATATTGTAATATATCAGCATAGCATAAAAATAAATGAAAAGAAGTAGTAATCAAAAAATGATTGTGGCTTTGCTTCAGCCTTTACTGTCGATATATAAACAGGGACCTGTCTTTAAATCCTCCAAAAAATTTTTATCTCTTTAATTCGAAAAATATTAACTTTTATGTTTAAATTATGTGAAATTAAATGAACCTGATTTATAAATTGTTAAAAAACAATAGGAGCTACTTAAATGAACAAAAAAGCAATGTTTAAAAGAATGGTCCTTATTATTTCTGTGTTGGCTTTGCTGGTAATATATTTACCTGTATTATCCTCCTGCACACCCGCATTAGCCTTCGGAGATCTGACTATTTGTTCTGCAATCGATCCTGAGACTGCTGAGCCTGCTGAAGAAAATAATGTATTCAATGCAGCCGATGAAAAGATATATGCAACTATTAAGGCAGAAGGTATAAAGGCAGATGATAATAAAAGATTCAGCCTGAAAAATCTGGAGACAGGCGATATTGTATTTGATAGATCAGAGCCTTATTTCACTGAAGCAGAAGGCTATATCGAAGGTTATTTCTATATTGGAATAGAGAAAAAGATCGATGACCCAATACTGCTGGAACCGGGTGATTATGAAGTAAGCTTCTATCATAAAGGAGAGCTGATCGATAAAGCCGATTTCGAGGTTTTGACCCCAAAGGCACAAATACTTGAAATCAATATCGCCAGTGAAGTCGATGCACAGTCAAAGGCTCCTTTAAATATTACAAATGAATTTAAGCATACTGATATTTTTTACGCTACTGTCAGGACAGATTACCATATAGCTGGAGATTACTTTGAGGCTAAGTGGTACAGCGAAGATACAGGTGAGAGTATTACAACCAGGATAGACATAGAGGAAAATTATTTTTATGAAAACTATCTTGCCTTTGAACTTAGCCGCGATGATCCCTGGAGCCCGGGAAGTTATAGTGTAGAGATCTACCATAATGGTGCCATTGAAGGCATTTATAAGTTTGTGGTCCTCCCGCCAGAACAGGAAATAGCAGAAGAATCAATATATATAAATGAGTCATATGGATTTGGCTTTATTATCCCTGATGACTGGGAAGTATATGAGGAAGATGATGGGGCCTTAATGCTTGATATTATATATGGACCTGATGATGTAAATATTTCTGTTTATTTCATAGTATCTATACCGGAAGAAGCTATTCCAGAAGAAGAGTATGAGGCTGCAGCCAAAGATCTATTCAGTGATGCAGTTGATGAAGAATGGACCCTGGTTGATGAATTTAGCGGTGAGTATATAAATGATAATAATATTTATTATGAAGAGTATCAACAAGTCTTTATTGATGAAGATGGTTATGAGCTGAGCATGGTCATTGACTTCTTTAAAGGTTCTGAAAGCACCTATATTATGTTTAGCATAATAGGTCAGGACTACTATGAAATGTATAATATGGTCTATGAGGTAATTGTAGGTTCTCTTGATTTTATATAAGGACTTAATTATTTATCCTTTTTATTATATTTTTATATCCTTTAATAATATAATATTTCCTCTCTCTAAATGCTTGTGATGGCGGGGATTAGCTGTAATCAATGGGATCATCAAATAACTTGAAATAGATAAAAAAATCGCGTCATATACAGATATATTATCTTCAAATGCAATCTCTATGGCCAGATCCATCATCTCTGTTTCCACAGTGATTGCATTAAACTGCATATCCAATAAATTAGTAATGACTTTCTTTACATCACTTGATAAAAAATTCTTATTATACCTTAATGCATTTGCAATCTCATAAAAAGCAAGTTCAGGTATAGTAATCTCAATCTCATTATCTTCGTATAGATCCATAAGCTTTATTGCCTGATCCACACAATCTTCTTTATCGCTATTGAACCATTTCACAATCACTGAACTATCTAAAATATAATGCAACTAAACCCCTTTATAGACTATTTTAATTTATCTCTCCATTTATTGATCTCTGAAACACCATCCCAGCCTTCATTTTTCTTTGCCAATTCCCTAAAAAACAGCTTCGCTTCATGGATCTTTCTTTTTTTCTCTTTCAGTCTTTTTTCTTCCTCTATATCTCCAATATAGTCTTCAACTGCTTCCCTAATAAATCCTGATCTTGTTCTGTTCTCCTTTTTCGAGTAGTGGTCCAATTTTTTTAAAAAGTCATTTTCCAGAGAAATATTGATCTTGGTCATTCTAATCACCTGAATATTCTTTTTTATCTAAATCATTATACACTAATTTTAAAAATATTACCTACTTTTATACCTACTATAATTATACCAAAATATTTATTTTATATTTCAAGCATTCCAATATGCAGCCTTATTATCAGGTGAAATCAGAAATCTGCCTATTAATAATCTAATTCTATCTCTTATTCTCTTTAAACCACTTGTATGTCAACTTTAGCCCATCTTCTATTGATACTTCAGGCTTCCAGCCCAGGACCTTCCCCGCCAGGCTATTGTCAAGTACGCTGCGCATCTGCTCCCCGGTCTTAGCGGGCCCATGCTTTTCTTCTATGTCACTGCCGCTGGCACTTTTAAGGATATTAAAGAGAGCCATCACATCTGTCTCGATTCCGGTACCTATATTTACGGGACCTACAAAATCAGACTTAATAGCATCAATATTTACTCTTACGACATCTCCGACATATACATAATCCCTGGTCTGGAGACCATCACCGTTTATCAGGGGTGTCTCGCCTGCAAGCATCATATTTGAGAATATGGCAACTACTCCGGCTTCCCCATAAGGATCCTGCCTGGGGCCGTAAATATTAGCATATCGCAGTGCAATATACTCAAGGCCATAGATTCTTAAGTAATAGTATAGATAATGTTCTGTAGTTAGCTTTGCAACGCCATATGGTGATATGGGGGCCATGGGATGCGATTCATCTGCAGGAAATACCTTCTGCTCGCCATATACGGTACCTCCGGAGGATGCAAAAATTATCTTCTTCACTTCATATTTATTGCAGATATTAATAAGGTTTAGACCGCCTATTATATTTATGTCTGCATCAAGCAGGGGCTCCTCTACTGATACCCTTACAGAAAGCTGTGCGGCATTGTGGATCACCATATCAGGCCTTTCGGCCTTAAATACATCTTCAAGTCTGCTGTCTCTGATATCAGTCTTATAGAACTTCGCCTTTTCGTGTATATTCTCTTTGCGCCCATTTGAAAGATCATCCACTATTACTACTTCATAACCTTCCGCTATCAGTCCATCTGCCACATTAGAACCTATGAATCCGGCGCCGCCCGTTATCAATACTTTCACAATACTATCCTTTCCCCGATCTATGCCAAAATATCATTATGGACTATTTAAATCCATTGATTAAAAATGCCATAACTGTATTATATTGCTATTATAATGTTTGCTGGAATATATTACATTGCTAATATAGTATATCCAGAAATATATTGATAATTTTAAAGTCTTTGTTTGAAGTCCGGGATAATTACCTGATATTATCTACTGCTCTTCAATCAAAAGATCTGTATTCCTTATAGCTGGTATTGAAAGATCAATATTACCATATGCCTTGATCCTCTTTCCATCTATAAAGAAAGTCACGCCATTTATCTCGGGTATCTCCGTCACTGTATTTACAATGGAATAGATTATATATTCATCAAGTATCCGCGTGTCCAGGCTGTTTTCAAGAAATTCCTGCGAAAGGTCCACTTCTGCTATCCCATCGATTACCCTGGATCCCAAAAGTACTGTACCTGCTGGTATGACCGGGAAATGATAGCTCATAAGAGGGCCCTTAAGGAGTTCCTTCATGACATTGCTCAGAGCATTTCCAGGATTTCCTGCAATGACTGGTCTCTTCTCTGCCATAAGTATCTTCTCCTGGCCGGTCCCTGCAAAATAGATATTTACCGAAAGATCTGGAAGATAGCTTTCTCCGCTTTCCGTTTTACCGCTCCCTCTCTTAAAAAATATCAGTATACTCTGCCATAATGAGGGTCCGCCTGGATCAGTATCCTCTTCCAGGTTTTCCACGGGGGCCGCTTCCTCTGTGCTGTTTATCTGTGTCTCTATCTGGACACTTTCAGCTTCCCGGTCCTCTCCGCGGTCAAAAAGGCCGCTTAAAAATCCAGGATTATCTATGCAGTAGAAAATAAGGAATCCGATCAGAGATATAAAGATGACTATAGTAACGAACCTTTTAAGCGGGGACCTTCGTTTTTTCTTTCTTATCTTATTAACCACGGTTTATTAGAAATATTCTATGCCAAAATAATCATCTATCTAAAAAATTAAGATAATAATTCCTCGCCCTTACAAACAGGTCCGGGTCATTTGCGGACAGAGAATCAAATATCCTGTCATCTATGAGTTTGGGGGCATTAATACTCTTTTTAAAGGCCTCTATAAAGAAATCCACCACATCTTTGTCTTTGGAGCCGATAGAATCTATAAGCTCTTCAAGATCTTCTTTTTTGGCTTCTATCCTTTTATTATTTTCCTCTATATCCTGATAATCTGCCTTGTTCAGGCATCCGCCGCACCAGTCCAGGCAGCTCTTATCGGTCCCGCTGAAGGTCAGCTTGCCGCTTTCATATTTTATCACCTGTGGATTTACCTTGAAGATATTGCTATGACATTTCGGGCATTTTACTTTTCTCTCATCCGCAAAGAATTCTACCTCATGCCCGCATTTAGGGCATGGTACGATATTAGTCTTAAAATCTTTTAGAAATGCTGTATTCTGTCCGGGGCATCCTCCACCCAGTTTTGCCATTATACTCCTGCCTGTCCTTTATATATCTTAAATAATAATAAGCCTCTTGTAGATTTTACTTGAGACCCATCAAAGCTTCAAGCGAATCCAGGGCATCTATGGCAGCCTGGTATTTTGGATATATGGCAAGTGCTGCCTTAAGCTCCGCTATTGCCTCTTCATGCCGTTTCTCGTAATCCAGAGTCATGGCATTGCTATGATGATTCCTTGCAATCTCAGTGATGTTTGAAGCTTCCTGATAATTTCCCTCTATGCTTGCCAGAAGCTCTTCCTTCATATCTTCCGGCAGCTCTGATCCTTCAATGACTCTTTGCACGTCCCTGTATTCCTTGATAGCCTCTACATATAGTCCATCATTAAAGCAGCTGCCGGCTTCTTCTATCTTTGCAGTTATCTCTTCCGGTATTTCTACCTCTTCTTCGGCTTCCTCTTCGACACTATCTTCTGCTTCAGGGCTTTCTGCTTCCTCCTGATCACTGCTCTGGATATCTTCTTCTGCAACTGCTTCCTCTTCAGGTCCGGCTTCTTCGGTCTCTTCTATGGCAGCCTCCTGTCCGGTGCTTTCCTGGCCTGCTGACCCGTCTTCACTTCTGCACCCTCCGGCAAAAGCAAGGACCGCTGTAAGTACTACGATTATAGTGATCATAGTTATAAGATTTATTTTACTCTTTATCTTCATTTCAAATTGCCTTTCATAAAAATATCTTTAAATAATCAAAGCTAAAAAATATTAGACTATTATATAAAAGTAGCCGGAAGTTTTCCACAGCTTAATCTATCCTGTAAATAGATATCCTAACAGCTTCCGGCGGGCAGTAGCATCTAAACTGTGAATACTTCCCTTCACCCAGGCCCCTTGTGACAAAAAGCACCATCTTCTTAAAGTAAAAAAGACCCGATGCAAAGGCGGTCTTTATCCTGCATCCCGAGATTATTGCCCCTATAAGCGGCAGTCTTACCTGGCCTCCGTGAGTGTGGCCGCAAAAGACGATATCAACATCCTTTTTATAAAGAGTGGCCAGAGCATGGGAATCAGGGGTATGAAGCAGAGCCAGCCTTAAATGGCCCTTCCTATTGAGCTTGTGTATATCTGTATCATTTATGTCAAAGAGTTCGCCTTTTATTTCTCTATAATTTGAGCCATCTACTATCTCTCCCTCTTTTAGAGGGTCAATGGCTTTAAATGCCCTGTCCAGGTCCAGCCTCTCGATGATGGGGTCATCAAGACCTATTATCTCGATATCTCTTCCTGCTATCTTAAGTATGCGGTCCTCATTACAAAGGACCTCGATCCCAATGGTCTTTAGTTTTCCTCTTAGCTTTTTGGTATCATTTACAGCTGTGTATTTTCTCTTTCTCTTAAACATATTTCTTGTAAATTCGTAGAGCGCCTTATGGTAATGGTCATGGACACCAAGCACAGCATACTTTCCGTACCTGGCTTTAAGTGGAGAAAGCATCTCAATGAGATAGTCCGCGTTTTGAGTGTTTTCCACCATATCGCCTGTTATAAATATAAAATCATACTCTTCATCTTTGAGGGTAGCTATGAAGTCAAAAAGCCTTCTTCCCTTGAAGGACCTTCTAAGATGGAAATCTGAGAGGTGCAGTATAGTAAACAGCTTTTCTTCCTTTTTTGCAGCCGATCCGTCTGATATATTTATCCTTATATCTGTAAGGCCAAAATTAAAGGGTTCAAATCTATATATATACACAAGAAAAGCAGCAGATAGCACCGCCGCGCATATTATTATTACCGTCCACAGGCTCACCTTTTACTTCTTATCCTTTCTATGGAATCTATCATCTTTTGTCCAGGCTCTTTCCTATTGAATTTGACATTATCCAGTAATATGCAGTCGGAAAAAGATGAAGTATATACCTTTCGGTAGAATTTGCAAAGTCGCTTATCAGCATAAGGGATATAAATATAGATGCCATGCCGGTAAATAGGAAAATAAAGAAGATCCAGCCAAAGTCCTTAAAATGGCTCTTGAAGCTAAAAAGCATGGCCACCAGCATGAGTATCCATATTGGTCCGTAAAATGAACCAAAAACGGCTCTTGTGGAGTCATATATGGATAGTATCAGCTGGGAACCCATTACAGCAGCTGTCTCCCAAAAGCCTGATGCCATCATATCCGCAATGCCGGTGTTTGTAAGACTGCTCCATTCTGTGGGGAGCATTGGAAGGTTCAGCTTTATCTTCAGCAGATACCATGGAATAAGGAATATGACAAATACCGCAAGCGGCATGAGAAAGTTTAAAAGATTTTTTAACGGCCTGTTATTTCTCAGGATCCCATATACGGAAGAAAAGAGATTTATGATGATAAAAAGGGCCACATAGATGATCCCTTCACTCCTTGTCAGGGCCATGATGGAAAAGAAGATAGCTGATAATATAAGGAAGCTTGTTTTGCCCTTCATGACCTTTGCCAGATAAAAGAAATATATGGCAATCAGCATCGCTACCGAAAATAGCAGATTCGTATACTCTATATAGCCGTGGTCCATTATTATAGGAAGGACCGATACTATGAATACAAGCATTACCGACAGAAGCTTTCCCATTTTCTGCCTGAAAAGATAGTACAGTACGGAAAGAAGGGACAGGTAAAAGATAGGAAAAATGATCTTGAGTATATTTTCATTGATCTGCCCCATCCAGGATAGCAGCCATGTCTGCATGAGCGGCAGATACAATGGATATGCAGGATGAGAAAAGCCGTAATCATGGGCGATATAGAAATTATTAATGATCCCGTCAATAAAGAATGCTATTCCCTTGAGGCTCCAGCATGATATAGCGTCCCAGAACTTTATCGGGAAGAGTACCGTTAGAAATACCACTGCAAGGAAATTTATTATAATAAGTGCAGTAAATATTATAAATAAGACCTGGGCCGTCCTGCTTTCTCTGTACTTTTTTTTGATGGACGGGACCTGTGCGGCAATAGATACAGATGGCTGCGGCAGTTCCTCTGTGGGGACAGATCCTTCTTTATCTTTTATCCTTCTTGACTTCCGGGCAGCAGTTATATCCCCGCTAAGCTTATTAATGCTTTTTCTCTCCCTGCTCCTGAACCTTCTCGACATAAAATTATATATATAGAAAATAAAAAATACCGCACTTACTCCATATATGATCTGTCCGGCAAAAGAGATGTCGGCTATGGAGAGCATGATGAGCAGCCATGCGGCCATAAGTGATCCGGTAAAGAAACTTATGAAGAATATAAAGACTTTGCCCGATATGGTCCTTGAGCCCACCTTGAATCCCCCTTTTCCGGCAAGAAGGAAATATGCGGGAGCATATCCCATAAAAAAGAGCGAAAATAATCCAAGTATCAAATAAAGATATACCATCTATCTCCTATAAAGGGCTCATGGTTCTAATTATATATCTAATATAATAAAAGATTATTGGCCAAATTAACATTGCCTTTGCATATATTTTTAGTAATATTAGGCGGTAGAGATATAAAAAGACAGGGTGGGAGGCGCATTATAAAAAGAAGCGGAGCAAAAGCAGTATTTATAATACTCACAGGTTTTTTTGCAGCCGTTTTTATACTACTGTGCACGCCGCTGGTAAGCTCCGGGATTGATATCGCTTTGGAAAATGAATCAGATTTTTATACCCTTGATATTTCCGGAAGTCCCGTCCCCTCCATGGGCCACTACCTTATAATAGCCGTCACTGCCTCTAATACGGGTTCGGTTGATTATCCTTCCGGTACAGCCGCAATCAAATGGACTGCCTCAAGCGGAGCGGCAGATACTTATCAGCAGAGATTTAAATTATATATAGACGGTGCCAGCCATAATTATTATATCCCGCTTGGTGCAAATAAGGGATGGGTCCCGGCTTCAGGATTTGATAATATGGTACTGGAGCTTCCTCCAGTGGAAGGTACTAATATAGGAATATCCTCAGTAGTACTTAGAAAGAGGATATTTTTCCCTCTTGATATATATCTGGGAAGAAAACTACCGGGAACTGTTGGGACAGGCTCTGTAAATAATTTTTTAATACCATCATATATACTGCTATTTTTATTTCTTGTACTCTGTCTGATATATTATTTACTTTTTAGATCCTTTCCGGGTAAGAAAACTAATCCCGGGAAGATTGTAAAAAGAGCGGTATTCATATTTATCCTTTCCATATTGATGTTTTTTTCAACCCTCTATATCTATGCCGGGGTGTTTACTATAAAAAGCTACTGGAAAGCCTATGGAGATAATGTCATGTCAGGTGAACTGGAAGGTACCTATCAGGGTTTTTATGACTTTGAGAAGTTTATAATGTGGGCAGATACTGTCATACCCCAGGGGAAGGATATTATAGTATTTGTAAGGGGAGAGCCTGTATATATAATGTCGGAGATGGCATATAATCTCTATCCGAGGGATATAAAGTTTATAAATATAAGCGGCAAAATCCTTGATAAGATAAATGCAGAGATAGAGAGCATTAATGAGGCATCAGAAGATGCCTATAAATATCTGATAGCCCTTTCAGAGGATGATGCCTATTTCGCTTCCCGGTTTGAGCTCCTTGCAAGATACCGGACCACAGGCGGATTTATATACGAAATAGAATGATCTTATTAATAGGCATTATTTTTAAGACACCTCTTTGAGCTGGTCTGCTATTCAGATTTTTATTAAGGATCGCCCTTGTAACCACGATAGATCAAAACTCTATTGAGGAAGTTATTTTCACACTGGTTCGAGTCCCCTATGGGCTACGAATTATTCAATATTGACTACAGAAAATTACTAATAGAAATATAAATTAATGTAGTCAGATTTTACCTTTTATTCCACTCCAAATTCTTCACAAGCATCATTAACATACTTTATATAAACAAAAGATGGACTACCACTCATAAACACAGCAACTTGACAAGCTTCTAAAATCTCCTGCTTAGATATATCAATTTCCGCTGCATTTGAAACATGAAAGGCAATGCAGGGCAGGCACTTAGATGTTACAGCTATTGCGATTGAGATCAACACCTTTGTCTTTTCAGGAAGTATTCCTGTTTTTTCGGTATCGACAAAATATTCCATAAAACTTTTCATATATTCAGGAGCTGATTTTGACATTAATTCATATGCGGAATTTAGTTCGTGATACATTCCTCTCATGCTGATTTTGGATTCTTCTTTTATTTTATTTTTCATTTTTCCCTCTTCTTTACCCATAATCACACCCACCCTTCAGTCTTATGTAGATAATTATTTTACTAACCATTATATATTCATTAATATGAGCGTCAACAACCCATATTAAGAGGGGATAAAACATATGGATTATTATTTACCAAGCTTATTGGTTTTAATTAGTTCATTTAAAATCTGGTTCGAAATTTGTAACTTGGGCCAGCCTGTCACCAATTTCTATCTATATCCCCGTTACTGTCAATATAAAATAATAATTGTATAATAATTATAAAGAATTGCCTTTATATAAAGGCAATTTAATTTTGGGAGGTCATCATGAAAATAAAAATAAAATACCTGCTTATTTTTTTATTTATTATATTAATAATGTTTAGCCTCGTTTCTGTATCTAGCTGTAGAATGATTGAATATTTATTTGATAAGCTTAGCCCCGATTATGATGATTCTAATCGTCCTTATAATCCTGATCCTCCTGATCTTGATGAAATTTTAGATGAAGAAGAAAAAATTATAAGTGAGGCAGTAGCTGCAGCAGAAGATGAACTTAAGACAGAAGAAAAAGAAAGGAAAGAAGGGAAACAGTCTGCAAAGGGAGCAGAGCTTAAAGAAGAATTTGAAGATTATCCTGAGATTATTACACTAAAGGGCTCAATATGGGAAGGTTCGAAACTCATTTTAATTATAGATATGGACACAAGAGATGTTGAAGGTTCGGTTACTTTTAAAGATAGTAATAATACTTATAACGGTAAGATTACTGAAGGTGGAATAGATTTAAGTACTTATGAAATAACTGCAGACTGTTGCGGTCTTTGGGAAGACAAGATGTATCCAGATGTATCAGGAGACAAATGTATTGATATTAGAGGTCAATTATCAAAAGATTACAAAATGGCTTCCGGGATAGCAGAAGTATGGACTGGACCAAATGAATGGATAGCCAGAAGTGGAGAGTAATTTATTCCGCCAGAAATACTGCATGCATAAGCTTGTAGATTTAAAATATGGTGTTTATAAGGATGTAATTCTTTTTGCTGTTGGTATTTTCTTATAGTCTTATCTTACTAATAAAACATTGGAAAATTAAATGGGAGTAGAAAGCAATTCTGAATGGAAAATTATAGAAATAAATATTTTAAATTTATTAACTCCTTAAGAAAATGGTTCGAAATTTCAATACTTGGGGCTACCCGCTTTATCTATGCGCTTAGCTCTTTTTCTATTCTCTCAGATAGAAATATCTTCATTAATGACTGATAAGGTACATCACGTTTATTTGCCAGAAGTTTTATTTCTTCAAGCATAGATTCAGGAAGTCTTAAAGATATGGTTTTAACCGAAGGTTTTAAATAAGGTAAAACTACTTTTTTTGCTTTTTCCCAATCAATATATTCTGAGGAGTCAGCTTCTTTCCAGAAAACTCTTTCCTGGTCTTCGTTTTTAAATTTAGGTATCTTTTTCATAACTTTTACACACCTGCCTTTCTTTCTTATTCATATCACGTGCAGATATTATTCTTATTTGATCTTCTCTAACAGTAAATACAACAAACAGAAACCGATTTGTATCAGTCTTTCCAAGGGCGTAATATCTATTTTCTTGTCCTGAGTGTTTTATATCATCGCAGGCTATCAAAGGAAGGCTAAAAAATATCTGTTCACTCTCAGCAGGACTTACTCCATGCTTTAGCCAATTTTTCTCTATGTTCCCTTCATCCCATTGAAAACCAGTACATTTTTCAAGTTTCTTATAAATATCCATACTTTGATATGTATATCATGGTAATATACATTTGTCAATAATATAGCCTTACTTAATTGTCATTTTCTCATAATTAGGGCAATCAGATTGTTTAGTTCTTTAAGTATCCGGTTCGAAATTTCAATACTTGGGGCTGCCAAAATATATTTATTTTCTATCCAAACAATTTTTTATTGCAATTTTTATATTAAAGTTTAAAATAGTCTATAGAATACTATAGTAGACTATTGCTTAACAATAATATATAGAAGCGGGGAATCATTATGATAACTACAATTCAAGTAAGTGAGAAATTGAAAAAAGAACTATCCAAAAAGAAATTTTCAAATAGGGAAACTTATGAAAATATTATCTGGGATCTTTTAGAAGATACAATAGAATTAAATGAGAGGACAAAAAAAGAATTGGAAGAGTCTAGAGAAGAGATTAGAGCAGGAAAAATCTATACTCTTGGTCAAGTAAAAAAAGAGTTAAAAATAAAATAAAACTGGTGATCTAATTGTATGAAATTATCTTCTCTCAAAAGGCTAAAAAACAACTATTTAAATTAGAAAAGAATATCCAAGAAAGAATCATTACTGCCCTAGAAAGAATCAGGATAAGGCCTGAAGCTTACATTACTAAACTTGTTGGAGATCCTGGTTTTAAACTGCGAATAGGCGATCATAGAGTAATAATGGATATAAATAATAATAATTTACTTATTCTTGTAATAAAAGTCGGTCATAGAAAAGATATTTATAAAAGATAAGTGAGTTTCGATTTCCAATCTTCTTATAATTAAACTTCCCAAGATAGTTTAATTATTATCCTAAAAGTTCTTGCTATGGGAACCTTCGGTTTACCCTACAATACTTGTTTTAATAACTTTAAGAATATATTTATTAATATATTTTTTAAAGAAGCCGGGAATATAAATTTACACATTCCCGGCTAAAAGTGAAGCTTTAATGCTACCGATTATTCAAGGACAGTGATCCCCAATTTAATATCTTCCTGATTATATTCCCAGCCATCTGCAATACTGTTACCATTTGAACTATCAGAAGAAAAATAAATAAGCACCTGGAACCGAGTTCTATCTCCTCCTAACTCATCTATAGCTTTCTGGAGTTCAGATTTTAGAATATTATTTCCGCAATTAAAATCAGACTTATTAAAAGACTGAATCATTAACCCTGTATTATTATAATCGACCATTACTATAGGGTTATCACCATACCAGTGAGACGCTATTATCAGTTCTCCAAGATCCAGAGGATCATTTAATACTTTTCTACTTTTAAAAGACAACACTGCTTTATCGATTGTAATACCTTCAAGTCCTGTGATATCAAAACTTATGAATCCTTTACTCATATTATTTCTTTCAGTGTCGCCGATATAAAGGTATCCACCATTACCCACATATGAATCTTTTTCTATGTAGCCACCCTCCTCTTCAACCCTGGAAATCTCGATTAGATCAGAAGTAAATTCAATTGTTTCATTATCTACTTGGCTGATTACTAAATCTTGATTATAAGGAACAGCATATTTGACTTCTATTACATAGATGTCCTCATTGCCAAATCTGTCTGAAGTAAATGCTATCATTTCCCCATCAGGAGACCAGCAAGGATACATATCGTTTCCCTGATTGTTTGTCAATCTATAAATTCCTGTGCCATCGGTATTCATAATATAAATCTCATTATTGCCTTCCCGGTCTGAAGTAAATGCTATCCTGTTACCATCTGGTGACCATGCTGGATCAATGCTATTCTCCACAAGATTATTTGTAAGGTTCTCCTGATCTGTGCCGTCAATATTTATGACAAAGATCTCATTATTTCCATCTTTTTCAGATACAAAAGCGATCTTTTCTCCATCTGGTGACCAGGAAGGAGCATAATCCAAACCGGGATTTTCTGTAAGCATTATCAGTCCTGTATCATCTGAATTAATTATATAGATCTCTTCTCTATTGTTTCTTTCAGACTCAAATGCTATCATTTTTCCATCTGGGGACCAGGTGGGACTAATATCCCGTGCCCCCTGATTATTTGTAATATTTACCTTTTCTGAACCATCAGCATTCATTATAAATATTTCAGAAATCTTGTTAGCCTGTAATCTAAATGCTATTTTTGTGCCATCAGGAGACCATGAAGAGCTTAGGTCTTTGGCTTCAGGATTATTTGTGATATTTACTTGCCCTGAACCATCAGCATTCATAATATAGATCTCAGCATTACCGTCCCGGTCAGAATCGAAAATGATCTTAGTTCCGTCTGGAGACCATGAAGGCTCTTTATCGCGTGCTTTATTATTTGTGAGATTTATCACTTCTGCCACCATCGGAGTTTCTTCCTCTTCAATAATTTCCTCATCAGGTGATATCTCTTCCTTTTCTTGCTGCTTTTCTTCCTCAGCTACCTCAGCTTCAAGGTTCTCGATTTGCTCCTCCAGCTCTGCTATTTTCTCTTCCACTTCAGAAGTATCCTGTGATTGGCAACCAAAAACTGCAAGAGAAACTATAAGAAGGGGTAGCATTAGGGGAAAAATAACTTTTATGTCTTTCATAAAACACCTCCCCAATTATTATTTGGAATAAACTAAGGGATTATAAAAAAGCAAATTCTAAATAGATTTTAGCACTTTTATTATCTAAATAAAGACTTTATGATAGAATTTGCTATTTAAAATAAGGAATGAAACCATTTTTTAAGCATATTGTAGATTATCTATTAAGATAATTTCCTTTATCAAAGAGTTCCAATTATCTTTTATTAGGGCTACCCGGCTAAGCTAAAATAAATAACCCCTAAATCCAATAAAACTTATATATTATTCCTATAATTGAATAATATGAAAATTGTTATAGAATTATAAATAGTAATAATTGTTACAGGGTGATAGTTATTAATATTCTTATATAAAATAAATGAAATGAATAAAAGAACTAATAACAAAAGTAAATCTACAAATAACCTGGTTCAAATAGAAAAGCCAGGGGAATCAAATCAGGAAAATACTGGAGAACTTATAGAAAGATTGGAAGACTTAAACATTATCTCCTCTCTAAATAATGCTATGAATGAAGGTAAAAAATTAAAAGAGATAATACAGTTATTTTCAAAAAAGACAAAAAAGCTTTTCTCTAGTCTTGGGGCAACAGTTTATTTACTTAGTGAAGACAGTAAATATCTTATTATGCAAAATTCTACGCTCCCTCGAGGCATTGTAAAAAAAGTAGAAAACATAATCAGGATAAAAATTCCTGAAGTAAAAATTTCACTTGATAAAGAAAGCACATACTCCAGGGCTTTAGGGCAGATGGAACCCCAAATAATAAATAATCCAGAAGATATACAGAAGTTAATATATGATTTTGCTGAAACAGTTAAGTTGAAAAATAAAATATTACATAAAACTTTTAAAAAAGTTACACCAAAAATATACAAACTATTAAAAATAAATTCAGTTTTAATTGTTCCGCTAATATCAAGTGGCAAAGTTATAGGAGTAATCGATATATCAAGAGAAAACCCTTTTAGAAGCAGTGATTTGGAAAGGTTTAAGAGCATTTCTGGCATTATAACCACTGCAATAAATAAAAAGATAGCAGAGGATCGATTAAAAAGTTTTACTCTTGAGTCTAATATGATACTGGAAACAGGGATTGATGGAATGAGGGTAATCGATAAAGACTTCAATGTGCTGAGGGTAAATAATCAATTTTGCAAGATTTCAGGATTAAGCGAAAGCAAAAATTTAGCCAAAAAATGTTATGAGTCTTTTCCTGGAGAACATTGCAATAAGCCTACCTGTCCGGTAAAAAAAATACAAAGTGGATCAAGCTATCTCGAGAGAGAATCAAAAAAAGTAAGAACTGATGGTAAGGTAGTTCCCTGCATAATTACTATATTTCCACTAATGAATGCTGATGGAAAAGTAACTGGCATGGTTGAGAATTATAAAGATATAACCGACCGTAAGAAAAGTGAAGATGCATTAAAAAAAAGTGAAGCTAATTTTAAAGAAACCCAGAAAGTCGCTAATATTGGGCACTGGGAACTGAATTTATCCAGTAATAGGTTTATGTGGTCAGATGAGATTTACCAGATATTTGAAATTAGCCCTAAAAAGTCTGGAGTATCATATGAAACATTTCTTGATCTAATCCACCCCGGGGATAGAGATTATGTCGATAAATCTTATATAAATTCATTAGGGAAGAAAAAACCTTACTCTATTGTCCATAGACTATTTTTTAAAGGCGGTAGGGTTAAGTATATACAGGAAAGATATAAAACATATTATGACGGTAATGGAAAACCTTTAAGATCGATAGGAACCATACAGGATATAACCAGGAAGAAAAAAGCAGAAGAAGAGATTAATAATTTAGCTAAGTTTCCTTCCGAAAACCCTAATCCTGTTCTAAGGGTAGATTATGAAGGTAAAATCATCTATCAGAATAAAGCTTGCAAGAATAAACTGCAGAATTTAAAAGATAAAGGAGGGAAGTATATATCTAAACAAATTACTGACTTAATAAATAATATGATTAGAGAGAAATCTGAAAAGCAAATAGCTGTAGATATAAGCTCAGGTAAAAGTGTATACGAATTTTCTATTAAGCCCATAATAAAAGAAGGCTATACTAATATCTATGGCAGGGATATAACTGAGCGTAAAAAAGCTCAAGAAGATTTAGAAAAAAGTTATATTAATCTACAAAAAACCCTTAATGATGTAATAAATACCCTGGCCTCTATAATAGAGACCAAGGACCCATATACCTCGGGCCATCAGAAAAGAGTGGCGGCCCTTTCTATTTCCATATCAGAGGAGATGGGCCTGGATAAAGATAGGATAGAAGCTATAGGTACTGCAGCTATGATCCATGATATTGGAAAGATAAATATACCAGCTTCTATACTGGCCCGGCCGGGAAAGATATCAGATATAGAATATGACATGATAAAAACCCACTCCCAGGTAGGTTATAATATAGTAAGAAGGATTGAATTTCCCTTTCCCATAGCAGATATTATACTGCAGCACCATGAAAGACTGGACGGCTCGGGATATCCTGAAGGTCTCAAAGGCAATGATATAGTCTTAGAGGCAAAAATACTTGCAGTAGCAGATGTGGTTGAGGCCATGAGCTCATACAGGCCATACAGGCCTGCCCTGGGTATGGATAAAGCCATAAGGGAGATTAAAAAGGGCAAGGGTAAGCTTTATGACGGGGAAGTGGTTGAAGCCTGTATTAAGGTTATCACTAAAAAGGGATTTAAGTTTTAAATAAATTTATTAAATTATTTAATTCCTTAAATATCCGGTTCGAAATTTCGATACTTGGGGCTACCGATTCACTATATTTTTATTGATACTTAATGCATTAATCAATAAATCATTTTACTATCAAGTATAGGATTATTAAATAACTACTGTGTAAAAAATTTGTCAGTTTTTATTATCTTATAATTCAAATTCCGACGAAGTTATTTTTGATTGTCGAATAATAGATTTGAGAGTACCGATCCTAATTTCCTTATGATTCGGAACAGGAACAGTTATTGTTGTTGATTTGATCTTCTTTTGCATTACTATGTGACTACCCCGTTGCCTAATCCTTTCAAAACCATGGTGTGTCATAATTTCACAGATTTCTTTTCATGATAGAATTTTCAGCCTACCCAACAGAAACCTCTAGTCTTGTAATAAAATTTATAATAACAGTTACCAGTACAACCTCTAAGGGAGCGATCATATATCCCAAAGTAAGGTAGGTTTCAGCTTATTTAATAAGTCCTAAATCCGGCTTCAAATAAGATCTATATTGGCTGCCATAATAATATTTTTTATTAAAAATTATAAATATATGTACTTATCTGGAAGAGGAGGAATAAATTAGCCTTAAGAATCTTCTATATAAAAATAATATTTATGTTAAAATATAAATAAATACATCTATTTAATATATAATGCAAATTAATGCTTTTACAATCTCTTTAATAATAGCGACCCTGATAAACAGTGTTCTTGTATATTTTACGTGGAAGAACCGTCCTGCAAAAGCCAGCACTGAACTATTTTTCCTTTTAATCGCAATCACAGAATGGTCCCTGGCAGCAGTGCTTGAATCAATGGCAACAACTGTCTTTTATAAAATATTATTTTCCATACTTTCATATATAGGAATAACGACTGTTCCCGTTCTTTTTTTAATATTTGTCTGCAGATATGTAGGTCTTAATAAATTCTTTACAAAAAGAAACATATCTCTTCTCTTTATCATTCCTGTTATTACTCTCATTATCGCTTCGACAAATCAACTTCACGGACTATTGTGGACAGCAGTCACTCTCGGCAATAACTCTCTGGCCGGTATATATGGTATCTATGCACATGGCATATGGTTCTGGGTAAATGCAATATATAGTTATATTTTGTTGTTTACCGGTATCCTCATCTTATTAATCATGATGTCAAGGTCGTGGAATCTTTTTCTGCGGCAGACAAGAGTGTTTATATTTTCTTCTATTTTACCTTTTATCGCAAACCTTATATATATATTATCGCCTGAGACTATATCAGGAATAGACATAACTCCCGTATCCTTTACTTTTTCGGGTATAATGTTATTTTTTGCGATCTTCTATTATAAAGTATTTGACCTTTCGCCAGTAGCCTGGAATGCAATAATTGAAAAACTTGATGATGGGGTCATTCTTTTTAATAAGCAGGATCAGGTAGTCGATATTAATGGATCATTCCGTAAGCTCTTCGGTCTGAGCAAAGTAAAAATCGGTATTGATAAAAACACTCTATTGGAAAAATATCCCCGGATACGTCTCTTCTGTGATATGGGAACTGGAAATAGGAAAAAGGAGATCCCGGTAAATATAGCTGATAAAAAATATTTTCTGCAGCTTAATCATTCAGATCTCTATAATAAAAGAGGTAATAATATAATAGGACAGATGTTATTTATAAGAGATATTACACCGGAAAGAGCTGCAAGACAAAGATTAAATGAGGCAAAAATTGCTGCAGAAGAAGCCACTAAGATAAAGAGCCGCTTCCTTGCAAATATGAGCCATGAGATAAGGACCCCCATAAATGCCATACTGGGATTCTCCGAGCTTCTGGATGACCTGGTAGAGACCGGCACACAAAAGCAGTATCTTGCGTCAATACGATCAAGCGGAAAGGCCCTGCTGTACCTTATTAATGATATATTGGACCTTTCAAAGATAGAGGCAGGAAAGATAGAATTACAATACAGCCCGGTAAACCTGAGAAAACTATTTGATGAGATAGTAATGACCTTTGCCTCCAAAATAGAAGGCAAGGGACTAAAGTTTTTAACAGCTATAGATAAAGATCTGCCAAAGGCCCTGCAGCTTGATAAAGTAAGGGTCAGACAGATCCTATTTAACCTGGTAGGAAATGCAGTCAAATTCACACATGAAGGCTATATAAGACTTGAGGTCAAAGGGACCTATTATGAAGACAGAAGCAAAATAGGCCTTGAGTTTATTGTAAAGGATACAGGAATAGGGATATCTTCTGAAAATAAAGAATTAATCTTTGAAGCTTTTCACCAGAGCAAAAGGCAAAACTTTGGAAAGTATGGTGGAACTGGTCTTGGCCTTTCCATAACAAAAAGGCTGGTAGAGGCAATGGGAGGCAAAATAGGCCTTGAGAGTACCATCGGCAGGGGAAGCAGCTTCAATGTGACCCTGGACAATATTGCAGTAGCATCATTAGATGAACTGTCTGATAACAGTGAAGATAGAGTTTCTACCAGTATAAGATTTAAAGGCCAAACTGTGCTTATAGCAGATGATATTGAGTCTAATAGAATACTAATTAGAGAGATGCTAAAACTCTATAATCTTAAGACAATAGAGGCAGTTAACGGCAAGGAGGCTGTTGAAATGGCCACCGTCTACCATCCTGATCTTATCCTTATGGATCTAAGGATGCCGATAATGGACGGATATAAAGCCATAAAGGCCCTAAAGGCTGATAGCTCCCTTAAAGATATTCCAGCTATTCTACTTACTGCCTCAGTTATGAAAGAGCAGGAAGAAAAAATAGATAAACTTAACTGTGAGGGCCATCTTAGAAAACCTGTTAAAAAGAAAGAGTTACTGCGTGAGCTTATAAAGCATCTTGACTATAGCGAAGACAGGGAAGATAAAACAATAGGGGAAGCACCGGTCTCAATAGAAGAAATAGCTGTCCTTACCCCAGATCAGAAAAAGAAGCTACCAGAGCTTATAGAGTTATTGGAAGGCAAGATAAAAAATGACCTGGCCCAGGTCTTAAGGTCCTTTATAATAGATGATATCAAAGACTTTGCGTCCAATATGGGCAAGCTTGGTAAAGAGTATAATATAGGCCTCTTAAGTATGTGGGCAGATAAAATCACCGCCCAGGCGACAAGCTTTGATATGGATAATCTGCCTGCAACGCTTAATAAGTTTGATGATTTGGTCGATGAAGTCAAGAAGTCATTGGATTAGTTTGACCCCTTGCCTGTCAGCACTATCTTTACTGTCTTTAAGAGTATCGGGATGTCAATAAAAAGTGAGGAGCCAAAGACATACTGGCGGTCGAACTCTGCCTTTTCCTCGATTGACAGATCATCCCTCCCCCTTATAATGGCAAGGCTGGTCAGTCCGGGCCTCATAATATCAGTGCCCCATTCCTTCCGGAGCCTTATCTGTTCATGCTGGCCCAGATGGGACGGCCTGGGGCCGATGACACTCATATCGCCCTTGAAGACATTGAAAAGCTGCGGGAGCTCGTCGATGCTGAACCTTCTTAAGAATACTCCAAACCCTGTATACATCTTGCTGTGGTCCTCCACTTCTTCTGCGGGAAGATCGGGAACGCCTTCCTTCATGGACCTGAACTTATACATGGTAAAATACTTACTGTCCCTTCCCACTCTTTTCTGCTTGAAGATGACCCTCCCGGGGGAATCAGTCTTTATTATAATGGGGACGGCGATCCAGAGGGGTGTAAGGACCATTATTATTAATGTTGAGAATATAATATCAAACCATCTCTTGATAATGACCCTTATCATGAATTGAACCACATTTCCTTCTCGTCAAAATCCGGGATCAATTTTTTCAAGTCTTTAAAAAGGTTACTATAGTCATGTATCTCAATATCCTTTTCAATATTGAAAAGGATATTGATCATATCATCACCGGTTTTTCTACTGCCTGCTTTTTCCTTTATCCTGTAAATATATTCAAAGCTGCTCGCTATAAGCTCCTCATCTTCTGAAGCCAGCTCCTCATACAGCTTTTCTCCCTCTCTGGGTCCTGTATAAACTATCTCTATGTCTTTGTCAGGGGTCATACCATAAAGCTTTATCATATTCCTGGCAAGCTCGAGTATATTGATGGGTTCTCCCATATTCAGAACGAATACCTCCCCTTCATCTCCCATCATAGAAGTCTGGATGGCGAGCTGGGCCGCTTCCGAGATAGTCATTATATATCTTGACATATCCGGATGTGTCACGCTTACAGGCCCCCCGGATTTTATCTGGTCCTTGAAAATATTTATAACGCTTCCATTGCTCTCCAGGACATTTCCAAACCTTACTATCATGAATTTAGTGCCCTTATTGCCATTAATAGCCTTTAAATAATTCTCAGCCAGAAGCTTGGAGACACCCATTATATTTTTTGGCTTTACAGCCTTATCGCTTGAAAGGAGTACAAAACGCTTTACCCTGTTTTCTATTGCGACTTTTGCAAGGGCCCTGGTACCCATGAAATTATTCTGTATCGCAGCTTCAGGATTTAGCTGCATGAGAGGCACATGCTTGTATGCTGCTGCGTGAAATACTATTTCCGGCTTGTATCTTTTAAATACGGACCTCATCACCCGCTTATCCCCTATATTAGCTACTATGGGAATACCGGCACTATACCTATATTTATTATTTAACTCGTTTTCTATATGGAAAAGATTATTCTCTGAGTGGTCCACCATTATAAGTCTGGCAGGTTCGAACCGGAGTAGCTGCCTGCAGATCTCTGACCCTATGGAGCCGCCTGCTCCCGTTATAAGGATGGCCCTATCCTTAAACTGGGATATGGCTTCACTGGTCTTTGTCTTTACTGTCTCGCGTCCGAGTATATCTTCTATTTCTATATCCCTTATTTGATAGAGATGGGTCTTTCCATCTATTACTTCATATAATGTCGGAAGGGTCCTGGCATTTACTCCAGCTTCTTTGGCCCTTATTGCCACTTCCTTTCTCAGCTTTCCCGAAGCTGAAGGTATTGCAATAAGCACTTCATCTGCTCCAGATCTTTTTATGAATTCCTCCATAGAAGATATATTACCGAGCACCTTTATGCCGTGTATCCTGTTTCTGAGCTTGGAAGGGTCGTCATCAAGAAATCCTACAGGTTCATATTCACTATTTCTCTGCCTTGTCATCTCCCTTACCATCATCTCCCCGGCATCGCCGGCACCTACGATAAGTACTCTTTTTTTCCTGGTCATTGGATTGCCGAATCTGATCTCATTGAAAAACCTGACCGAGAACCTGGATGCCGTTATGAGTATGAGCGCAAGTAGAAAATCAATGAAAAATACGCTTCTTGGAAAATAAGGGAATGCGAAGTCTATATTAAGGCCGGCTATGGTCACGGGATAGCTTAGAAGATAGAATATACCCACAAGTACCGCTGATGCTGCAAGAAGGGCGCCGAATATGGCGGTCATATCCTTAAGTGATGCATATTTCCATACTCTTCTGTAAAGGCCGAATATCCATAGCATGAAAATCTTTGATATCACAACCAGCAGAGCATACCAGGTAATGAAATTTCCATACTGCAAAAAGAGGTTCTCATTTCCTATGAGTTGGATCTGACCCCTCAGATAAAATGCTATTATAAATGAGGAGAAAATGATCAGAATATCAAAAAGTACCTGTAGTATTGTTTTTAAAGTCGATTTTTTATTCATCTTAGGTATTATAGCATAGAAGTTATCGCTAATTTAACGAAAAGATACTTCTTAGTCTAGATAATCTTCATAGTCCTTTCCCAATATAAGCATAAGGTCCGCTGTACCATTGTAATGGGACCACTCGCTATTATATTCATATATGTCCGCATTTTCAAAGATTATTTTTAACTGATCTGCTGCTTCTTCCTGTCCGGCATTATATATGATAAAAGTCTTATCAAGATCATAGTCTCGGGCATTGGCAAGTGAGTATATCTTAAAGCCGAAAGTGGAAAGGCCCTTTTTTACCTCTCCTGCTGCTCCCACTATTCCATTTCCATTAAATATCTGGATAGAAGTGACTTTTACAATAGACATATCCAGTGTCCTTCCCACATCGATATTGACCTCAAGAGGTATCACTCCCTGTTCGGAGAACCATGTCACTCCCTCATGGGCCATATCATATTGAAGTATATATCTGCCAGGCTCGTCAGGAGCTTTTATTGTGATCTTTATAAGCGCCTCCTGCCCATGCTCGATGTCCCGATCAAGGAGTCCTCTATTGCCGTCCCATTCGACTATCTCACCTGTGTCCCTGTTTATCCAGTGGGTCCCCAGGTTCATCCTCCTTTTTCCCTTCCTCTCCCAGAAGCTCATGCCTGTATTTTTTACCCTGACTTCTACTTCATATTCCTGTCCGGGATCAAGATAATTGGGAGTATTCCCGCCCTCATCATACTGGGCCGAGTTACTCACTCCTATAGATACGAACTTCTCCAGGGGAGGCACGCCCTGATAGGAGAACCAGGTCACTCCTTCATGAACAAGATCCAGCTGCAGAATATAATCCCCTGATTCTGAAGGAGCCACTATTTTTAGATCAAATTCGGCTTCCTGCCCGACTTCGACCCCGTCATTTGAGATTATGCTTCTCTTACCGTCAAATACCACCATCTCCTTTGTATTGAAGTCTATCCAGTGATAGCCAAGATATATGGGATTACTGCCATTCCTGTTCCAGGTGAGATCCCCGGTATTTTTGACCTTTATCCGGTATTTATATGCCGAATCCTCCGTCATCGAGTCATCTATGATGTCAATCTCAAAGTACTGGGCATTGTATCTACTGGCAGGTTCTCCTGCGAGTATCCTCTTCCACATGGCCCTTGCTTCTTCCTGATCAGGTATCTGCACACTTATGGTATTATCCTTGATCCAGTCGGAATGGGTGGGTATTATGCTGGCGCTGAAGTTCTCTGCTGTAAGGGAAAGGGCAGCTTTTGAATATTTGAGTATAGTAAGCACTTCAAGGTCGGTGCGGGTGCTGTCAATAAGAATATTGAAATAATACGGTATATTGGAAAGGTACTGCATATTAAGCTTCTGAGACATAAGCTCTTTGAACAGATTCTGCTGGCGCTGTATCCTTCCGATATCTCCAAGCTCTGTGGATCTGCTCCTTGTGTATGCAAGGGCCTGCTCTCCTGTCAGATGATGCTCACCTGGTGAAAGGTTTGCTCCGCTTTTTATATCCACGAGCGGCCGGTCGATTGTTATATCCACACCTCCCATCGCATCAATAAGATCCACGAAACCCTGAAAATCCAGGGTCACATAATGGTTTATCTCAGCTCCTATAAAATCCTGTATCGTCCTTATCATTAGCTCTTCCCCGCCATAGGCATAGGCGGCATTTATCTTGTCCTGGCCATATCCTGGTATGTCCACAAGAGTATCCCTCGGTATCGAAAGGAGGCTGACGACCGCATTTACCGGATCAAGATAAAGAAGCATTATTGTATCCGCCCTTCCCATCTCGCTTTCCGTATCACGGCTATCCCTTCCCAGGAAAAGAATGGTGACCGGCTCTTCAGGTGATTCAATAGGAGCCAATATATTCTCGACCTCGGCGGTATTTATGGAGTTTATAGTATTATTGATTGAATTTATATATATGAAGAATACTGCTGCTGCTATTACAACTGCAGCTATTATGGCAGAAAAGACTGTTATAAGGACCCGCCCGTAGCGGGGAAGCCCTTTAAACCTGCATTTTTTATCTTTAATCGGTTCCCTTTTCCCGGGTCCCTTTTTCTTATCTCTGGCCATATAAACAATAAAGACTTAAATAATAATGGTGCCGCTTACTATTTGCAGAAAGGTATTTGTGGCTCCATAAAAATCAAAGGTATATAATATCCCTTAAAAAGTAATGAAACATTATAACAAATTTTTCATTATAGAAGAATAATGTATTTAATGCCACAACTAATCCACATGACAAATATCGGCTCCCAGCCCCTTAAGCTTTCCGGCAAGATCGGAGTATCCCCTCTGTATATGAAATATATCGCTTACTTCTGTGGTCCCTTCAGCTGTAAGCCCTGCCAGGACAACAGCTGCACCGGCCCTTAGGTCAAATGCACGGACAGGTGCGCCGGATAGCTTCTCGACCCCGTTTATAACTCCGTGGTGGCCGTCTATCTTTATATTCGCTCCCATCCTATTGAGTTCATCGACATACATGAAGCGGTTCTCAAAGACATTTTCCGTAACTATGGAGACTCCTTCTGCAGTCGAGAGAAGTACTGTTATCATAGGCTGGAGATCTGTCGGAAATCCTGGATATGGCAGTGTGCTCACATTGGTTGCTTTGTATCTTTTTACCGGTGAGCTGACCTTTACCGTATTTTCATCGATAATACTTATATCTACCCCTATTTCTTTAAGCTTTAAGAGGAATATCTCAAGGTCCTTCTGCCTTGCATTCTCTACTATTACATCCTTGCCGCACATACCTGCTGCTGCAATATATGTCCCGGCTTCGATGCTATCGGGCATCACATTATACTCAGTACCTGAAAGCGAATCTACTCCATTTATCGTCAGACTTGCTGTGCCCAATCCGGATATATTTGCTCCCATGCTGATAAGAAACTTTGCAAGATCCTCTATTTCGGATTCCATCGCAGCATTATTTATAATCGTCTTTCCCCTGGTAAGAACCGCTGCCATCATTATATTCTCTGTAGCGCCTCTTGATGGAAAATCCAGATTTATCACGGCCCCTTTTAGCTTGCTGCCCTTATTTATATGGCAGTTTATATATCCATGCTCGACTGAATAGCTGGCTCCCATACTCTCAAAACCTTTGAGATGAAGGTCGATCTGTCTGGATCCGATATTGCATCCTCCGGGAATAGCTACTTTAACCTGTCCAAATCTTGCAAGAAGCGGTCCAGCTACAAGTATTGATGCTCTCATCTTCCTCACCAGCTCATATGGGGCCTCGGAACTGTTTATATTTGATGGATCTATCTTCACCACCTTATTACGGCTTTCCACTTTCACCCCTACTCCAAGCATCTGAAGCATCTCTACCATAGTCAGGACATCCTCTATGATGGGGACATTTGATATCCTTGTCATGGCACCTGTAAGTATCGAAGCGGCCATAAGTTTAAGTGCGGAGTTCTTGGCCCCGTCTACTGTGATCCTTCCTGAAAGGGTCCTTCCTCCATTTATAATAAACCTGGCCACTAATTTCCTTCTTATATTCTTGCAAAACACAGCTTTTAAAACACAGGCGCAGTCTTCTATTAAAAGAAGATCTGACTGCCCTCTAAAAGCAATGATAATTATAACAAATATGGACCGATTAAAGAATAAAACAAAAACCACTCTTGCTTGATGGCGGGGTGTCTATATCCAGGATCTATTGATTGGAATATATTTATAAGTAGCAATATTTTTATTGAGTAATATATTAAACAGGCCAGAATAATAAAAGAGCATGACCTAATCAGGATTTTAATGTTTTTAACTTACTGAAATTAGTTTATAATACAAGACTGACTAAACATAGTTGATATTTTTTTAATAGAGGAGAAATTGTGAAACATTTTAAAAACTTCTTAACCGCTCTTGGTCTTATAGCCCTTTTTTGTTTTATGGCCCCTAATAGGCTATATGGATATCTTGATGCCGGGACAGGAAGCTATATGGTCCAGATAATAATAGCTTTTGCAGCCGGAGGGGCATTTGCTATCAAGATCTTCTGGCGCAGGATCTACGCCTTTATAAAGAGAACACCTTCAAAGAATAAAGATGAACAAAATAAAAAATAGTATTAATGAGCCGGGTTCATTCAGGGACCCCAGTGGATTTCTTTTTTACAGAGACAGCCATATTTACCGTCAAATAAATATCATATATAAAGAAGATTATAATATGCTCATGGATTCGGGCCTGTACAGAGCTCTGACTGATTCAAGTCTACTAATCACACATGAGGAAGTAGACGTCAGTGGACCCGGTCCCGGCAAAGCATATAAAATAATAAGGCCCGAAGCGATTCCTTTTATATCCTATCCTTATGAATGGTGTTTTGAGCAATTAAAGGATGCAGCGCTTACCACTTTTAAAATACAAAAGACTGCTATGGACTTTGGGATGACTTTAAAAGACTCCAGTGTCTACAATATACAGTTTCTTAGGGGACGTCCTGTCTTTATTGATACACTCTCTTTTGAAAAATATCATGAAGGAAGTCCCTGGGTCGCTTATAGGCAGTCATGCCAGCATTTCCTTGCCCCTCTTGCACTTATGTGCTACAGCGATATCAGGCTAAATCAATTATTTAGGATCTATATGGATGGAATACCCCTGGACCTTGCCAGCATCCTTCTTCCATCAAGTACTAATTTTAACCCGTCACTGCTTTCCCATATTCATCTCCATGCCAAAGGCCAGAAGCATTATGCAGGTAAGACCATTAATATGAAAAGCCATAAGATGAGCCGGATGTCTTTTATGGGCCTTATAGACAACCTTGAATCTACTATAGCCAGGCTGAACCACAGGACAAAGGCAACTGAATGGGGAGATTACTATGAGGATACCAACTATCCCCCGGAAGCAATAGAGCATAAAAAGGAGATAGTGGCCAGTTTCTTAGATAGTGCCGGTCCCGGGATAGTCTGGGATCTTGGAGCAAATGATGGTTCCTTCAGCCGTATTGCGAGCAGTCGCAGCCTTTATACTATTTCCTTTGATATTGATCCTATTGCTGTTGGGAAAAACTATTTCCAGAGCAAGAAAAATGGTGAGGAGAATATTCTGCCGCTTTTTCTTGACCTGACCAATCCCAGCCCGGGTATCGGCTGGAAAAATGATGAGAGGTCGTCGCTACTAAAGCGCGGTCCGGCAGAAACAGCCTTTGCTCTTGCTTTAATACATCACCTCGCTATTTCAAATAATCTACCGCTTATTAAGATTGCTGATTTCTTCAGTTTGGTCTGCAATAATCTTATTATTGAATTTGTCCCCAAAGACGATTCCCAGGTGCAAAGACTCCTATCGACCAGGGAAGATATTTTTCCTGACTATACAAGAGCAGCTTTTGAGGAGGACTTCGGCAAATATTTTAAGATAGAAAATATTGAAAAGATCAAGGGCTCCAGGCGGACTATGTATTTAATGAAAAAAAGAGTTAGGATAATATGAAAAGGACACTTTCCTTCCATCCATTTTTATTGGCCATATTCCCCATTTTATTTCTTTATTCCCACAATATAAGGCAGCTTTCAATGATACCTTTTTATGAAGTTTTAATACCTGCCGGTATTATGCTGGGCTTTACAGCTATTGCAATGATGCTATTGTGGCTGATTTTTAAAAAGAATAGCAATAAGGCCGGGATCGTTGTATCTATCTTCCTGGTCCTATTTTTCTCTTATGGGCGTATTTATGAGCTTATAGTAGGTTTCAGGATAGGCGGCTTTATAATCGGCGGACACCGGTATCTGCTGGCGCTGTGGCTAATAATATTTATTATAGGCACTTTCTTTACTTTAAGGGCAAAAATCAATCTTCACAGCCTGATAAGCATATTAAATGTCATAGCAGTCATCCTGATTTTATTTCCTCTGATAAATATTGGGATCTATAAGTTCAGGACAAGAGATATCCAGCAGGATATAGGCACAGCCCCGCAGGAGGAAGAAGCCACCGCAATTACGGACCACGGCGAACCGCCTGATATTTATTATATAATCCTGGACGGATATGCGGGATCAGTTTCCCTTGAAGAGTTTTATGATTATGATAATCATGAATTTCTTGATTTCCTGACAGGAAAAGGGTTTTTTGTAGCTTCTAAAAGCAGGTGCAATTATCCCTGGTCATATCTATCCCTTGCCTCATCACTTAATATGGAGTATGTCGGTTTTCTGAGTGAAGATGCTGGAATAGACTCTGATGACAGGACATTACCCTATAATATGATCACAAATAATAAGGTATGGAAATTCTTAGATTCAATGGGATATAAGTTTATCCATTTTAATAGCTCAGGTTGGGGACCCACTGATAAAAATATAAATGCAGATATAAGCATCAGGGCCAATAGGTTCAATGAGTTTTATATCTCACTTATCCAGACAACAATGTTAAAACCTCTTGAGAAATATATTATTACTGATACAGGCATACAAAAAGTACTATACTCATTCTCAAATCTTGGCAGAGTAAATCAGATAGACGGGCCAAAGTATATTTTTGCACATATCATGACTCCTCATCCCCCATTTTTCTTTGATGCTGATGGCGGGCTGATCCCCGAAGCAGAATACAAGCTGTCTGCATACTGGGACAGGGGAAAATATTTGGATCAGCTAATCTTTGTAAATAGCAAGCTCGAGACTCTTATTGAGGAGATCCTGTCAGGATCAAAGGTCCCGCCGGTTATAATAATCCAGGGGGATCATGGCGCCAGATCGACGCTTGGCGACCCTCATGGTGATAGAGAGGACCCAGCAAATATCGGATGGCAGTATCCGACAGCTTCGATGCTGTGGGAAAGTACTTTTATCCTGAATGCATATTATCTGCCGGATGGCTACAGTTTTCTGTATGACTCTATATCACCTGTTAATACTTTTAGATTGATCTTTAACATCTATTTTGATCAGGATTATGAACTGCTGGAAGATATATCTTATTATTCACCTTACTGGCAGCCCTATAATTTTTACGATGTGACAGAGATCAAGGATTATGCAAAGCAGCCATAAGTGCTACATTTTGAATTGAGAACGCATTATACTTATATAATGAATAAAATTTTTCCCCGCAGAAACTGCAATAGAAATGCAATAAGATTGCAAGAAAGACTTTTATAAAAAGTACCTGCTGGTGTTCGCAAAAAAGTATGGGAAGACATAAAGGAGATTTAATATGAAGGTCCTGGTTACAGGAGGAACAGGTTTTACCGGAAGCCATCTTGTAAAAAAATTGCTGGACAAGAGTCTGGATGTAAAAGTGCTGGCAAGACCGGACAGCAATACTGCTTTTCTCAAGGACTATGGTGCAGAGATCGTCCCGGGAGATATCACGGATAAGACTTCCGTTGACCGGGCGGTAAAAGGTACAGACAAAGTATTTAATATAGCTGCTGCTTACAGGGAAGCAAAGTTGCCAGACTCCTCTTATTGGGCAGTTAATCTCGAAGGTACCAAAAATATTATTGGCGCCTGTTTAAAATACGGTGTTTCCAGGTTTGTCCACTGCAGCACCATTGGAGTCGTCAGCTCAGTAGATGAGCCACCTTCAGATGAGTCTGCCCCATATAGCCCCGATGATATCTATCAGCAATCGAAATGTGCAGCCGAGAAAGAAGTATTGCAGTCAGTTAGACAGAAGGGTCTTCCTGCATCAATCATAAGGCCCTGCGCCATATACGGCCCGGGGGACTTAAGGCTATTAAAGATGTTTAGGATGATAGCCAGAAAGAGGTTTTATGTCCTTGGAAATGGAAGGGCCCTGTATCATATGGTCTATATCGATGATCTTGTCTCAGGATTTATCCTTGCCTCCCATAAGAGCGGTTCTGTAGGAGAAGTATTTATAATCGGTGGGCCAAAATATACGGATCTTAATGAATTATTTAAGATCATAGCTGAAGAATTCGAAGTAAGGCCGCCAGGGATACACTTTCCCTATAAACCAATTGAGATTTTATCCGTCTTAATGGAGTATGCTTACAAGCCATTAAAAAAAGAACCGCCTCTCTATAGGAGAAGGGTTGCTTTTTTTAAGAAGGACAGGGCTTTTGATATATCAAAAGCAAAAAAGATACTTGGCTACAGACCGGCATTTGACTTGAAAGAGGGGATACATCTGACAGCAAAGTGGTATCTGGAACATGGTCATATCTAGGAGCCTATCCGAGAATTGGGACCTGAGCTTGCAGGCTGATATTTTTGAACAGATCAAGGCCTGAGGAAGAAGCGATATGGTACCCGCGATGACGAAAAACGAAAATATGTATAAAAAGAGCGACTGCCCGAAGGGTTGGACAATAAAACAGCAATACGGGTCGTTAAATCTTCTATGCAATGTGGTACATTGTATAAATCGATTTGCCTTGCATCTTACTATTGTATTGTCCAACAAGCCAGGATCCAATTCTCGGATAGGCTCCTGGGAACAAAAGCAAAAATCCCCGGTTTTTTAAATCCGGGATGAGAAGCTTAAGATAGAGAACTATCTGCATGGTAAATTATTAAAATAATGTAAGAAAGGGAAGTTGATCAAAATAGAAAGATATGAAGATAAAATTCAAAAAGAACTTTTTGCAAAGGATAAATCAAAGTTCACTAAGTATATTAATCTGTTCGTAGGGAAAAAGGGTATTTTTAATTTACTCAAATATGAGATCATACTCATATTGTTCCAGGATATGCGCGGAGCAGTCGGTATATTTTTTAGGAATCTGTTTTTCCCCCTTCTCTTTAAAAAAGTGGGGAGAGGGGTAAGTTTTGGAAGGTCCCTTACCATAAGGCACCCAGGTAAGATATCTATTGAAAATGATGTAGTAATAGATGATTACTGCGTGCTGGATGCTAAGGGGAACAGTAATAAGGGTATTTATATCAGTGAACATAATTTTATTGGAAGAGGCACCATACTGAGCTGTAAAAATGGGGATATTATACTGGAAAGAAATGTCAATATCGGATTTAATTGTGAGGTATTCTCAGGAAGCAAGGTAATAATCGGTGAAAATACTTTGATTGCCGCCTATGTCTATATTATTGGCGGGGGACATGCTTATTCCAGTACTGATATTCCTATCGCAGAACAGGAAAAGCCTTCTCATGGCATAAAGATCGAAAAAAACTGCTGGCTCGGTGCCGGTGCTAAAGTCTTTGATGATGTGATAATCGGCAATGATACTGTTATTGGGGCCGGAGCTGTGGTCACCAGGAATATTCCTGCCTTCTCTATTGCTGCCGGGGTTCCTGCCAGAGTGGCCAAATCAAGAAAATAATATTATCGGCTATAGCTAATATAAATGAAAAATAAAATTATTTCATTCTATAAGAAAAATAAGAAGACTATTCTGATTATTGTAAGGGTTGTGATAAGTGTCTCGCTGATCGTATATTTAATAGGGACCCAGTTTAAGGATCCGCAGAATATATTAGATATTTTAAAGACAGCCAATATATATTTGCTCCTTCTATCACTCTCTACCCATATATTCGGTATCTGGATAACTGCAGTCAGATGGAAAACACTCCTTGATACCCAGAAAGCAGGACTGGGCGCAAGAACATTGATTGTTTCTGTGCTTATTGGATTTTTCTTTAATAATTTTCTACCGACAGCTATTGGTGGGGATGTGTTCAGGGCCTATGATGCCTCTAAAAAAGGAAAAATAGCACTTGGGACATCAGCTTCTATTATACTGGTGGAAAGATTTTCAGGTATTGTCTGCGCCGGGGTATATGCTATTGCGGCGTTATTTCTGGGATTTACTGCTATAGGGAATCAATCAGTGATCATCCCTGTTGTAATATTTTTTGTCCTTTCCATAATCCTTGCTTTTTTAATCATAAATCCCTCTGTACTCAAATTTGGCAGACTTTTTGATAGATTCAGGATATTTAGGAACCTAAAAGAAAAATTGTCTGATGTTTACAGGACCCTGCGGAGCTTTAAAGAATATAAGATGGCACTGGTAAAAATACTTATTTACAGCTTCCTTCTTCAATTTGCAGTTATACTTAATTTTTACTTTGCTGCCAGAGCCCTTGGAATCGACCTTAGCCTGACTTCCTTTATCTTTATGGTGCCGGTGATCACTGTTATTACCATGCTCCCTATCTCCATTGGCGGCATGGGCCTGAGGGAGAACTCTCTTGTCTTTATAATGGTTGCGCTCGGAGCAGCAAATGATAAGGCTGCCCTGTGTTCGCTCTTGATCTTCACTATGCTTATAATCGTTGGCATCATCGGCGGCATCACCTATAATATAAGGCCCTATTTAAAAGCCGTGGCAGCATCCAAAGAGACTGCTGAAAATTAATTCCTAAACCAGATCATTATTTTTTGAAAGAAAGTCTTATTATTTATTGATCTTACGATTCTCCACCATACCCAATTATTTATTGAAATAAAATATTTAATACTCTTGTTTTATACACTTGTTTGAAAATAACACAAAAATAGGAATCATTGAATAAGATTTTATTAAATTTACTTTTTTAAACTACTATTCTTTATAATCCAGCCGGCTGCCTCATAGATACTATTGGCAATAAAATCAGGCTCCACTGACAACTCTTCCACGCCCTCTTTACCATGGCCCGTTAATACATATACAGAACTTACTCCAAGCTCACGGCCCATCTCAATATCACTTTGATGATCTCCGATAATAAAGGAATCCTTTAAGTCGATATTATAGTCTCTTTCTGCCTCTTTCATAAAATATGAATTTGGCTTGCGGCAAATACAGTTTTCTTCCTTTGTATGCGGACAATAATATATATGCTTTATTATGATCCCCTTATTTCTAAGCACCGTTTCAAAATATCCGCTGAATTCTAAATACTCTTCTTTACTAAAGACATTTTTACCGATCCATGCCTGATTGGTAATAATAAAGAGCTGAAATTGCTTCTGTAGGATCTTTAAAGCCTCGATGGCCCGGGGGATAAATATAAGTTTCTCTTTCGAGCAAAGAGCCCCTACATCTTCATTTATCGTACCATCTCTATCCAAAAATACTGCCCTATTCATTCTTGTATCCTCTGACCAGGTTCAAATTTTACCATACCTAAAGTCAATAAATTTTCTTAATATACTTTACTCCCTCCAGATCCTTGAAATCAGCATCCTGTGTCCATACTGTGGCATTTTGCTCTCTTGCAGTTATATATATTAAACAATCTGCCATAGGAAGCTTAAATATATAGCTTATCTTTGCTGCCTGCAGAGCAATGGAGGCTGTTATTTCAAAGACTCTTGCCTGCCCCATCATCGCTACTGCCTGAAGAGCATCGTCCTCATTTCTTTCTGATATCACTTTTTTATAGACCTCATAAATATTAATCGTCGATACTATCAGTCTTTTTGTATCATTGATCACTGGAGCAAAGTACCCGGCATTTTTACCATCTGCAAAATATTCCAGCCATCCGGATGAATCAACAAGGTTCAATATCTGTCCCCTTTTCTCCCGATATCAGTATCAATGCCTTTAAGGAATCCCCTTGAAGCACTGATGTCATTCATGATAATATATTCGATCCTATTTCCCGATTGAAATACCTGTAATTTCTGGCCGGGCTTTATTTCCAGTTTCTGTCTTATTGTTTTTGGGATCACGATTTGAAATTTTGGAGAGACTGTAATTGTTTCCATCATTGCCCTTCTCATAATATGCTTCATTTATAATAATTGCCGGTATGAAATATACGGCATCCTCATGGCAATAAATTGCCACCCGTTCCGATACTGGCAAGCGGTTCCTGCTTCACAGAGTCTGTCTGTCTTCTTTTAAGACAAATATTGCCACTTTTTTTAATTCTGTTTTAATGTATCGATAAACTTATTATATGTCAATATTTTATCGATAAATATATTGTAATACCATAAACTATGCAGAGATCAAATTACTATTAGCATACAATGGTAATGGTTTCTTGAAGTCAGCTATTATTAAACAGACCAAGAGCTAGGGAAGAAGTGATGTGGAAATATTTTAATTCTCCAGATCTATGACATGCGTCATGGCCCGGGCTATTTTTTTTGTTTCTTCGGTGACTTCCTGAACGATCTTGTATTTTTTCTTCATCTCCTTAAGAGCTTTATCTCTTTCTTCATATCTTGTTTCTATAGCGCGCTCTGTCAGTATATTGGCCCTATTGAAGAGAAACTCTATATAACCGTTCTGTATTGCGAAATATCGGATATCGCCAGCTTTTCCGATCTTGACTATGCCAGTAGAAAGCCTGGCAACTATAGGCATATGACCTGGAAGCATCCCAAGGGCTCCGCTTAGAGCCGGGACTAATACGAAGTCGGTTTCTCCCTCAAAAAAACTTTCTTCCGGCGTTACAATACTTACATGTATTTTATTGTCTACCATTATTAACTTCCTTTTTCTTTTCTTCCGGACCTTCTTTTAGCTTTTTGACCCTTTCTTCTACTTCTTCTATGGTGCCTGCCATATAGAAGACTCGCTCCGGTACATCGTCAAACTTGCCTTCCACGATCGCCTTGAAGCCATTTACTGTATCCTCTACCTTTACATATCTTCCTTCCTGACCCGTAAAGGCTTTTGCCACTGAAAACGGCTGGGAGAGAAATCTCTCTATTTTCCTTGCCCTCTGGACCATGAGTTTATCCTCTTCCGAAAGTTCATCTATCCCAAGTATGGCAATTATATCCTGAAGCTCTTTATTCCTCTGAAGAATCTCCTGGACTTTTCTTGCCACATCATAATGCTCCGTTCCCACATACTGGGGATCAAGTATCTGTGAAGACGAGTCCAGGGGATCCACTGCTGGATAGAGTCCCCTTTCAGATATTTGTCTGGAGAGCACTACTGTCGAATCCAGATGGGTAAAAGTAGTAGCCGGTGCAGGGTCTGTCATATCGTCGGCAGGCACATATATAGCCTGGACCGATGTTATTGAACCTTTTTTGGTCGAGGCTATCCTCTCCTGAAGCTCTCCCATCTCGCTTGATAGTGTTGGCTGATACCCGACTGCTGACGGTATCCTTCCGAGCAGAGTCGAGACTTCCTGCCCTGCCTGGACGAACCTGAATATATTATCTATGAAAAGCAGGAGGTCCTGTCCTTCATAATCCCTGAAGTACTCCGCCATGGTAAGTCCGGAAAGGCCCACCCGAAATCTGGCTCCTGGCGGCTCATTCATCTGGCCGAATACAAGAGCTGTCTTGTCCAGCACTCCTGATTCTTTCATCTCAAAATAAAGGTCATTTCCTTCCCTCGTCCTCTCTCCTATTCCAGAAAATACAGAGAATCCGCCGTGCTCAATAGCGATATTGTGGATCAGCTCCATTATTATTACAGTCTTTCCCACTCCGGCTCCACCGAACATGCCTATCTTTCCCCCTTTTATAAATGGACAGAGGAGGTCTATGACCTTTATGCCAGTCTCAAATAGTTCTGTAGTGGTTTCTATATCCTCTATAGAGGGAGCCTTTCTGTGTATTGGAAGCTTCATCTTTGCGGATACATCACCCATATTATCAATCGGTTTTCCCATAACATTAAATAGCCTGCCCAGGGTCTCGCGTCCGACCGGGACCTCTATTGGTCTCCCGGTGTCTATGACTTCCATTCCCCTTTTGAGCCCTTCCGTAGGAGACATTGCGATTGCTCTTACAAGATTGCTGCCCACGAATTGCTGTACCTCTACGATCACTTTTTTCTTATGATAGTCCTTTTTATCTCCTTCGGGACGATGTATCTCAAGGCAGTTATATGTATCAGGCAGTTTTCCAGGGGGAAATTCTATCTCCAGCACCGGCCCCCTTATACTTATTATCCTGCCCTTGTTTATATTTCTATTTTTTTCATCTGCCATATTATTTCTTTTCACCTCTTGATAAGCTATATGATTTTATCAACTTCCGGACAGGGCCTCTGCACTGGATACTATTTCTGATATCTCCATAGTTATCTGCTGCTGCCTTGCTCTGTAATATTCACTATTAAGTTTCTTTACCATCTTTTCGGCATTATCATTGGAGTTCTTCATCGCCGTCATCCTGGCTCCTGTCTCGGATGCAGTTGATTCCAGAAGTGCCGTATACACTATAGTATAGATATATTCAGGAATGAGCCCTTCAAGTACATTTTCCGGAGAAGGCTCATATGTAAATTCCGACATTATTCTGCATACCCTATCTCCCATCATTACCATTCCAATGCCGGCTCCTGAGTTTTCCCCTTCCTCCAGCTTTCCCATAAAAGATATTGGCAGCAGCTTAAATGATAAGGGGAGCTGTTCCGCCATATTTTTAAACCTTGTATAGCACAGGATCACTTCATCCACTTCTCCGTTTACATATGATTTTATTAATCTCCCGGCTATTTTCCTTGCATCCAGAAATTTTGGATGATCCGAGAGATTCTCATATACCCTGTTTATATTATAGCCCATATATCTAAAATGGTTCTTTCCCCTGGTACCGATTATGTCAAGTTTATATTTTTTATCCTTTCCCTCTATCTTTTCCAGGGTCTTTTTAATACGCCTTATCATATTTGAATTATATCCCCCGCACATGCCGCGGTCCGCGGTTATTCCCATGACCAGTACATTCTTCACTTCAC
>Ga0255371_10004_pt1 | contig 35272 bp, 26 predicted proteins | sample ANMaggSSYBR01I12_FD_182097 | JGI IMG/M metagenome (GOLD analysis project Ga0255371, IMG submission 182097) | Sediment cell enrichment communities from methane seep in Santa Monica Basin, California, United Staets - ANME aggregate JGI... | ecosystem: Environmental > Aquatic > Marine > Cold seeps >...
TAGGAACAGCTATTATAAGAGAAACAAAAAGGAAAGCAAAAGAATCTGTAGAAAAAAAGGTAAGAGAAAAAGAAGAAAAAATCATAGAGGCTGATAAGAAAAAAAAGGAAGCAGCCAAGAAAACCAGGGATGCAGTCAGGAAGGCAAAGGAAGCTAAGAAGAAAAAAGCTGAGGAAGAGAAGAAGAAAAAAGAAGAAGAAGCAAGAAAGAAAGAAGAAGAAGCAAGAAAAAAAGAAGAAGAGAAGAAGAAAAAAGAAGAAGAGAAGAAGAGGGCCGGGGAAGCCAAAAAGAAGAAAGAAGAAGAAGCAAGAAAGAAAGAAGAAGAGAAGAAGGTTCTTGAAGAAGCCAGAGAAGCAGAAAAAGCTGAGGAAAAGAAGGCGAAGGAAGCTGAAAGTAAAAAAATAAGAAGAGCTGAAACTGGAAAGAAAAGAAGAATAAAAGACAGAGACGCTATTATTAAAAGTATTACAAATTCTGCGGAAATGGATGATGATAGCATTATAGATACTCAAAAAGTGCCAAAGAAAAAAGTCGGCTGGGAAGAAGAAAAGAAAACAAGTATTAAAAGTGTTCTTGAAAGAGAGCTTGACAAAGAAGAAAAGAGCGGAAGGCTCAAAGCAAGATTTTTACAGAAAAAGCGCATAGAGAAGGTCAAAGGCGCTAAGGCTGGTCAGGCTAAAGATAAGAAGAGTCTTGAAGAAATAAGAAAAAAGAGGCCCAAAATAAAAAAAGTAGTAGAAATTCATGAAGGTATTACAATAAAACAGCTTTCTGAAAGAGTAAATATACCTTCAAACGAGATGATAAGTGTTCTTTTTGAAACAGGAGAGATGCTGACTATAAATCAATCGCTGAGCAAAGATATAATAAGTTATCTATCCAATGAATACAGTTTTAAATACAGAATAATCGGATTTGAAGAAAAAATGGAAGAAGTATACCAGGATGCAGAAGAAGACCTGGTAGAAAGAGCTCCTATCGTTACAGTGATGGGCCATGTCGATCATGGTAAGACTACTCTTCTGGATTCGATCAGAAAGACAGAGATTGCAAGCAATGAAAGCGGCGGGATAACACAGCATATAGGTGCATATCAGATCGTATATAATAAAAGACAGATAACTTTCATAGATACTCCCGGGCATGAAGCTTTCACTTCAATAAGGGCAAGAGGTGCCAGGGTCACCGACATTGCGATCATAGTAGTAGCTGCAGATGACGGGATAATGCCACAGACAATAGAGGCAATAGATCATGCAAAAGATGCAGGCGTACCGATAATTATTGCAATAAATAAGATAGATCTGCCCAATGCCGATCCAAATAAGATAAAACAGAACCTTACCGAGCACGAACTGGTTCCTGAAGAATGGGGAGGCGATACTATTGTTGTAGAGATCTCTGCAAAAAATAATAAGAATCTTGAGGAATTATTAGAGATGGTCCTGCTTGTTGCGGATATGAATGAAATAAAGGGAAATCCTTCTGTTGTTGGAACGGGAATAATAATAGAAGCCAGGCTTGACAAAGGAATGGGAGCAATAGGGTCCCTAATTGTAAAAAGAGGAAAAATAAAAGTTGGAGACTCCTTTGTCACCGGAGATTCATATGGAAGAATAAGGTCCATAAAAAATGAAAATGAAGATACTCTGAGAGAAGCTGTATTGTCTCAACCTGTTGAAATAACAGGTTTCTCGTCTGTACCAAAAGCCGGTGACAAGCTTTTTGTGGTCAAAAATGAAAAAGTAGCAAGGGACCTGCTTGCCAAAAGGGATTATGATAAAAAGATAATGCAGATGGAAGAATCTAAAAGGATAGTCACACTTGAAAACCTTGCCGAGATATCCCGCGAAGGAGAACTAAAAAAACTAAAAATAATCCTCAAAGCAGATTCCGGAGGATCCGTAGATGCTGTGGAGAAATCTATTAAAAAGATCGAGACTGATGAGATTAAAATCAATATAATACACAGGGGGATCGGAGCGATAACAGAAAGCGATATCCTGCTTGCTGCTGCTGCTAATGCGATCGTGATAGGATTTGGTGTAGTGGCGACTCCAACTGCGATCGTGCTAAATACAAAAGAGAAAGTAGATACAAGGACCTATATTATTATATATAAGCTCATAGATGATATACAACTTGCATTTGAAGGTCTGCTTGAACCTGAAACAGAGATAGTCGAGAAGGGTAAAGCAGAAGTAAGAGAAGTATTCAAGGTATCGAAAATCGGAAAAATAGCCGGATCATATATTCTGGAGGGTTCGGTCGAGAGAGGCAATATGGCCAGAGTAGTAAGGGATGGAGCAATTGTATATGAAGGAAAGGTGGTCGCGCTTCACAGGTTCAAGGATGATGTAAAGACTGTAGCTTCAGGATATGAATGCGGAGTGAAGCTTGATAATTACCAGGATATAAAAAAGGATGATATACTGGAGTTCTTCGAAGTAATATAGCGGATCGGTAGTATCAGGTGGACAGGATAAAAAAACTTGCAATCGACATCAAAAGAGAGATAAGCTTCATAATAAATACCAAAATAAAGGACCCAAGGATAGGTTTTGTTACAATCACAGATACAAGACTTTCAGCTGACGGCAAATATATTGATATTTATTTAAGTATAATGGGAGATGAGACAGAGACAGATAAGAATCTGGAAGCTTTAAAAAAATGCAGCGGATTTATAAAGAAAAATCTTTCTGAGAAAATAAAACTCAGGAATGTACCTGAATTAAAATTTATTTATGACGATTCAATCAATAGGGGAATAAAGATATCAGAGATACTTAAAGAGATAAGTAAAGAAGGAAAAGATAGTGGCGGTGATAAATAAGGATCTTGCTAAGCTTTACGGCGAAATAATCAAGAAAATAGATAATTGTGATGATTTTCTATTAATAACACATATATATCCTGATGGAGACGGGCTTGGAACGCTTATAGCATGTCATAAGCTGATTACTTCTATGGGTAAAAATTCCAATATGTTATGCAAGAGCGGCCTTCCATACCAGTATAGCTTTTTACCTGGCTACAGCGATATCAAACAGGATATTAAAATATTGGGCCTAATAAATAATAAAACTGTTTGTATTGTCCTTGATTGCGCAGATGAAGAGAGGACCGGTCTGGATCTGGGGCATATAAGAAAAAATGTCGACTGTATCATAAATATGGACCATCACAAAAGCAATACTCTATTTGGCGACATAAATATAGTTGATGACAATAAATCGGCTACATCCGAGATACTTTTTGAATTTTTGTACAGTAATTATAGAGATAGGCTGGATCATGATATTGCAATAGGTCTTTATGTAGGTATCTTAACTGATTCAGGAAGATTTCAGTATAGTAATACTACTGCGAATGTCCATAAAATAATCAGCAAGCTTCTTATGTTTGGAATACAGCCTGCCGATGTTTATGGGCATATATATGAAAGTGAGCCTATGGCGAGATTTAAACTTATACAGAAGGTTTTTAACCGGATAAAGTACATTGATCCTCTTGGCCTTATATATTCTTATGTTTTGAATAGAGATTTCAGCAGGTTGAAAATACCCCTTTATACACAGGATGGAATAATAGAGCTCTTAAGGAGTGCCAAAGGAGTAAAAATAGCAGCACTTATCAAACAGGTAAATAATAATTCATATAAAATCAGCCTCAGAACATCTGACAGGGATATAGATCTCTGCAAAATAGCTTCTAAATTCGGCGGAGGCGGGCACAGGACAGCTTCGGCATATAGGGATGAAGGAAATCTTAATAGAGTCATAAAGGGGCTAAAAATAGCCATAAAGCAGGGTACTGAAAAATGACATCAATATCCAGATCAGGATCACTAAGAGATTTTAGCGGGATCATCCTTGTAAACAAGCATTCCGGCATTACTTCTTATGATATTATAAGAGATGTCAAAAGGGTTTTTTTTTAGATAAAATCGGGCATAGCGGAACACTTGACCCTGCAGCATCAGGGCTCATTATTCTTCTTATCAATAGAGCCACAAAGTTTTCAAATAAATTTTTGAGCCTGCCTAAGGAATATATAGCTTCTATAAAGTTTGGAACTGAGACCGACAGCATGGATCTTGATGGAAGGATAATAAGACACAGGAAAATCGCTGATCTGGATATGGATAAGCTTAATAGTATATTAATGGACTTTACAGGCCTAATCGAGCAATTGCCTCCCATGTATTCGGCGCTCAAGCATAAGGGAAGACCTCTTTATAAATTTGCACGGATGGGGATAGATATTAAAAGAGAGCCCAGGGAAATAGAGATCATGGGAATTGAAGTATTAAAAACACAAAAAGATATATTGACATTAAAGATCAGATGCAATTCAGGCACATATATAAGGTCGCTTGCAAATGATATTGGGAAAGTTTATGGGACAGGTGCAGTCCTTGCGGGACTTATCAGGACAGGCATAGGAGATTTCAGTATAAGCACGGCAAAGACAATAGATGCAGTACTGGACGTGGCTGGAAATAATAAGGCAGTGGAAAGCAGTGATTGGATAATAAGTCTTCAGGAGCTTTTCAAGGAAAATATATCAGTATATATAAGTAAGTGTTCTGAAAAAAAAGTATTAAATGGAAGCCCTCTAAGGGCAGATATGATAGATACGGACAGGAAGGGATTACCGGATCTACTAAAAGAATTAAAAAATCCTAAAGGCCGGTTTAAGACAGTAATAGCAGTGAGGTCTGAAAGAGGCAATATGCTTACTTTGCATGAGACAGTAAAAGGATATCGTATGGAAAATATAAAAAGCTTCGATGAAGATTTTACAAAAAGTGTTGTAATTTTTTAATAATTAACTAAAATCTAGTAGTTTGGCATCTAGAAAGGAATTCAATTGGCAAAAAAGCTGGAATTAAAAAGTATAAAAAAGAATCAGTTCAGGGATGGTCCTGCGATAATGGTAATAGGTTTCTTCGACGGTGTCCACATGGGGCATCAAAAAATAATAGAAATGTGCAGTGCTAGATCCAGAGAAAGAAAAGGTTTGAGTGTAGCGCTTACATTTGACATACCGCCGTTGAATATCCTAAAAAATAAGATGTATAAGAAATTGATCCTGCCATATAAGGAAAAGATAAAAATGATAGAGAGTCTTGGAATAGACATAATAGTAACTGCTGAGTTAGGAATAGAATTTTTAAATTTAAGCCCGGAAGAATTCTGCGATGATATATTGATCGGATTATTTGATATAAAAGAGCTTTTTATTGGCAGGGGTTTCCGTTTTGGCCGCGATGGCAGTGGAGATGTCCGGCTCCTAAAACAATATCTTGGCACCCGTAAAATAAAGGTAAATGAAATAAGTCTGGCCAAAAGCCGCAGAGAGGTGATATCAAGTACTATAATACGGAAATATTACCAAAAAGGTAATATCAGAAGGATAAAGGAACTTCTTGGGAGGGATCCATACATCAAAGGTAAAGTCATAAAGAGTGCCGGACGGGGTAGGAAGCTGGGATTTCCGACTGCAAATATAGATGTCTGCGATAGCCTGGTCGTGCCTGGCGATGGGGTATATTTTGGAAAAATATCCATCGGGGAATATGACGGTAGAGAACTTCCTGCAATAATAAATATTGGAGACAATCCTACGTTCGGCGGTTTAAAAAAATGGGTGGAGAGCTATATAATGGATTTTAATGGCAATCTATACGATAAAGATATAAGGATAGTTTTTTTAAAAAAGCTCAGGGAAGAAATAAAGTTTAAAACTGGTGGAGAATTAATAAAGCAGATCAAAAAGGATATTGATGATGCCGGAGTATTTTTTAAGAAGGATATAATAAAATAATAGCACAGCTTTATTTCATTTTCAGATATTATTAAATATGGAATTGATTCAATTGTAATTATACAATACTTATGATAGATTATAGGACGGATAATTAAAGGAGGTGTGAGGTAGATTTGGTATTAGTAAAGGAAGACAAACAAAAGATTATTGAAAAGTTTAAGACAAATGAGAATGATACAGGTTCGGCTGAAGTTCAGGTAGCAATACTTACAAGCAAGATAAATAAGCTTAATGAGCATTTAAAGGCAAATAAGAAAGATCATCACTCAAGAAGAGGTCTGGTAATGATGGTAGGCAAGAGGAAAAGACTTCTGGAATACCTGAAAAACAGTGAAGTTTCAAAGTATAAAAAACTTATAAAAGAACTGGGATTAAGAAAATAACTCCCCTTTTAACTGGCTTCATTTTTCAATTCATTTTATTTTAAAATTTAAGGAGTTTGGTATTGTAGTATGGAAACTAAATGTAAGATAGATTTAGGCGGAAAGACCATGGAGTTTTCCACCGGTAAATTGGCTATTCAGGCCAATAGCGTTATAGTAAAATTTGAAGGTAATGGCATTCTTGTAACAGCAGTAATGAGTAAAAGACCATCGGAGCATCTTGATTTTTTCCCTCTTTCAGTAGATGTTGAAGAAAGAATGTATGCAGCAGGAAAGATCCCTGGAGGTTTCTTCAAAAGAGAAGGGCGGGCTTCTGAAAAAGCTATACTCACATCCCGGCTGACAGACAGGCCATTAAGGCCATTGTTTGATAAAAATTTAAGAAATGAAGTACAGGTAATTGCTACTGTTCTTTCTGTAGATACTATAAATCTCTATGATATTTCTGTAATAAATGGAGCATCCATGGCCCTTTATATATCAGATATACCTTTTGAAGAGCCAGTTGGTGCTGTAAGAATGGGAAAAATAAATGAAAACTGGATAATTAATCCTACCTATGACGAATTAAAAGAAAGCATAATAGACATAGTCGTAGCCGGTACAGAAAGTGCGATATTAATGGTGGAAGCAGGGGGCAGAGAAGCTTCAGAGGAAACTGTCATAGAAGCAATCGGAAAAGCTCATGACCAGATAAAAAAGATAGTCGCACTTCAAAAGGAATTTAAAGAAAAGGTAGGAATAGAGAAATCGCCTGTAATACATTTTGAAATAAACAAAGATGTAGAAGCAAAGACAAAAGAACTTGCAGAGGAAAAGATCAAAAAGGTCCTTGATACGATCGAAGATTATTCAAAGGATCCGGAAAAGGCGGATATTATAAGCGGTGGTACAAAGGACTTCCTCAAGGAGGAAATATCCGGTATAAAAGATGAAATAATGGAAAAGTTATCAGAAGAATTTCCTGAGGATATTGATAGCATAGGAATCAGCTTTAAAAAAATTGAAAGAGATCTTGTAAGGGATATGATCCTTAATAAGAAAATAAGGCCTGACGGAAGGAAGGCTTCAGAAATCAGGAAGATAACATGTGAAGTGGGTCTCTTTCCAGAGACGACTCATGGAATGGGACTGTTCACCAGGGGAAAGACACAGGCATTGACAATCCTTGCTCTTGGAACTATAAGGGAAGCACAGAGGCTGGATAATCTGGGCGGAGACGATTTTAAAAGATATATGCATCATTATAATTTTCCTCCATTCAGCACTGGAGAGACATGGTTCCTGAGGGGACCAAAAAGAAGAGAGATCGGCCACGGGGTACTTGCAGAAAAGGCATTAAAACCGATGATCCCGAAAGAGGAAGATTTTCCGTATGCATTAAGGCTGGTATCTGAGATACTGAGCTCTAATGGTTCGACGTCTATGGCCAGTGTCTGTGGAAGCACGCTTGCATTGATGGATGCCGGCGTACCAATAAAGAACCCGGTTTCCGGTATTGCCATGGGCCTGATAAAAGGAGAGGGAGACACATTTGAAGTACTATCAGATATACAGGGTATAGAAGATTTTTATGGAGATATGGATTTCAAGGTAGCAGGAACCCGTAATGGGATAACTGCACTTCAGATGGATATTAAGATAAAAGGTATTGACCTTGAGATAATGAAGGTAGCTCTGGCAAGGGCCAAAGAAGGCAGGATACATATTTTGGATAAAATGCTTGAGACCATACCGGAGTCAAGAGCTGCGCTGTCTCAGGCTGCTCCAAAGATAACGGTCTTCAAGATACCAAAAGAAAAGATAGGCGACATAATAGGTCCTGGCGGGAAACATATTAAGGGAATAAAAGAAGAATTCAAACTGGAAGAGATAGATATTACTGATTCCAATGGTGAGGGGATGGTCTCGATAACTTCATCTGACGGGGAAGCAATAGATATGGCAAGAAAAAAGATCGAATCAATGCTTAAGGGTCCGGAAGATATAAAATTGGGAGAAGAATTTGTCGGAACAGTGGCTGGCATAACATCATATGGGGCTTTTATTAACCTCATTCCCGGAACAGATGGATTGCTTCATATTTCAAAAGTAGCCAGAGAAAGAATAAAGAGTGTCGAGGATTACTTGAAAATGGGTGAAAAAGTCCCTGTAAGAGTCGCAAATATCGATCCGAGGTCCAGGAAGATCAGTCTGGAAAGGACTGATATATAATCATATAAAATCAGTACGGAGTTGATAGAAAAATAGTTGTAAATAATAGCATTAGTTTTGATAAATACAAGATCACAGAACTGGATAGCGGGATCAGAATAATAAGTGAGCAGTTGCCTCACTTCAGGTCCATATCTCTTGGATTCTGGGTACCTGCAGGCTCAAGAGATGAGGACGATAGTAATAATGGGATCACACATCTAATAGAACATCTGATATTTAAGGGCACCGGCAGCAGAAGCTATAAGGATATTGCTGTGAAATTTGATAGCATGGGTGCTGAATTCAATGCTTTTACCGATAAAGAAAACTGCTGCGTCTATGCAGACTTTATAGATGAAAATCTTAAAGAGTGCCTTGAACTCCTTCTTGATATAGTATCCAATCCTTCTTTTCTTACTGAACATATAAAAACTGAAAAAAAGGTAGTTCTGGAAGAAATAAAGATAATGGAAGATAATCCCTCAGATATATTATTAAATCATTTTTATTCTCAGATATTTAATGGCCATCCATTATCCCTTCCAATACTGGGAACACGGAAAATACTTAGAAAGATAAATAAAAAGATCATAAATTCTTATTTCTTTGAGAAGTTCGGATTGGGCAATATGGTTATATCTGCTGCAGGGAATATAGAGCATAATAGGCTTGTAAAAATGATAAGGAAATACACTGAAGAAATAAGACCCGGGGAGCAAAGTGCCGACATTATAAAAAGTCCAGTACCTGCAAATGGAAAGGGCAGCCGGAGCATCTATAACAGCAAGAGCAAGGCTGTGCATATATGCCTCGGTGGCCTGGGATGTGATAGGAGCAGTAATGAACGATACCCGCTGTCTTTGTTCACGACACTGTTTGGCGGCAGCATGAGCAGCAGGCTGTTTCAGAAAATAAGAGAGGACGAAGGTCTTGCTTATAGTATATCAGCAAATAATATACAATATAAAGATACGGGACTATTATTTATATATGCTGCTTCTTCCGCAAAGAATGTCAGCAAGATATTGATGCTTGTAAAAGAAGAAATAGAGGATATAAGGGAAAATGGTGTAACAGCTGAGGAGCTTGAACGAGCAAGAGAGAACATAAAGGGAAGCATCGTGCTCAGTGTTGAAGATATAAGCTCCAGGATGTTCAGGCTCGGCAAAACTTTATTATTTGATAAAAAAGTTTTGACCATTAACCAGATATTAAAGAAAATAGATAAGATAACTGTTTTGGATATAAATAATATTGTAGAAAAATATTTTTATCCTGAAAATCTCAGTACCGTTATTCTTGGAAAGAATATGAAAGGTGTAAGACAATGAAAAAAATAGCTATGTTTGGAATATGCGGCAGGATGGGCAGAGCCATTTCACAGGAACTCATAAAGGAAAAAGATATAGTGCTGATTGCCGGATTTGACAGCTGCAATAAGGGCAAAGATATTGGAGAGATCCTGGGTACCGGAAATATGAATCGCACTATAACTGATTCATATGAAGACATTAAAAAACAGTCGCCAGATATTATAATAGACTTCACTGTAGCAAGTATTGCAAAGAAGACTATAGCATGGGCCATTAATAATAGCATAGATATAATAGTGGGAACTACCGGGCTGGATAGCAAGGACCTTGAAAAATTTAAAAAGATGGCCGGTGAATCAGATTCAAAGGTCTTTATAGTACCAAATTTTGCGATAGGTGCAGTTGTGATGATGAAGATATCGGCAAGAATAGCCCGGTACTTTGATGATTGCGAGATCATTGAGATGCATCATGACAGAAAGCAGGATGCTCCTTCTGGAACATCCATAGCAACAGCTGAAAATATTTCTAAAAACAAGATCTTTAGTGATAAGAGGCTTAAGAGTGGTGAAAAGGAGAATATTGAAAGCAGCAGAGGCGGCTTTAGCAAAGGAATACATATACACAGCATAAGGCTTCCTGGACTGATGGCGCATCAGAATGTATTATTTGGCGCAAAGGGCCAGACCCTTTCAATAAGACATGACAGCATGGATAGGTCCTCCTTTTATCCGGGAGTAATAATGGCTGTCAGAAATATTGAGAAACTTTCAAATTATACATTTGGTCTGGATAAATTGATTGATATTTAAAATTATTATAATTTATATAAAATTTAAAAGATGATAGAGGAAGTGAGAAAGTAAAAAAATAATATGGCAAAAAAAAATAGTTTAAAGTTAGTACCCCTGGGAGGAGTAAGCGGTATAGGCAAGAATATGATGGTCATCGAAAAAAATAATAAGATGATAATCATAGATTGCGGTTTGGAGTTTCCGGATGACGAGACTCCTGGTATTGATTTTTTAATACCTGATTTTTCTTATGTATTGAAAAATATCAATAAGCTCCAGGCAATAATCCTTACACACGGCCATGAGGACCATATAGGGGGTCTGCCTTTTTTGTTTAAAAGACTGCGCACCCCTATATACGGGACTAAATTAACTCTTGGCCTTGCAAAGACAAAACTTAATAATATGGCAGGTTCGGATCCGATCGAATATAATGTGATCGATACTGGAAAGATACTGTCTATAGGAAGTTTTGATATTGAATTTTTCAGGGTAAATCATAGCATACCTGATGGTGTGGGATTAATAATAAGAACTGATATAGGAAATATCATACATAGTGGTGACTTTAAAATCGATCATTATCCCATAGACGGCGTCCATACAGAGATTCATAAAATAGCCAGAGCTGGAGAAGAAGGAGTCCTGGCATTATTATGCGACAGCACCAATGCCGAAGAAGAAGGGTATACTCTTCCCGAAAGGGATGTCGGCAGGGCCCTGATGGATAAATTTGAAAAGGCTTCAAAGAGGATAATCGTAGCTACATTTTCATCCCACATACATAGAATACAGCAGATATTTGATGTATCAGCAAAGATGAAAAAGAAAGTGGTGATCTCAGGAAGATCGATGCTTAAGAGCATCAAGATAGCAAGTGAGCTAAGTTATCTCAAGATCCCTGAAAACATTATAATCCCCGTAAACAAGATAGACGATTTTCCCATTAGTGAGATAGTCATATTGTCAACAGGCACTCAGGGAGAACCGCTTTCAGCATTAAATAGAATGGCGATGGATGAGCACCGGAGAATAAGCATCATGAAAGGGGATACGGTCATAATATCTGCTTCTCCGATCCCGGGCAATGAAAAGGCCATTTCAAATACGATAAATATGCTTATCAAACGGGGGGCAGAAGTCTTCTACGAATCTATTGCAGGAGTGCATGTATCGGGTCATGCCGCCCAGGAAGAAATAAAAATGATGATAAGCCTGGCAGATCCCCTGTATTTCATACCTATACATGGTGAGAATAAACACAAGATCCAGAATGCACAAATCGCTCAATCCATGGGGATACATCCCGATAATACTTTGAATATCCAGAATGGGGATATTATAAAAATGAATACAAATGTTTGTAGAATATCCGGCAATATCAAACCGAAAAATGTATATGTTGACGGTATCGGCATGGGAAATATAGAGGATACGGTTTTAAGGGACAGAAAGGTCCTTTCTAATAATGGTATAATTTTTATATCCGTAGGTATCAGTACTTCAGAAAGAAAAATAATCATGAGACCTGATTATACGATGAAGGGAATAATATTTATAGATAATATAGATGAGATATTGAGAGAAGGCAATAAGTTGCTCATAGACTCTATGGATACATGTTTTAAAGAGAATATGCTCGAAAGAAACAGGATAGAAAACTATATTACAGATAAGCTTGAAAAATTTATTTTCAAAAAAGCCAGGATTAAGCCTATAATAGCATTGAAAGTACTGGTAAAGTGATCTTATAACCATTTATTTTTAATTGACCATGGTACAAAAAAACAGCAAGCTGAAATCATCTGTCAAAAGAACAGCAATATCACGCAAAAGCAGCAGGAAAAAAAGAAATAGTACTAAAAATATTAGTAGAAGAGTAGAAGTATATGGGATCCTTATACTCATGGCAGCCATCCTTCTGACTATAAGCGTATTTATCCCGCAGGGTTCTGGATTAATAAATCAGAGAGTAAATGAATTCTTTTCATATATTTTTGGAGCCGGGAAATATATCATACCATTCTTACTTCTTGTATGGGGTGTAAGCTTTTTCATAAAAAAAGTAAGAATGCTTTCACTAAGGTTCGGTTTCGGATTTCTCCTTCTTTTCTTTTCACTTATAGGAATAATATCGGCCAATATTAAATATACAAATATCTTTGATGATGTTCTAATAAAGACAAGGGGAGGAATAACCGGTGCTGGGATCTTTTACGGACTTTTTAAATTATTCGGCAAAGCCGGAGCAATAACAGTACTTTCTGTATTGATCATCATCTCGATCCTCATAATAACAAAGATCTCTTTGATCGATGTCGGCAAAAAGTTCGGCTTCTTCTTCCAGAATGTAGATTTTAAAATATTCGCCGAGATATTCAGGAAGGAAAAGTCACTGGAAGGCGGAAGCAGTAGAGAAGAGTCCGCGAAAGCCCGCGGTAAAAATGAAAAGAGTGCTGGAGAGGAAAAGAGAAAGACAGTACAGGGACGTGATAGCAAGAGAATCATCACAGAACCTGAGCTGATAGACAATCTTAACAGAGACAGGGCAGATAAAAGGGAAAGTAACTCTGTAAAGAGTGAACAGCAGTTAAAAATGCCTATAGTGAAAGAAGACAGTGAGGATGAAAATTACAGGACGCCTCCTGTAAATATTTTAAAAAAATCTAAAAATATTTCCCCAAGACTATACAAGCAGAGCATAAAGGAAAGAGTAGACACTTTAAATAAGCTATTTGAAGATTTTAATCTTTTAGCAAAAATAGACAGAGTAGTAAGAGGTCCGTCAGTTACGATGTATGAACTCAGCCTGGCACCGGGAGTGAAGGTCCAGAGATTGTTTAGTCTGGAAGATGATTTCTGTGTGGCACTTGGTTCGGCTGATCTCAGGATACTGGCACCAATACCCGGAAAATCAGCGATAGGTCTTGAGGTACCAAATAAATTAAGGAGCATAGTGACTCTTGGCGATATATATTCAAGTATGGATAGTAAGATATCAGATGAGGTCCTTGCTGTACCCCTGGGGAAAAACCTTTCCGGAAATACCATATATATGAATATAATAGAAATGCCCCATATCCTGATAGCCGGAGCTACAAATTCTGGAAAAAGCTCATGTCTGAACAGCATAATAATATCACTACTGATGAAGGCCAAGCCCAGCGATGTCAAATTTATAATGATCGACCCTAAAATGGTCGAGCTGAGCATATATAATGGGATACCCCACCTCCTATCCCCTGTTGTTGTAAATCCAAAAAAAGCAGCTGCAGCCCTGCAATGGGCTGTAGAGGAAATGGAAAACAGATTCAGGGTACTTTTAGAGAGGAACCTTAAATCTATTATTGAATATAATAAGGCTGCTAAAGAGAATAAAAATAATGAGGATGATTTTAAGCCCCTTCCCTATATAGTCCTTTTTATAGATGAACTTGCTGATCTTATGATGGTGGCAGCATCTGAAGTCGAAGACAGAATATGCAGGATCGCACAAATGGGAAGAGCTGTAGGGATACATCTTGTCATAGCCACGCAGAGACCTTCTGTCAATATAATAACTGGACTAATAAAAGCAAATATACCTTCCAGGGTAGCGTTTATGGTGACCTCGAATATTGATTCCAGGGTCATACTTGATTGTACGGGTGCCGATAAGCTTACAGGAAGAGGAGATATGCTATATCTTCCATATTATTTAAACAAACCTGAGAGGATACAGGGTTGTTTTGTGACCACGAATGAGATCGGGCTGATAACAGGATATATAAAAGGTGAAAAGGAACCTGAATATAATGTAGACATATCAAAAAAGATCAGCCAGACCGGAAAGAAAAATATTGAAGAAGACGAACTTTTTTACGATGCATTAAAAGTAGTAGTTGATTTTGGACATGCATCCTCGTCTCTGCTTCAGAGAAGGTTGAAGGTCGGCTATTCGAGAGCAGCAAGGATCATGGATCAGTTGGAAAACAGTGGATATATTGGAGAATCTGAAGGCAGTAAACCAAGGGAAATACTGATATCAAAAGATGAGCTGGCAAATATCTTGATCAAACAGGAATAATTATAAATAATAGAATATTATAGACCCGCATAAAATATGAATTGTTCAATAATATCAATAGGGACTGAATTAAGTCTTGGACTTATTACTGACAGTAATTCGAAATATATAGCAGAGAGACTTATAGAACTTGGAATAGAGTGCAATTACATATTTACTGTTCCTGACAGCAATAAAGAAATAGCGACTGTCCTTAAAAGTGGAATAAAGCATAGCGATATAGTAATCATATCCGGAGGTCTTGGACCTACGGATGATGATATGACCAGAAATGCGGTAGCGTCTACTCTTAAACTACCCCTCGTAAGAGATGAAAGCCTTGATCCCAATAGTCTCAAATTTATACGTAAAAAAAGGACAGAGGCAATAAATAAAAGATTATTAAGACAATCATATATACCCCGCGGCAGTATACCGATGATTCCCAGGATAGGGAGCGCTTCAGGCTTCAGGATCGATCTGGGAGATAATAAATATATATTCTGTATTCCGGGCGTCCCAAAAGAGATGAAGGACATGTTTGACGGAGATATTTTTCCTTATTTGGAAGATCTTGAGGGAGTGGGTAATGGAAATGGGCCTGGAGTAAGGATACGGAAATCGACTCTTCTTACAACTGATATAAGTGAAACGGAGATAGAAGAAAGGATAAAAGATCTGGTAAAGGAAGCAAAAAAGGCTTCAATAGATATAGGAATCACTGCGGAACCTGGTCTTGTCAAGATAATACTTGTAGAGAAGCTTAAAGAATCTTCCGGGACCGGCAATAATCTTAAGATCTTTGAAGAAAAGATCTCTGAAAGAATCGGCGGCCATCTTTATGGCAGAGGCAATACTATGATCTCTGATAATTTGAAATCTGCCGTAGAAAATGCCGGAAAGCCTCTTACTATCAGTGCTGCTGAGTCCATTACAGGGGGACTTATTTCAAGCATAATAACAGATACGCCTGGAAGTTCCCAATTCTTTGCCGGAGGGATAATCTCTTATTCTAATTTTGCCAAAGAAGAAATATTGCAAATAGATAAAAGACTGATGGAAGCTAAAGGTGCAGTAAGCAAAGAGGTCTGCATGGAGATGGCATCAAAGGTGATGTCTATATTCAAAACAGATTATTCTCTTGCAGTAACAGGTTTTGCAGGTCCTGAATATGAAGGTGACGATCCCGGCCTTGTCTTTTGCTGTATATGCGGACCTTCCGGATACCAGAGATTATTTGAAAAGAAATTTCTGGGAAACCGGACGGAGATAAAATTCAGGACAATGCAATTTGTCTTAAATGAGCTTAGAAATGCAATAATCCAGAACAGGAAAAAGTAAATCAATGAAAAGGATCTTTATTGCTGCTGATATAGAGCAGGATAAAAGGGAAATCATCTACAAGTTTGCTCAAAGATATTTTTCATATTTAAATAATATAAAATTGACCATTGCAGAAAATCTGCATATAACATTTAAATTTCTTGGAAATACCCCGGACAAAGAAATATTTGGCATAAAGGAAACCATTAAAGAATCCGTATCAGGACATACATACTTCAAATACTGTCTGGAGGATAGCATTGGCGTATTCTCTGGCAAAAGAGGAGCGATGGTATTATATGTGACAGTAGGGGAAGGCAAAGAGAAGTTTAAGGAACTTCATAGATCGATCGAGGCCGGACTTGATAGGATGGGGATCATAAAGGACAGGAGAAATTTTCACCCTCATATAACTATCGCCAGGACAGGTCATGCTTTGAATATAGAAGAAAGATCCAGCTATGGCGGACCTATTCTTGCAGGATTGAAATGCAGCAGAGTATCGCTTTATGAAAGCATATTGGGACCGGATGGAGTAAAATATATTAATATTGGAAGATTTAGTTTAGAATAAAGTAAATTTGTTTTTGGTAGGATTTCTATATTTATACAGTTATGATATAATCAAATTATATGCAATTGTGCAAATGTATAATGTGTGAGAATTATTTACCGGAGGATATTAAATGGAGAGAGATAAAATAATTGAAAGTACCGTTTCCCAGATAGAAAGAAAGTTTGGAGCAGGTTCAATAATGAAGCTGGGCGAGGATGGTGTATTACAAAAAATAGAGGTAATATCAACGGGATCGCTGGAGCTGGATAGTGCGCTGGGAGTCGGAGGTATTCCACGCGGAAGGGTAATAGAGATATATGGGCCGGAATCATCCGGCAAGACCACGCTTGCCCTTCATGTGGTAGCAAATGCTCAAAAAAGTGGCGGCATAGCAGCATTTATAGATGCAGAACATGCCCTTGATCCAGCCTATGCAAGGAATCTTGGAGTTAATATTGAAGAGTTGCTTCTCTCACAGCCAGATAACGGGGAACAGGCTCTTGAGATATGTGAAATATTATTGAAGAGTGGAGCCCTGGATGTGATTGTGATAGATTCTGTAGCAGCACTGGTACCAAGGGCAGAGCTTGAAGGTGAGATAGGGGATACACAGGTCGGTCTTCAGGCAAGACTTATGTCAAAAGCGATGAGAAAACTTACAGGGGTTGTAAGCAAGACAAAAACGTCTGTAGTGTTCATAAATCAGTTAAGGGAAAAAATAGGCATAATGTTTGGAAATCCTGAAGTGACTCCAGGAGGCAGGGCTCTTAAGTTTTACTCGTCGGTAAGGCTTGATATACGCAAGATAGATTCCATAAAGAGCGGCACAGACATTATAGGGAACCGTGTAAGAGTAAAAGTAGCAAAAAACAAAGTGGCCCCGCCCTTTAAAAAAGCAGAATTTGATATTATGTATGGAAAGGGTATATCGAGAGAAGGCAGCATACTGGATGTCGGAGCTGAATTCGGGATACTTGAAAAAAGTGGATCCTGGTATTCGTATAAGGATGAAAGAATAGGCCAGGGAAGGGAAAATGCCAAAGCATTCTTGATACAGAATGAAAAGGCTGCTGAAGAAATTGAGAATGAGATAAAGATAAAGCTTGGATTTGCCGAAAAGAAACCCAGGGTGAAAGGCAGCAGGAAGAAAGAAGAATCTTCGAAGAGTAAGTAAGATGACTTAAATACTTGCCCCTGATAGTATGTGTTTATTTTAAAAATATCCGTAATAAAAATGCCTATACGTTGCCTCAACTAAGAAAGTATCTGAAAGCAATAGAAGAGTAATAAGGATATGTAGGTAGCAGTAGAGAAAACACTACCCAGTAGTATATCCGTAAGCCTCCTCATATGCTACTGCATCCTTTCTTACCTTATTTTTTAAAACAGCCAACTCAAGCAGTTTATCCTGCGCCTATTGACTTCAAGGCCCTGGATGATATAATCTATTTTGCTAAATGAAGAGTTTATTTGACTGGTATTTTCATAACAAAATCTTTTAAAAATAATTTAATTATTTTGTTGACAAGATATTGGTAGTGTGGTAAATTGCTTCAGGTTGAATTGTGTTCATTGAGAACTAAATAGTGCAAGCATTGGATAATTACGTTAATTTTATACAGATATAATTGAGAGTTTGATCCTGGCTCAGGACAAACGCTAACGGTGTGCTTAATACATGCAAGTCGAACGGGCAATGTGGAGGTGGCAACACTTCTGCAAAGCAAGTGGCGAACGGGTGAGTAACGCGTAGACAATCTGCCTTGGAGATTGGGACAACCATTCGAAAGGATGGCTAATACCAAATACCTTATTGGAACCGCATGGTTTTTATAATAAAGGGGGCTTCGGCTCTCGCTTCAAGATGAGTCTGCGTCCTATTAGCTTGTTGGTGAGGTAACAGCTCACCAAGGCAACGATGGGTAGCCGGCCTGAGAGGGTGATCGGCCACACTGGGACTGAGATACGGCCCAGACTCCTACGGGAGGCAGCAGTAGGGAATCTTGCGCAATGGGCGAAAGCCTGACGCAGCGACACCGTGTGAAGGATGAAGGTCTTCGGATCGTAAACTTCTGTCAATTGGGGACGAAGGTGGTAGAGTTAATACCTCGAATACTGACGGTACCCAATAAGGAAGTCTCGGCTAACTCCGTGCCAGCAGCCGCGGTAATACGGAGGAGGCAAGCGTTGTCCGGAATCATTGGGCGTAAAGAGCGCGTAGGCTGTTTTCCAAGTCATGTGTGAAAACCTCAGGCTTAACTTGAGGACTGCATGTGAAACTGGAAAACTTGAGTGCAGTAGGGGAAAGTGGAATTCCTGGTGTAGCGGTGAAATGTGCAGATATCAGGAAGAACACCGGTAGCGAAGGCGGCTTTCTGGGCTGCTACTGACGCTGAGGCGCGAAAGCTAGGGGAGCAAACAGGATTAGATACCCTGGTAGTCCTAGCTGTAAACGATGGACACTAGGTGTGGGAAGTTATCGACGCTTTCCGTGCCGAAGTTAACGCATTAAGTGTCCCGCCTGGGGAGTACGGTCGCAAGACTAAAACTCAAAGGAATTGACGGGGGCCCGCACAAGCGGCGGAGCATGTGGCTTAATTCGACGCAACGCGAAGAACCTTACCAAGGCTTGACATCATATTGACAGTTATAGAAATATAACCTCTCTTCGGAGCAATATGACAGGTGGTGCATGGCTGTCGTCAGCTCGTGTCGTGAGATGTTGGGTTAAGTCCCGCAACGAGCGCAACCCTTGTCCCATGTTGCTAACAGTTCGGCTGAGCACTCTTGGGATACTGCCGGCGTAAAGCTGGAGGAAGGTGGGGACGACGTCAAGTCATCATGCCCTTTATGTCTTGGGCCGCACACGTGCTACAATGGATCATACAAAGAGCAGCGATACCGTGAGGTGGAGCAAATCTCTTAAAATGGTTCAAAGTCCGGATTGAAGGCTGAAATTCGCCTTCATGAAGTAGGAGTCGCTAGTAATCGTGGATCAGAACGCCACGGTGAATACGTTCCCGGGCCTTGTACACACCGCCCGTCACACCACGAAAGTTGGAAACACCCAAAAATAGTATACTAACCGGCAACGGGGGAAACTATTTAAGGTGGAGCCAGTGATTGGGGTGAAGTCGTAACAAGGTAGCCGTACCGGAAGGTGCGGCTGGATCACCTCCTTTCTAGGGAGTTCAAGGATTTTTTTGAAAAATTTCCTGGAAAATTAGTCGGTTTGCACTATTTAGCACTGAGTGAATACAATAAACTTGCTGTTCTTTGAAAACTTCATAGCGTAATAGAGAATAGATAGAGAAAAATAAGTGGGTAAGAGCACATGGTGGATGCCATGGCGATAAAAGGCGATGAAGGACGTAGTTGGCTGCGATATGCTTCGGGTAACCGTCAAACAGGTTTTGATCCGAAGATCTCCGAATGGGGAAACCCTCTATCCTTAATCGGATAGAATTATTGTCTGAATATATAGGACAATAAGGCAAACCGGGTGAACTGAAACATCTAAGTAACCCGAGGAATAGAAATCAAATCAGAGATTGCCTCAGTAGTGGCGAACGAACGGGCAATAGCCCAAACCTATTGGATGTTAAAACCTTCAGGTGTTGTTCAATAGGGGTTATAGGGATTATGGTGTGCAGCTGATGATGCACATAAAAGTTACAAAATCATTTGATAGTAGAATGGACTGGAAAGTCCAGCCACAGAAGGTAAAAGCCCTGTACACGAAATCGAATGATCTTTTACATGATTTCCTGAGTACAACGGAACACGTGAAATTCTGTTGGAAGTTGCAAGGACCAACTTGCAAGGCTAAATACTTTTATCGACCGATAGTGAACTAGTACCGTGAGGGAAAGGTGAAAAGTACCCCGGAAGGGGAGTGAAATAGAACCTGAAACCATATGCTTACAAGTAGTAGGAGGCGCTTTATGCGCTGACTGCGTGCTTTTTGTAGAACGAGCCTGCGAGTTACAGTATGCAGCAAGGTTAAGCTGTGTAAGTGGAGCCGAAGCGAAAGCGAGTCTTAATAGGGCGTTTAGTTGTATGCTGTAGACCCGAAGCCGGGTGATCTATCCATGGCCAGGGTGAAGCGAAGGTAAAACTTTGTGGAGGCCCGAACCCACTAAGGCTGAAAACTTAGGGGATGAGCTGTGGATAGGGGTGAAAGGCCAATCAAACCCGGAGATAGCTGGTTCTCCTCGAAATAGCTTTAGGGTTAGCCTCAGGTGTTTTTTTCTGGTGGTAGAGCACTGAATGGACTAGGGACCTTACAAGGTTACCAAATCCAATCAAACTCCGAATGCCAGAATTTTAGAGCCTGGGAGTCAGACTGTGAAGGATAAGCTCCATAGTCAAAAGGGAAACAGCCCAGACCATCGGCTAAGGTCCCAAAATATATACTAAGTGGGAAAGGATGTGGAAAGACACAGACAACCAGGATGTTTGCTTAGAAGCAGCAATCATTTAAAGAATGCGTAACAGCTCACTGGTCAAGTGTTTTTGCGCCGAAAATTTAACGGGGCTTAAGTATATTACCGAAGCCATGGATCCTATTTTATTATAGGATGGTAGAGGAGCGTTCTGTATGGATTGAAGCTTGATTGTAAGATCAGGTGGACTTTACAGAAGTGAGAATGCAGGCATAAGTAACGAAAGACAGGCGAGAAACCTGTCCGCCGAATACCCAAGGTTTCCTGGGGAAGGTTAATCCTCCCAGGGTTAGTCGAGTCCTAAGCCGAGGCCGAAAGGCGTAGGCGATGGATAACAGGTTAATATTCCTGTACAATCAAATTACATTATTACCAATGGGGTAACGCAGAAAGGTAGGTCATCGCGGTTTGGTTGACTGCGTGCAAGCGAGTAGGGTGCTGTCCAGGTAAATCCGGATGGCGTGAAACCTGAGACGTGATGCCGATCCGATTTAGGCGTAGTGATTAATCCTATGCTGCCTAGAAAAACCTCTAGGGAGTAATTTGATTCTCGTACCAAAACCGACACAGGTAGGTAGGTAGAGAATACTAAGGCGATCGAGATAACTCTTGTTAAGGAACTCGGCAAAATAGCCCCGTAACTTAGGGATAAGGGGTGCCCAAGTAACGTGAAAGAACTTGCTTTTGTAGCGTGAAAGGGTTGCAACAACGAGGCTCAAGCGACTGTTTACTAAAAACACAGGTCTCTGCTAAGTCGTAAGACGATGTATAGGGGCTGACGCCTGCCCGGTGCTGGAAGGTTACGAGGAGAGGTTAGGACTTCGGTCCGAAGCTTTGAATCTAAGCCCCAGTAAACGGCGGCCGTAACTATAACGGTCCTAAGGTAGCGAAATTCCTTGTCGGGTAAGTTCCGACCTGCACGAATGGCGTAACGATTTGAGCACTGTCTCAACAAGGGACTCGGTGAAATTATAATATTGGTAAAGATACCAATTACCCACAGAAGGACGGAAAGACCCCGTGAACCTTTACTGTAGCCTGATATTGGATTTTGGTATATTATATGCAGAATAGGTAGGAGGCTTTGAAGCCAGGACGCTAGTTTTGGTGGAGCCAAAAGTGAGATACTACCTTTAATATGCTAGGATTCTAACTATGTTCCGTTAACCGGACATAGGACAGTGGCAGGTGGGCAGTTTGACTGGGGCGGTCGCCTCCTAAAATGTAACGGAGGCGTCCAAAGGTTCCCTCAGAGTGTTTGGCAATCACTCGAAGAGTATAAGAGCATAAGGGAGCTTGACTGTGAGACCGACAGGTCGAGCAGGAACGAAAGTTGGGTCTAGTGATCCGGCGGCTCAGATTGGAATGGCCGTCGCTCAACGGATAAAAGGTACTCCGGGGATAACAGGCTTATCTCCCCCAAGAGTCCATATCGACGGGGAGGTTTGGCACCTCGATGTCGGCTCATCGCATCCTGGGGCTGGAGAAGGTCCCAAGGGTATGGCTGTTCGCCATTTAAAGCGGTACGCGAGCTGGGTTTAGAACGTCGTGAGACAGTTCGGTCCCTATCCTCTGTGGGCGCAGGAGAATTGCGGGAATTTGTCCCTAGTACGAGAGGACCGGGATGAGTGAACCTCTGGTGTGTCAGTTGTTCCGCCAGGAGCATTGCTGATTAGCCAAGTTTGTAAAGGATAAGTGCTGAAGGCATATAAGCACGAAGCCCCTCCCAAGACTAATTCTCCCATCCATTTTTGGAGTAAGACCCCATGTAGATTACATGGTTGATAGGTCAGAAGTGTAAGCGCAGCAATGTGTTAAGCTGACTGATACTAATAGGTCGAGGACTTATTTTTCAATAAATGCTATGAAGTTTTGATAGAACAGTTAAGATAATGTAAACATTCTTAAGTTTACGGTGGCTATAGCGAAGGGGAAACACCTGTTCCCATCTCGAACACAGAAGTTAAGTCCTTCAGCGCCGATGGTACTTCACTGGTAACGGTGCGGGAGAGTAGGTCGCCACCGTTTTTTTATTCCCTTTTTTCCGGCAGCGTGCACTCTACATGTAAACCAGGAGTTCCCGATTTTATTCCAAAATAACTTAAAATTCTAAAAAATAAATATATAATCTTCTAATTAAGTAATTAATTTTAATAATAGAAGTAATTATGAAAATTAATAGTATAATAAGTAAAAATATGAAATAATGATTAAAAATACTATATAATTAAAATAAATTTTATAGTATAATAATAAAATTAAAAATATTAACAATATTACTAATAATTATATAACTTTTATTAAGGATAGGGAGATATTATGGGAAACATGGACATTCTAAGGACAAAATGTGGTGAAAAGAGTTTTAACAAATTAAAAACTATTGATAATGAGTATTTAAATGATTTTATTAATAAATTTGTAAACCTCTTAAAACCTGATTCAGTATTTGTCTGTGATGACAGTGAGGCTGATATTGATTATATAAGAGAAAAGGCTTTGCGGGATGGTGAAGAATCGAAGCTTGCGGTACAGGGTCATACAATTCATTTTGATGGAATAAATGACCAGGCCAGAGATAAAAAAAGAACGAAGTTCCTTGTTCCAAAAGGTGTAGAATTTGGCAAGGGCTTGAATGTAATAGGTAAGGAAGAAGGGCTGGAAGATATAAATAATATTATGTCAGGTATTATGAAGGGAAGAGAGCTCCTTGTAATATTCTTTACTCTGGGGCCCGCTGATTCTCCATTCACGATCCCAGCAGTCCAATTGACTGATTCAAGCTATGTTGCACATTCAGAGACAATACTATACAGGCCGGGATATGGAGAGTTCAAGAGAAAAAGCGGAGATAAGAGCTTCTTTAAATTTGTACATTCTGAAGGAGTATTAGAAAGCTCAGTAAGTAAAAATGTTGATGGTAGAAGAATATATATAGATACAGAAGAAGACATTGTCTACTCAATGAATACTCAGTATGGAGGAAATACGATCGGCTTGAAAAAGCTTGCTATGCGGCTCGGGATATGTTTATTGCCGGGATAAACGGACCTTCAGATAGAGTCACATATTTTGCAGGAGCCTTTCCTTCAATGTGCGGGAAGACTTCAACTGCGATGCTCAAAGGTGAAACAATAGTTGGTGATGATATTGCATATATAAGGAATATTGGAGGACGGGCAAGGGCAGTCAATGTTGAGACGGGCCTGTTTGGAATAATCCAGGATATCAATCCTGATGATGATCCGATGATTTGGAAGATCCTGCATGAAGAAAATGAAATAATATTTTCAAATATATTGAAAACTGAAAATGGCAGGGTTCACTGGATAGGGAAACCGGGGTAAATGCCCAAAAAAGGAATAAACTATTCCGGAGAATGGCAGCCCGGCAATAAACATACTCCCTTCAGGAAATAATGATGAAAAATACACAAATGGCAGCCCGGCAAAAAAGACGCGGAAGGTAATGAAATAACTCCTTCCCATAAAAATGCAAGATTTACGGCAAGCTTAAAGACTATGGAAAACGTAGACCCAAAGCTTGATGATCCGGATGGTGTCGAGCTTGGAGGAATGATATATGGAGGAAGGGATTCAGATACATGGGTCCCTGTGCTGGAAGCATATGGATGGGTACACGGTATTGTGACAATGGGTGCGTCAATAGAATCCGAGACTACAGCTGCTACCCTGGGCAAGACAGGTGTGAGGACCTTTAATCCGATGTCTAATATGGATTTCCTTTCAATACCTATGGGTAAGTATGTAGATATAAATATAGAATTCGGAGAAAAGCTGGAAAATAGCCCATCTATATTTTCGGTAAACTATTTTCTAAAAGACGCAGATAGTGGAGAATTTTTAAATTCTAAACTTGATAAGCTGATATGGCTAAAGTGGATGGAGCTTAGAGTGAATGACGAGGCCGATGCGATTGATAATGGCATGGGTTATATCCCCGAATATAAAGATCTGGCGATACTATTTAAAAAATATCTTGATAGGCAGTACAGTATCGAAGATTATATAAAGCAGTTTACATTGAGGGTGTCAGAAAACCTGGCAAAAATCGATAGGATCATAGATATTTATAAAAATGCGGGTCCCGAAGTCCCGGAGAGACTATTTAAAATACTTGAGGATCAAAAGAAAAAGCTCCAGGCTATAAAAGCAGATAAAGGTGATTTTGTCTCACCCTAGGAGCCTGTTCGAGAACTGGGCTCAGGCTTGTAGGCTGATATTTTTAAACAGATTAAGGCCTGACGAAGAAGCGATATATAGTATCGGTGATGACGAAAAACGAAAATATGTATAAAAAGAGCGACTGCCCGAAGGGTTGGACAATAAAACAGCAATCTGTTTCGTTAAATCTCCTATGCAATGTGGTACATTGCATAGATCGATTTGCTTTGCATCTTACTATTTTATTGTCCAACAAGCCAAGATCCAGTTCTCGGACAGGCTCCTAGGGACCAGTTCCCGGATAGGATATCAGGATTTAAAATAGGAAAGAAAATAAAATTAAAAAATAGCCTGTATTTTATACAGGCTATTTTTTAAAACTTATACATTACAAGGCCGGTACATGGCTTTGGCCAGAAGAAAGTGGATTTCTGAGGCATGAGTCCTCCAGAATAACATATTTCTTCCATCTCATTGATAGTCGGGGGATTAAGGAATATTCCAAGATCCGATACTGCTTCTTCTACATCATCAATAATACTATCTTCATTGTGATTAAATGAGATATCCTTAATATTATATAGTCTATCAAGTTCTTTAAGAATATCATTATGAAGAATATAGATATCAATTTCAGGATTAACGCTAGAATCCTGATTATTTAAAGTCACGCTATGGACCCCATCTTTTAGATAAAAAATAAAACCGGTGATATTATCTTCCCTAAATTTGTCAAGAGCGGTCTTTATATCCGCACCGTTTTTTATATTTACCGGTTTGATAGTGTATTTATCTTTTGCAATAGCAAAATATTTGCCGATATCAGAAAGATCCCTGAAATTAATGGATCTGTATGTAGGATAGATCTTTATATCCTCTTGCCCGCTCTCCATAAAAAGTGTAAGTACGAAGTCCTGGGGTCCTGGGTCTTTGGAACTTTTTTTTGTTTCATTCATATACATCAAAGATGTCTCATATCTATGGTGCCCATCTGCAATAAGTATTGATTTTGTTTTCATCAGTTCAGTTATCATATGAATGTCTTTTTTATCGGATATCTTCCAGGCTTTAAAGGAAAGACTGCTGTCATAACAGGGACAGAAATCCCTAAAAGGTTTTTTTTGCAGATAGGACCGCATGATGGAGTCAATATTTTTTTCATTGTCATGGTAAATAGTGTAGATCAAACCAAAATTTGTCCGGCAAGCTTCAAGAAGATTATACCTGTCCTTTTTTGGTGCAGATAAAGTCTTTTCATGCCTAAGGATCTTTCCGGAACTATACGGTTCTATTCCGGTGAGTCCAATAAGGCCCAGTATCTTTTTCTTTTCACCATTTAATTCAAAATCTATTTTTAATATATAATAGAACTCTCGACAATCCTGTATCAGGATCTTTTTATCTATCCATTCTTTCAGCAGGTTTCTGGCATTTGTGTATTTTTCATCATTATTTCCTGAAGGGAGTATTAGATTTGAAATATTTTCACGGCTGCAAAGGATATTATTTCTGTCATCTTCAGATATGACATCATATGGCGGAGATACTTTATCCGATATATCCTGAAACTTTTCTTCATTATATATGAGTCCCCGGAAAGGTGAGATATCTACCATGTTTTTAAATCCTTTTATCTATAATTAATAAAAAACCAGATTGAGATTATAACAGCCCTATATTAAATTTTCAATACAGGAGTCCGTCCGAGAACCTGGGATCAGGCTCGCATCTTACTATTTTATTGTCCAACAAGTCCAGATCCAATTACCGGGCAGGCTCCTAAGTCCGTGCGGCAGCCCACAACACTCCTTGATATATCTGTAAGCCTCCTCATTTTTACTTTATTTGACATAAAAACCAATTGGAGTAATATATTGTAGATTTTATTCTTTGAAATGGAGATTTGATGAAGATCGAAGTAGTAGAGAATGTTTTAAAATACAATAAGGACCAGGCAGAGAAGAACAGGAAATTATTCAATAAAAATAATATACTGGTCATAAATCTTCTTTCATCACCGGGAGCCGGGAAGACAACTCTTATTATTGAGACGATCAAAAGACTTAAAAATGAGAAAAATATAGGAGTGATCGAAGGAGATATATCATCTACATATGATGCCGAAAAGATAAAGGAACATATTGATGATGTAGTACAGATAAATACAGGCGGCTCCTGCCATCTGAATGCGACAATGATAGATCAGGCATTGTCTAAATTGGATATGGACAGGCTCGATATTATTATAATAGAAAATGTAGGCAATCTTATATGCCCGGTAGGCTTTGATCTTGGAGAAGATTATAAGATAGTGATGTCATCAGTCAATGAAGGCGATGATAAACCAGTTAAATATCCTCCTGTATTTATTAAAAGCAATCCAGTGCTTCTAAACAAAATCGATCTTTTAGAGATCAGTGACTTTGATCTAGGATTTTTTACCAGTGAAGTCAAAAAGCTAAATCCTTCAGGAGATATAATGATCTTTTCCAGCAAATCAGGAAAAGGTCTAGACGAGTGGATCAGTTGGATCCGTAAGAAAATTAAATAATAGGAGCCTGTCCGGGAATTGGGACCTGAGCTTGCAGTCTGATATTATTAAACAGATCAAGTCCAGATCCAATTCCCGGACAGGCTCCTGGAAATAAAATATACAATAATTACTTCCCACTACACACCCCTGGGTGCAGCATAAAATCACTCTATAATACAGATTTCTTATGCATAAAACTAAAAAATTAAATGGATAAGGAGTGCTTGCCAATCTTTGTTAAAATTGTTACAAACCTTTTACAAACTTTTATTGACATTACATAAAGTTAATGATAAATTACACTAATTATGTTACAAACCAATTACAAATATAGTTTTGGAATTGAAGGAGGAGCATGAAGTTAACATCAAAGTTGTTAATAATTTTACTGGTAGCCAGTATGATATTGACAACAATAGGCTGTGATAGATCTAGTAATGAAGAGGGGGAGGAAATAATAAGTAGTGCGGAAGCTGTTGAGTTATTTAATGATGAAGATATAGTGATCATCGATGCACAAAAATCAGCTTCATATATGAAAGAGCATATCGAAGATTCAATAAATATAGGCAGGGCAGACATAGTGATAAATGAACCTGTTTTAAGCATGCTTGCGCCGAAGGAACAGATTGAAGAAGTCCTGGGTAGAAACGGTATTAGCAGTGAAAGCAAAATACTAATCTATGACAGCAATAATAATATGGATTCAGCAAGATTATGGTGGACTCTCAAAGTATATGGCCACGACTATGTAAAAGTCATAAGCGGGGGATTGATCGCCTTAAAGAAAGCTGGCGCCAGTGTTTCAAAAGATGTGCCGGATATAATAGAAACAGAATATATTGCCAGTGAAAAAGATAGCAGTCTTATAGCTGACTTAAAAGAGGTAATTGCCCAGGTTGAAGAACCGGATGAAAATATCTTTATTATAGATGTGCGAAATAAAGAAGAATATGACTCCGGAGCAATACCGGGTTCTATTTTGATTGATTATACAGGTAATAACTATAATGACGGGACCTATAGGTCGGTTCAAAATATAAAGATTATTTATATTGAAAAAGGCATCAAGTCTGATAAAACTGCAATTATTTATTGCAAGTCCTCAGTAAGAGGAGCCCAGACTTTGCTTGCGCTTTATAATGCTGGATATAGAAACCTGAAACTATATGATGGAGGATGGATCGAATGGTCAGCAGATGAATCATTGCCGGTCCAGCTGCCTGCTGCCGGTTCGGCACCTGTTGAGGAAAGCGGCGGAGGCTGCGGTTAATTAAATTTTTAAAAACAAGAAAGGAATAATAAAATGAAAAAAACAATATTAATTATACTGATGTTGATAGTGGTTGCGGTACTTGCCTTCCCGGCATGTACACAAAATGTTGAAGTTAAAGAATCCAGTGCTAATGAAGTTGCTGAAGTAGCAGAAGAAACAGGAGATACAGCAGCAGAAGCTGCCAGTAATTATTTTGCTGAAAAGCCAGATGATAGCAATATGATCGCCCAGGACGCTTTTGTAGAAAAAATAGCATCCGGAGAAGAACTTTTTATATTGGATCTCAGATCAGCCGAAGATTATGGGACAAGCCATATTCTGTATGCAATAAATACTCCATGGGGGGCCGCAATAAGCAATAATCTTGATAAGCTGCCTGCAGATGAGACTATATATGTTTATTGTTATTCCGGCCAAACAGCAGGACAAGCAGTTGCATTATTAAATATCGCTGGTTTTGATGCAAAATCTGTTAAGTTTGGATGGAAATTTGGTATATCGGAAGTTGAAGGCGTAGATGAAGTAACAGAGACTGTGGCAAATGAATTCGCAGAAACCGGGTCGCTGGATATTGATGCTGGAATCGGTACGGCTGTAAAGGGATATTTTGAGGGACTTGCTGATGTCAGTGAAACTACCTATAAAAATTATATGATAAGCCCTGAAAATGCCAATGAATTAATAGGTGATGATAGCATAGTGTTTTTATCAATCAGAAGTGGCGAAGACTTTGCTGCGGGACATATTGAGGGTGCCATCAATATTCCATGGGGAAAAGACATGCAGGAAGATTTTGATGTACTCCCAATGGATAAAACTATTGTAGTTTATTGCTATTCCGGCCAGACTGCAGCACAGACAGTAGCAGCTATGAGACTGATGGGATATGACGCTGTTTCCCTGAACGGCGGGATGGGCGTAGAAGCTAATGATCCTATTGGCTGGGTAAATAGCGGATATGAATTGGCTAAATAATATTTAAGTAAACAATATAAGGGAGTTTGCTGGTATGTCAGAAGAAGTAAAAAGTGAGAATAAAATAAAAAGATCGGCATCATCCAGGACCAGGACAAGAAAACCTAAAAGAAGTCAGATACCAATAGGTATTGCCGTACTTTTAATTGTTATTGCAATAGGAGTGCTCTTGACCATAAAATCAGTAAATCTGGGTATTTTTTGGTTTATTGGCATTATCTTTGGTTTTATACTTCAAAGATCAAGGTTTTGTTTTACTGCTGCGCTCAGGGATCCCTCTTTGACCGGCGGGACAAGTCTGACAAAGGCCGTATTATTGGCTTTTGCGATAACTTCTATTGGATTTACAGCAATCAAATATGGAGCTTTTATAAAAGGATTGCCTATCCCGGGGCAGGGCTTTATCGCACCGGTCAGTTTTGGTACTGTTATTGGAGCATTTATGTTTGGAATAGGAATGGTAATAGCTGGAGGATGTGCCTCAGGAACGCTGATGAGAGTCGGTGAAGGATTTACTATGCTTATGATCACGCTGCTATTCTTTATAGTAGGATCACTCCTTGGTGCATATAATTATGGCTGGTGGAAACTAAATGTGATATTGAAGGGAGAACCAATATTTTTACCCGATATCTTTGGTTGGGCAGGAGCAATAATATTGCAATTATTATTTATAGGAGTGCTGTATTTAGCAGCAGATAAATGGGAAAAAAGAAAAAATAATATTAAATAATAAAGGAGAAAAAAATGAAAGAAGTCGTACTGGAGTGTTATGGCGAAGCCTGTCCCATTCCACTGGTAAAGGCCCAAAAAAAGATAGAGGAGCTTGATGCCGGTGATATACTTATTGTTCAAATAGACCATAGCTGTGCAATGAAAAATTTACCTGAGTGGGCCAGAAAAGATGGACACAATGTAGAAGTTGATGAAATTGATGACGGTGAATGGGAAGTTATTATTGAAAAGGTAGTTTAAGTAATAGGAGGCATATTTTGGATTTAAAGAAAAATGAGTATTATTTGACAGTTTTTAAAAATCCGTGGACATATGTTAAGGGTGCTGTTCTATTATCAATATTTCAAATAGTCTCTTTTGCTGCTACAGTCAATCCCTGGGGTGTATCCGGTGCGTTTGCGTACTGGGGAGCATGGATATTTGAGCTTTTTGGCGGAAATGTTGATAAATGGTATTATTTCTCGAACAGTGCAACCCTGGATGCCGGGTTTATAAACAGTGCCAGCTCATTAAGGAATGTTGGCGTTATTTTTGGTGCGCTGCTTGCAACTCTGCTTGCTTCTCAATTCAGAATTAAAAAGCTGAAGTCATGGAGACAGGTAATAGCAGCCATGTTGGGCGGATTGTTGATGGGATATGGAGCAAGGATAGCTTCTGGATGTAATATTGGAGCATTGTTCAGCGGGATCTCATCTCTTTCGCTTTCAGGCTGGGTCTACGCACTATTTATATTATTAGGAGCATTTGTCGGAGGCAAGCTTCTGACCAAGTTCTTTATGTAGGAGGAAAAATGAGAGAAAAAAAAGTTGAGAAATGGGATGTTGTAATAATAGGCGGCGGACCGGCAGGTCTTACTGCGGGAATATATTGCGGCAGGGCAAGACTAAAAACGATAATTATTGAGAAAGCTTTAATCGGCGGTCTGGCTACTTATACAAATGAAATAGAAAATTATCCAGGGTTCCCAGAGGGTTCAGGCGGTCTGGACCTTATGAACCTTTTTAAAAATCAAGCCAAGAAATTTAATGTTTCAATTAAATTAACTGATGTAAAGTCGGTAGAGCTCTCAGGAGCTGTAAAAACAGTAGAAACATTCAGGACAAAGTATGAGGCTAAAGTAGTAATAATAGCCAGCGGAGGAAGGCCCCGTATAACCAATGCTGCAAATGAGGATAAGTTTTTATTTGATAAAGGCATATCTTTTTGTGCAACATGCGATGCAGCAGCAAATACCGGAAAAGACATTCTTATAATCGGCAGCGGGGATACAGCTATTGAGGAAGGGATGTTTTTAACAAAATTTGCCAATAAGGTATATGTGTCTGTGATACATGATTGTGGCAAGATGGACTGTAATGAGATAGCGAAGGAAGCAGCTGAAACAAATCCAAAAATGGAATTTTTATGGAATACAGTTGTTGATAGTTTTGAAGGTGTGGAACATCTTGAAAAGGTAATGCTTAAAAACTTAAAAACAGACAAACTTGTTCCTGTGGAAGTTGATACTTGCTTTGAGTTTATAGGATATTTACCCAATACAGAAATATTTAAGGATAAAATCGATCTTACTGATAGAGGATATGTCAAAGTCAATGAAAAAATGGAGACCGATATTGAAGGTGTGTTCTCAATAGGAGACGCAAATGATAAATATCTGAAACAGGTTGCGACTGCAGTTGGTGATGGAGCCATTGCTGGTTATGGAGCCGAGAAATATATTGCTGAAAGTGAAATATTTAGTAATTTGATATGTAAAGAAGATAAACCAGTCGTCCTTTGTTTTTATAATGCAATTGATGAAAAATCACGGGAAGTATTAACGATTATGGAAAAAATAAAGGCGGCCAATGACTCTAAGATATATATTAACATGATAGACATATATAAATCTAAGGGTATGGCAGACAGATTAAATATTGATAATTTTCCATGTGTGGCAATCTTAAAAAATGGAAAAACCGATAAAGTCATATATGATAATATCAATGAAGAGACAATATTATCAGCTATATAATATAAAATACAAAAATATTTTATAAATATAAAAATATTTTTGTATTTATGGTAATATATTGATGTTTAATTTGTGGAAGGCAGTAGTTAAGGTATTATTTTAAAGAATGAAAAGAAAATATATATTTAAAAAAAAGAATTATTGTTTAAAAGACGCTCTATGAAAAAACATAGAGCGTCTTTTTTTTGTTATTATGGGCATAATCTCATAATAATTTTAAGGAATCAATTATTTATAAATGATGTAAATGGGAAGGTAAGAGTATGAGGATATTTTATAACTATAATACAGAAGAAAGGAGACTGAATGCTGTATAAGGTAATAGATAAAAGTACATATCAGGATTTTATCAAATCCCTTATATCTGACTACGCGCTAATAGGTCCAAAGAAGAAGGACAAAGCAATTCATGATTTTGTACCAATAAAGGACTTTTCGGAGTTGGATACAGATTACAAAAAGACCACGCTTCCGCCTGCGAAGAAAGTGCTATTTCCCCCCAATGAAGAACTTGTAAAGTATGAACTGGGGGATAGCGTAGCAATCGAACCGGTAATCGAAGCAGAGGAAAAGATTCTTTTTGGTATTAATGCATGGGATATTAATGGGATGAATTTTCTTGACAGGATATTTAAAACTGATTTTGTGGACGAAAACTATATGGCTAAAAGGGAGAAAATTATAGTCATAGGTATGGACAGCGAACCGTCTGAGACTAATTTTGCATTAAGCATGAACACCGAGTATGCAGAGGAAGGCTTTGATCTTTATATGACAGAACTTGCAGACAAATATTTTATAAGGGTCGCAACAGCAAAAGGAAATGAACTCCTTGATAAATATACTGATGCAAAAGAGGCTGGTGAAGGGGACTTTAAAGAATATGATAAATATTTAGATGAGTACAGGAAAAAGTTCAGTACTGATGTCAAGATGAAGAATTTCTACGATAACTTTGAGTCTGTTTATGATAAGGACGAGTTCTGGGCAAAGATTGCTAAAAACTGTTATAGCTGCGGTTCCTGCAATTTAGTATGCCCCACATGTTTTTGCTTTAATGTAAAAGATGATATGGCACTGGATCTTAAAAATGGAAAGAAAACCAGGGAATGGGATTCCTGTATGATAGCTGATTATGGACTGGTTGCAGGTGATCATAATTTCAGACCTAATAAAGAAAACAGATTGAAGCAGAGATACAGATGCAAGTTAAAGACTTTCAAGGAAAAATTTGACACATATTCATGTGTAGGATGCGGAAGATGCATCGATACATGTCTGGCAAAGATAAATATTGCTGAAGACATTGATTCAGTCAAGAAAGAGGTGAGCATATAAAATGGTTATGGATCTAAAACAAAAAAATGCTGGTACCAGTATTTATGTGCCGGAAATAGCTACAATAACAAAAATAGAGCAGATGTCTGAGACTGAAAAACTATTCGAGATAAAGATAGACAGTGATGAAGCAAGAAAAGAATTTGATTTTCTTCCCGGGCAATTTGTAGAATTAACTGTTTTTGGATTGGGAGAGGCGCCTTTTTCAATACCTTCGTCCCCGAACAATAAGGAATCCTTTCAGTTATGTATAAGAGACGCGGGCAATGTATCCGGAGCGCTTCACAGGATGCAGGCCGGGGACAGGATCGGCATAAGGGGTCCTTATGGAAATGGTTATTTTCCCTTTGATAGAATGCGGGGGAAAGACGTGATAATCGTTGCCGGCGGACTGGGTCTGGCACCTGTAATGTCGCTCATACATACTATACTGGAAAACAGGGAAAATTATAAAAGGCTTGTAATAATATATGGTTCGGTCGATCCGGCAAATATTCTTTTCAAAGAGGAGATTGAAAGCTGGAAAAAAAGAGATGATATAGAACTCAGACTTACCGTAGATAATTCAGACGGTGAATGGCAGGGAGAAGTCGGTGTTGTCACCAATCTTATACCAGGCATAAACTGCGGTTCAGATGCATATGCAGTTGTATGCGGACCTCCGGTGATGTATAAGTTTGTAGTTGCTGAATTTGAGAAAAAGAGTATAAAACCGGAAAATATATTCCTTTCTCTTGAAAGGAGAATGGAATGCGGTGTTGGAAAATGCAATCACTGTCATGTAGGCAATAAACTTTCCTGCATAGACGGACCCGTATTCAGTTTGTGGGAAATTAGGAACTTAAAGGAGGCTATATAAATGAGTAAGCCAAAAGTAGGAGTTTTTGGATTTACAGGTTGTGGCGGATGCCAGCTCGAGATTTTAAATCTTGAAGAATATCTTCTGGACCTGTTCGGAGCTGTGGAGATTGTCCATTTCACAGAAGCTATAACAGAGTATTCCGATGATTATGACATTGCACTGATAGAAGGCTCTATTACAACAGAGCACGGAGTTGAAAAGATCAAAAAAATAGGGGATATTGCAAAAATAGTTATTGCTATGGGCTCCTGTGCGGTAAACGGGGGGCTTAACTGCATGAAAAACCTTTATGGTCTTGAAAAAGCAAAGGACCTGGTTTATGGAGATAAAAAAGGCTGGATAGACTCCATAGAGGTAAAACCTGTTGATGCATATATAAATGTTGACTATCACATAAGGGGATGTCCCCCAAACAGATTTGAGATAGTTGATGTAATAAGGTCACTTATTGTAGGAAGAAAACCG
>Ga0255371_10001_pt2 | contig 35262 bp, 36 predicted proteins | sample ANMaggSSYBR01I12_FD_182097 | JGI IMG/M metagenome (GOLD analysis project Ga0255371, IMG submission 182097) | Sediment cell enrichment communities from methane seep in Santa Monica Basin, California, United Staets - ANME aggregate JGI... | ecosystem: Environmental > Aquatic > Marine > Cold seeps >...
ATTGTTTATGTCCTGGAGAGTTATTACAGGCTTACTAAAAAAGATATTCTTGAAAAAATGCTTGCAGTGTTAAAATTTAAAAATCTGGTAGTTGAAAATAAATTAATAATTATTGAAGCCCTGGAGATTTATGATGAGAAAAATATTGATTTTACTGATGCTTATATGGCCTGTCATGCCAAAAAAGCTGGCTGCAATAAGATATTTTCATTTGATAAAGATTTTACTAAGATCGATTTCCTAAAAGTAATATCTATATAAATTCTATTTATAACCATATAGCCTTAATCCATTAATAATCACCATTATTGTGATCCCAACATCAGCAAAGATCGCCATTGATAAATTACTCAAGCCAAAAAACGCCAGAACCAGGAAAAGAAACTTTATTGAAATAGCCAGAGTAATATTAAATTTTATGATCCCTGCAGCTTTTTTCCCAAGCTTTATAAGATAGGGCAGTACGGCTAAATTATCGTTTAAAAGTGCTATATCGGAATTCTCTATAGCTATATCAGAACCTGTTGCACCCATAGCGATTCCAACTGAAGCAGCGGCAAGAGCAGGTGCATCATTCACTCCATCACCAGCCATTGCAACATTTTTGTACCTATCAATTATTTTTTCCAGTTCTGCTACTTTGTCCTCTGGAAGAAGTTCTGCTCTGACAGTTTCTATTCTCAGACTTGAAGCTAGAAACTCTGCTGAAGCTTTATTGTCTCCAGTCAATATTACCGGTTTAATATTGAGGTCCAGAAGGCTCGATATCAACTCTTTACTTTCCTCTCTTATTTCATCAGTTATGGCAAGTATTCCTTTTACCTTTTCATTATTACTCATAACAATGATTGTTTTACCCTGTTTTTCAAGTTCATCAATTTTTTTATAAATAAATTCATCATTGCCTGTGTCCTGTTTTTCATTAATGAACTTAATATTTCCAAGAAGATGTTTTTTATTTACGCAAATAGTACATTCTCCTTCCAATCCTCTTCCGGTTACTGATTGAAAGTCCTTATATATATGAGGTTCTGCTCCGATCTCCTTTGCCTTTTTTACAATACTTTTTGCGATAGGATGTCCGGAGAAGATTTCCAGTCCGGCAGCACAGGCAATCACTTCACTCTCTGTAAAACCATTAAGCGGGATGATATCAGAGACAATTGGTTCGCCTCTTGTTAATGTCCTTGTTTTGTCAAATGCAATAGCTTTTAATTTTCCCATTTCTTCTAAGAATAGACCTCCTTTTATCAGGACTCCCTTTTTGGATGCATTACCCAATGCTGAAAAAATCGTAACGGGAGTTGAGATCACAAGTGCACAGGGACAGGAAATGATCAGCAATGTAAGGGCCTGTGTAAACCAGTAGTCAAATGGTTTTTTTAATAAAACTACGGGGATGATCACAAGCAAAATAGCTGCCAGCATAACAACTGGCGTATAGATCTTTGCAAACTTTTCAATAAATCTTTGTGCCGTTATTTTCTTTTCTACTGATTTATATGTCAGGTCAATGATCCTGGAAAGTGTATTATCTTTTGATTTTTTAGTGACTTTTACTTCAAGATAACCTGAACCATTTATCGTTCCTGCATATACAGGATCATTTAAGTATTTATTTTTAGGAAGTGGTTCACCCGTTATGGTGGATTCATCGACCAGTGAATCCCCGTGTGCTATTGTCCCGTCCATTGGAATAATATTGCCAGGCTTTATTATTATGACTTCACCGATCTCTATATCTTCTACCGGGACCTCTATTTCGCTTCCTTTTATAAAGGCAGTTTCAGGAGTGCTGTCAATTAATTTTTTTAAAGCAGTCTGGCTTCTTTCTATTCCAAATTCTTCTAATTCCTCGCCAATGGCAAATAGGATTATTATAATAGCTGCTTCTTCGAATTGCCTTAAAAAAAATGCCCCTATAACAGCTATGGTCATTAAAAGATTTATATTGGAAAATTTAAATCTGATCAGACTTTTAAAAGCACTTAAAAAGACCTTTCTTCCAGCAAGGATAATAATAGCTAAAAATATAGGAATCTCGACCCATAAAGGAGCACTGGTAGAAAAATAAGATAAAATAAGAAATGGAATAACTACTATTAGCGCCGCCAGCAGCCATCGGAATTTTATATTTTTTAGGAGTCCCTGCATTTATTAGAACCTTCTTCTAACTTAAAATTATTTGATCAGCACGAAGAGTTATTTTTCTTCAATATGTTTTAAGCCTTCAGCAAAAAGATTATTTATATGGCTATCATCAAGAGAATAGAAAACCTTTTTGCCATCTTTTCTATATTTCACCAGTCTCATATTCCGCAGTACTCTCAATTGATGCGAGACTGCAGATTTTGATGTGCCCAGTAGATTGGAAATATCACATACGCAGAGCTCCTCCAGTGATAAAGAATAGATTATCTTTATTCTTGTCGGATCACCAAGTACTTTAAAGATCTCTGAGAGGAACTGCATGGTCCTGTCATCCTTTAATCTCTTTTTGACAGAAGCCACCTTCTTTTCATCAATATAAGTGACCTCGCAAACTTCTTCTTTGGCTTCTTTCATCTTTGCCTTATTTAATTTTATTATCATATATGAACAACTGTTCACCAATTATTTCAGATAATAATATCTGTGTCAAGATTAAAATTGAGGATTAAAATTGAGGATTGTCATTTAAAAGTCAAAAGTGAACTCTTATTATAGGATTTAAATTTTTTAATATTAAAAGAATGGAAGGTAATTGTAGCAGAGTCTCAAACTCTATTGATATCTCTGATTGCCATCCAGGCCTTTTTTCAGGGAGGCATGGAAGGAACTACTGTATAAATATCAGCATAATTAATATAATATAGGAATAAAAAATTAAGTGTAAATTATGAAATGTCCATACTGTACAAACCTTGATACAAAAGTCGTCGACTCGAGACTCACTGATTCAAATGATAGTGTCAGGAGAAGGCGGGAATGCGAAAGATGTGGTAAAAGATTTACCACATATGAGCGTATTGAGACCAAGCCCATTGCTGTCATAAAAAAGGATAATACCCGCGAACCTTTTGACCACAATAAGATATTAAGCGGCCTTATCAGGGCATGCATCAAAAGAGATATCAGTGTGGAGACCTTAAAAATACTTGTGGATGATATTGAAAATGAGATACATAATATGCCGGGGAATGAGATCAATTCCAGCGAGCTTGGAAATCTTGTTCTAAAAAGGCTAAAGAGTCTTGATAAAGTCGCATATATTAGATTTGCATCCGTCTACAAACAATTTGACAATATAAGGCAGTTTACAAATGAGCTGACCCGCCTGAAGAAAAACAAATAGTTTTATTCTTTTAACCATTTACAGCATATTATTAATTTAAATTATTTTCAAAATCCATTATTATATAATCTGACCGTCTCATGGCAGGACACTCTATAATATGATTTTTGCCCATACTGCGATATAAGCTTGAAAGGAGTTGCGGTGTTTACCTATCTTGGTTACAGATTACTTGAACTGTTTGTCATCCTTCTCCCCTATCCGCTTGCATATATTGTTGCGTCCGGTGGTGCAAGGCTCTGGTTTGCTACAGGGTCAAATGTGAATTTTATTAAAAAAAACATATCTATAGTCCTGAAAAAGGATATAGATGATCCAGAGGTCCACCGCATAGCTAAAAGGATATATATAAACTGGGGTAAAAATATTGCAGATTTTTTAAAACACAAAGTGGTCTCCAGAGAAAAACTAAAGCAAAGGGTGAAGCTGGAAGGTCTTGAAAATCTTAGAAAGGGACTCGAGAAAGGCAAGGGGATCGTTATTTTTTCCTGTCATATTGGAAATTTTGAATGGGCAGCCAGCAGAATAGGCGTCGAAGGCTATAATATCTGGGGGGTCTTCCTTTTTAGAAAAAGCGAAAGTACCAATAAGTTTTTCGAGTCTAACCGCCTGTCAAAAGGTTTCTTGACTATATATACAAATAGGCTGCATCATATCTTCAGGCATCTTAAAAATAATGAGATAGTAGCTGTTCCGCTGGACTGGGACTCCACCGGAAAGGCAGCAAAGTCCTTTGATTTTTTCGGAAAGAAAGCCGGTCTCCCTACAGGGGCTCTGCAGATGGCCCTCAGGTCAGGGGCGGTATTGGTCCCCTGCTTTATCTGGAGAGATGGAAAATATACGCATCACCAGGTAATCGGAGAGCCTGTTGAACTCGAACTTTCTGGAGGAAAAGAAGAGTTAATAGAAAAAAACATGAAAAAAATCATACCTATTATGGAAAAATATATCAGGGAACATATTGTAGAATGGGAACTCTTTCACAATATATGGATAGATTAAAATCTTATTTTAGCCATAGGAATCTTAATCATATTACATTTTGTTTCATTGCTACATTCTACAATATATTTTTAATTTAAATTATTTCCAAAATACATTATTATATAATATAATCGGTCTCCTGATAGGTGCACTCTTGTATTATGATTTTCGCCCGTATTATGATGTACAGGCTTGAAAGGAGTTGCAATGATTACATATCTTGGCTACAGGCTGCTTGAGCTATTTATACTTCTTCTCCCTTATAAGCTTGCATATATTGTTGCATCCGGAGGTGCAAGGCTCTGGTTTGCTAAAGGAACTCATGTGCGTTTAATAAAAAAAAACATATCCATAGTCCTTAAAAAGAATATAACCGATCCAGAGGTCCACCGCATAGCTATAAGGATATTTGTAAACTGGGGGAAAAATATTGTAGATTTTTTAAAGCACAAAGTCGTCTCCGTGGAAAAGCTAAAGCAAAGGGTGAAATTGGAAGGCCTTAAAAATCTTGATAAGGCACTTGAAAAAGGCAGGGGGGTTATTATTTTTACCTCTCATATAGGGAATTTTGAATGGGGCATCAGCATGCTGGGAATTAAAGGCTACAAGATCTGGGGGCTCAGTCTTTTTAGAAAGAGCAAGATGACCAATAAATTTTTTGAGTTAAAGCGTCTTTCAAAAGGAGTCAAAACTCTTTATATAAACAAGATGCTTCATGTCTTAAGGCTCCTTAAAAATAATGAGATAGTGGCTGTTCCATCAGACTGGGACTCTACGGGAAAATCAGCAAAGCCCTTTGATTTTTTCGGAAGGAAAGCCAATCTCCCTACCGGAGCACTCCAGCTGGCTCTCAGGTCCGGTGCAGCATTGGTCCCCTGCTTTATCTGGAGAGATGGAAAATATACGCATCACCAGGTAATCGGAGAGCCTGTTGAGCTTGAATGCCTGGGAGAAAAAGAAGAGTTAATAGAAAAAAACATGAAAAAGATCATACCCATAATGGAAAAAAATATCAGTGAGCATATCGTAGAATGGGAGCTCTTTCATGATATCTGGATAAATTAAAATCTTATTACAATCATGTAAACCATAATCATCCTATATTTAGAGTTCTGTTAGGAAAAATTCAAAAGTGAACTCCCTGTAAATAGCTTTTTCCTATTTCACAAGCATAAATAATTGCCACATTTCAATAAAAACTCTTGTATGTCAAGTGAAAATTCCCCTATATTTAGAGCTCTTGAAAAGAACTATAAATAAATGTAGAATGATGAGTTGCTATTTTTTAATTTTATTCATTATATATAAAAAGAAGGGTTTATTGTTTGCATTGAAGGAGAATTTATAAATGGATCTGAATTTTGAGATGAATGCTATATTAGCCATTGGGCTGATTGTGGTAATCGGTCTTCTTGGCGGTTTTACTGCCAGAAAAATAAAGTTCCCAACGATCAGCGGATATATCATCATAGGAATCATTATAAGTCTATTAAATATTATTCCGAGGGAAATAGTTGATAGCGAGTTAAACGTAATCACTGATATCAGTCTGGGGGTTATTGGTTATCTGGTAGGCGGAGGCCTATATCTTAAGAAATTAAAAAAATTTGGTAGAGCTATTGCCATAATCACTCCTTTCGAAGCATTGGGGGCCTGGGTATTTGTAACTATATCTGTACTATTTCTTGGACCCTTTCTTATCGGAACAGGAGTATCTAATCCTACCTCTTTTTATAGTTATCTACCCATGGCTATAATCCTTGGTGCCATATCATGTGCCACTGCTCCTGCTGCAACTCTGGCAATAGTGCGGGAATATGAAGCAATGGGTCCTTTTACTACAACACTGCTTGCAATCATTGTGCTGGATGATGCAATTGCTGTTATAGCTTATTCTATTGGTTCAAATGTTTCTGAGTCATTGATTGCTGGTTTTCAAAATATCTCTCTGTACAGGATGTTGGCTATTCCAATCATAGATATAGCCGGCTCCATACTTTTAGGAACAATCCTTGGATTTGGGCTGACTTATATTGGCCGCTTTATTAAAAAGAAACCGCAGCTCCTCGCTATTATCGGAGGTGCAATTTTTTTATGTGTCGGGGTATCAAATGCATTTGGATTATCAAGTATTCTGGCTAATATGACAATGGGATTTATCATAGTGAATATGATGAAAAATAATGAAGATATGTTTGGCGTCATAAATAATATAGAAGGTATAATATTTGCAATGTTTTTCACACTGGCCGGAGTGCACTTTGATCTAAGTGTAATAAAAACAGCAGGAATATTAGCTGCAGTACTGGTTATAGCCAGATTTATCGGAAAATATCTCGGAGTAAGAGCGGGTGCATCTATTTCCCGTGCTCCTGCAGAAATTAAGAAATATTTAAGTTTTGGTCTTTTCCCAATTGCCGGAGTGACCATAGGGCTTGCAATGTTAATCAAACAGCGGCCTGCTTTTTCAAGCATAGAAAGTATAATGATCAACGCTATCATAGCATCAGTAATTATAAATGAGATAGTTTCACCTCCTTTAACAAAATTTGCTATTTTTAAGGCAGGAGAAGCTTCAAAAAAATATTATAAGTAATATAAAAAATTTTAGTTTAAGACCCGGAGTCCAAGTATTTTTTATTAGAATAAAAATGTGAATAGTTCAGGAGATAAGAATGGCAGAATTACTTGCAAAAAATATTATGACAAAAAAAGCTATTACAATAAATAAAAATGCTACTTTAGCTGAATTATCAGAATTACTTATTAAGAATAGAATAAGTGGTGTCCCGGTGGTTGACGAAAAAGGAGAGTTGGCAGGAATAATTACCGAAGCTGATATAATAGTCAAAGAGTCCAGTCTTCCGTTCCCATTATCTTTTAGCTATACCTTTCTTGAAAAATTTGAAAGCTATACAAAAAGTACAAAGGAATATTTTAAAACCAGAGTCGAAGAAATTATGACGATAAATATAAAGGTAGCCACGGAAGATATGCCAATTAGCAAGGTGGTAAATATAATGATAAATAATGATATTAACAGGCTTCCAGTAGTAGATGATAATAATAAGTTGTCAGGAATAATTTCAAGAGCAGATATTATAAAATCTATGATTGCGGAAAACAAAAAGAAGTAGCTCTAGCAGCTGCTCAAAAACAATTATTCCAGAAATAGTTATTAAGGTTATGCTTTTATGGAGGCATTCTGGTTTCAGTCTCTACTACAGAGATAAATAAATACTTTCATCAGTGAATTTTTATGTTTTGTACCTGTAGAATCCAAAAAATAAGTTTTTATGAGCATTTTGAATAACCGCAATTCCTGCAGACATAGCAGCCGCCTTCCGGCTCCATTATGCCGCCGCAGCCTTCTTCCTCGCATATCATTATGGATCTCGGTCCACTGGTTATATCCAGGTCAAATTTATTGGAACCCTTAAGGCAAAACTCGATAGCCTTTCCCATAGCATCCGGACAGGAAAGTACATTCGTGCCCGGATCCGCTATACATGTTATGCAGCGTATGCCCTTGATCTGGCTCTTTATCTCATCCAGGTCGATTCCGGACCTTATGGCTATGCTTATAAGCCTGCCCACAGTTTCGGTAAGGGCCGCACATCCTTCTTCACCGGTATTGGTAAATATCTCACATATTCCATGTTCATCGCTATTTACCGTTACATATAGTTTCCCACAGGTTCCGATATTGTATTTTTTAGTCATACCCCTGGTTATATCAGGACGGGGCCTTGGCTTTATTATTGGCATTTTATCAGCATTAACGGCTTCTGCGGTTCTATTTTCTTTTATCTTTTTAGAAGTGTCTATAATAGCTGGCTTTTCCTTAGGGCCGGCTTCAGTCTTGATCCCGGTTTCCTTATCATCTTTTCTTTTTCCTGAGACTTCGAGCACCTGTGCGCCCCGGCTTCCATCCCTGAAAATCGTAATGCCCTTGCACCCCAGCCTGTATGAAAGCATATAGACATCTTCAACATCCTGGACCGTAGCTGAATTAGAGAAATTAACTGTTTTTGAGACAGCATTGTCTACAAATTTTTGAAAGGCTGCCTGAGAACGGACATGCCATTTTGGTGAGACCTCATGAGCAGTCTTGAATATTCTTTTGCAATTATCAGGAATCTCATCCAGCTCCTGGAGATGGCCCGTCCCGGCGATCTTCTCCATGAGTTCCTTACTGTAAAATCCCCCGTCTTCTGCCATTTCCTTAAAATACTTGTTTACTTCAAGGAGCCTGTCATTATCCATTACATTCTTTACAAATGAAATAGCAAATAATGGCTCTATTCCGCTTGAGCAATCTGCTATTATGCTCAATGTCCCCGTGGGTGCTATTGTCGTCGTTGTAGCATTTCTGACCTTATATCCTTCAGGAGAATCGTATATGCTGCCTTCGAAGTTGGGAAATTCTCCTTTTTCTTCTGCAAGCTTTTTGGAGGCTTCTTTTGATTCATCCTGTATGAAGCTCATTATCTTGCCGCCAAGCTCCAGTGCTGCTTCGCTATTATATGGTATCCCCAGCATCACAAGGAGATCTGCCCATCCCATTACTCCAAGTCCGATCTTTCTATTGCCATCTACCATCTCGCAGATTTTTTCCAGAGGATATTCACTCATATCAATTACATCATCCAGAAATCTCACTGATGTGTGTACGACTTTCCCGAGCTTTTCATAATCTATTTTCTTGATGCCTTCATCTTCAATCATCATATGCGAGAGGTTTATAGAGCCGAGATTACATGCCTCATATGGCAGTAGCGGCTGCTCACCGCAATTTCTGACTACTATCCCATTTGCTATAAAAGAATTACTGACTGGTTCATTGAAATCAAATACAACTTTTTCCCCTACATACTCAACTTTTTCTACTTTATCAATAAATTTATTGTAATAATTATTTGGAGAAAGCTTCTCGAATTTATAGGATTTTAAAATATTGTCTTTCCTTTCCAATAAAAATCCTACTTCTTTTTGGAATCTCTTTTTAGATATACCGCCAACTACAAACAACTCATAATAATTTTCATTTGATGCTCTGTATCTCTTCTCTTCACCTTTTTTATTGATATATGCAAAATCTTTTGAAAAAGAATATTTCCTGCTTAAAATATTCGCTTTTATTCCTAAGTTTAATAGGAGGATCTGAACACCCTTTAATAGTTTTTTTGATGAAGAACTGACTTTGATGGTCCCGTCTTTTTTATCAATACTTCCATCCGAGCTAAATATTCCTCTCAAGAAACCTATCGTGGCTTCCTTTGGTGCCTTATATAATAGTCTGGGAACTTCTTTTTCATAAGAGCGACATGTTTTTACTCCTAATTCCTTAAAGAATTCTATAAATCCCCTGGCATGATATGAAAGATGAATTACTCCATTATCTCTGTATATTTCTTTAACACTATAATTATACCAATCACTGATTATATTATTAAAGTAATTAGAAAGTTCCGAGTCGTCCTTGCCAAAAGTAAAACCGGCCCTATCATCCCGCAGCCATCCATCTCCTACCAGCCATCCCAATACTTCGCCTAATTCTATTGACCAGTTCTCCGGTAGATCAAGAGTCTTCCTTCTTGTCAAATTATTTAATTTCTTTACTTTCCCATTTTTAAATATTTTTTTCCTATCAATAAACTTACCTAATGGCTGGATCAATATCTCATCTTCTTTATCTAACTTTTTTAACTCCTTATAGCCCTCCGTAGTAAGTATTTTATGATCCGCTGTGGCTTCAAGTTCATATCCAGAATAGGAAGTCAGTTTATATACATCTTTTCCCCCTCTATTCCAGGACTTGATATCTCTGCTTTTAAAGATCCCCGGCTCCTCTTTCCCGATCTCCTTTGAGACTTTGTATTCCAGAGCCCTCTTATCGAATATTATTTTTATATCTTCAGAATTCTCAATTCTATCATGCAGTTCTTCAGCTTTTATCCATCCTTTATCCGTAGATATAAGAGTATCACCTGTAACACAGGGATTGGTACTCTCTATCTGGCCGATATGCGGAGTAGGATTATCCTTATTTAGCCTGTCAAGGAATATGATGCCTGGATCACCATTTCCCCAGGCATGTTCTACTATCTTTTTAAATACCTCTCTGGCATTATAACGGTCAAATACTTCTTTGGTCCTGGGGTTTACGATCTCATATTTTTCATCATTTTCAATGGCTTTCATAAAAGCTTCTGTCACTCCGACAGATATATTGAAATTAGTAAGCTTCTCGCAATTGTCTTTTGCCGATATGAAGTCCAATATGTCAGGATGATCGACCCTGAGTATTCCCATATTGGCACCTCTTCTGGTACCTCCCTGCTTGATCGTGTCGGTGGCCGCATTAAAAACCGTCATAAAAGATATCGGTCCGCTCGAGACACCCTTTGTGGAAAGCACTACATCATTTTTTGGCCTTATCCTTGAAAAAGAATATCCTACTCCCCCGCCTGATTTCTGGATAATGGCTGTCTCCTTAAGCGCCTCGAATATATCAGACATCGAATCCCCTACCGGAAGCACAAAACATGCTGCCAGCTGCTGAAGCTCCTTCCCGGCATTCATGAGTGTTGGTGAATTGGGGAGGAAATCCAGATCTGTCATTATATCAAAGAATTCCTTTTCTATTTCCAGTATCTCTTCTTCTGTCTTTCCGTATTTTTTCTCGGCTGTAGCAATATTCCGGGCTACCCTTATAAACATATCCACGGGTTCTTCAAGGATATTGCCTCTCTCATCCTTTTTAAAATACCTTCTCTTCAGGACTTTTAAAGCATTTTCTGAAAGATTAATCTTCTTCTGGAGGTAATATTTGTTTATCTCTTTTCTTTTATCTTTTTTATCAGTTTTCCCCATTACTTATTACCTCCCAATAATATATTATTTAATAAATTTATTTTTAATATTCTATTTTCGTAATTATCCGGCCATATCCGCCAGAATATACCCAGATTAAGAAACAATACGGCACCGACTAACCTATTAAACTTGATATTTCTCAAATCCTGATCCCCGAAGTATAAAAATACTCAGGATATTGTGTATGGTTATATATTAAAACACAAGATATAGTATGTCAACGAAAATATTTATTATTTTATAAAGTATTTCATCTAATACTATTCTAATATTATATTTAATATATATTAAAAATTTATTAATATATATCTGCTTTTTTCCCTATCAGATATTTAGTAAAGCGTACCATGCTAGCTGATTACAATTATCAATTATTTTTAAATATAAGATCATCGGGGTACTATGACCTCCGTCTATCCTTAAAAGTCACATACTATAAATATTATAAAAAAATAGCCATATAAAAATATACATTAGCCCTTTTTCTGGTATAATGTTTGTTTCGGTTGAGTATTAATAAGACTTGATAAAATAAACCATTATAAATGGAAGGAGGAGTATGAGCTCACTTATCAAGAAGAGACGAAAGAAAATGAGAAAGAAAAAGCATAAGAAGATGCTTAAAAAGACAAGATGGCAGAGAAGAAATAAATAATTTTTATAAAATTAAAATATGAATAAGGACAATTCCAAAAACTATACCGGTTTCCTGGAGGCTCTTGATAAAAGGATCCTTGTAGGCGATGGTGCTATGGGAACCGAACTTCAGGTAAGAGGCTTTTCGGGCTGTCCTGATTCTGCAAATATTGAAAAAGATAATATAAAAAAAGTAATAGATATCCACATTGATTATCTGGAGGCAGGTTCGGATATAATACAGACAAATACCTTTGGAGCAAATCCTTTAAAGCTGGGTTCACATAAGCTCGAACAGAAGATCGGCCAGATTAATAAAAATGCAGTGGCAGCAGCAGCAGAAGCTATAGAGATCCATGAAAGAAACTCAGCTTCTATAGCAGCGCACTTCATCGCAGGAGATATAGGACCCACAGGAAAGTTGATGGAGCCTTCTGGTGATTTAAAATACAGCGAGGCAGTGGGCCTTTTTAACAGGCAGATAGGGGTCCTTATCGAAAGCGGAGTCGATCTTTTACTTATCGAGACTATTATGGACATAAACGAAGCTCTGGCTGCAGTAGAAGCAGCAAGAAAAATATCAAATAAGATACCTATTGCCTGCACCCTTTCATTTGGTGCAAATGGTATTACACTCATGGGGAATAAAGCGGAAGAATCAGCCAGTGTGCTTCTGGATGCCGGATGCACTTTAGTAGGTGCAAATTGCAGCATAGGTTCTGATTCGATGCTCGATATAGTAAAGAAGATAAGAAAAGCCCAACCGGATGCCAGACTTATATTCCAACCCAATGCTGGTCTTCCTGTTTTAAAAGATGGAAAAGCTTTCTACAATGAGACACCGGAAATAATGGCTGACAATATAAAGAAATATCTTCCCTTTAAACCATCTATACTGGGCACCTGTTGCGGCAGCACTCCGGCGCATATAAAAAGACTGATCCATATTATTCAAGGCTGATCATATTTGCCTGTAGCTCCTATGCTGGAAAAACCATTTTCAAACTTGCTTAATTATTCTAAAATAATATATATACTATATTAGATGATAAATATATGAGAGGTATAAATGAGTAAAAGCAATAAAAATATAAGGGAAGATGAGATGTGGTGTCCAGAATGCGGTGCTCCTATCAAAAAAGGATTCTTTACCTGCTCTAATTGTAAATTAAAAGTAAGATTTACTGAAGAAATAAACAGAAAACAGGATAGAGCTCCAGTTAAACGATCAGCAGGCAGCTCTAAAAGAAAAGCCAAAAAAGATGTTGCGGGATCCGATAATATTGCGGAGGCAATGCCGGAATTGATCGATGATGTATTTAATACAGAAGATAGCCCTAAAAACCAGGGTGGACATCCGGAATGGTGGAATTACTGATATATCTGTCCTTTCGGACTTTTCTACTAAGCTCTGCTCTTTAGCGCTCTTTCCACTGTGCTGTATTTATTTGCTGCATTCCAGAATAAAAAACCCCCAATACCAAGATCTTCGGCAGCTTTCATTTGTAGAAGTATCTCCCTTTCAGTATAGCTCATTTGCAGCCCGAATGCCTGTATCCAGGGGATTATATAACATTCTGTATCACCTATCCTTGCCAGACCTTTCTCAAGAGTATATTTTACTACCTCGTAGGGATGTGCCTCCGGCTGGCTAAATCCCATAAAACCGGATGAATAATGTGATGGATACGGCATCGGACACAGAGAGTCCAGATAGGGAGCCATCTCTTCTATAAGCTGTCCTATGCCCTGATCATTTTCAGTTATAAATACAAAACCGAAAACATCTGCCGATATTTTAACAGGATAGTTCTTCGTAGCTTCCCTGACTTCTTTTAAAAAACCTGTAATGGCCCATGTCTTTTCCATCTCCTCTGTATTTGAGGGATACACTGCCATAGATATATTACCCCTTGAAGGCGCCCTTATATAATCAAATTGTATCTCATCTACCCCCTTATCGACCAGCTCCATGACCAGTTCTATATAATGGTCCCATATCTGGCAGTTAAATATATCGACCCAGTAGCCTCCATCAAGATATATCCGCGCACCTGTATTTTTATTCTGTATGGCAAGATCGGGCCGGGCATCAGTTATTATCCCATCCTTAAATACCACTATTCTTGCTATGCTGTATATATTTCTCTCATCCATCTCCCGGAGTACCTTATCAATATTATAATATGCATTTACTGCACCGATCTCATTGAAAAATTTTACCCCGCTATTATAGAAGATCTCCCCGGAGTCTTCCTTTGCATTAAATACTATGCTGTTCAACTCAGTTTCCTCTATTAGCCCGTATACATCCTGTCTTTTTTCTTCAGAAGCCATACTGTATCCGGTCAGATAAACCGCTTTCTGGGTCCCTGCGCTGATCTTCCTGGCCCTGCTATTATATGTCCATATAAAATCCGGATAATCAGGGTCAAATGCAAATATTTCAGTAAGGGGGATAAGGGCTGCTGAGATGATAATTAAAAATATAAAAAGTTTTATGGCATATCTTGCTATATTTTTGCTAAAACCCTTTTTATTATTCATAAATATCTGTCTTTGCTGCAAATATTATTTCAGATTTATATTGCCTGTAAATATCCTTCAAATATATTCTATCAGCTTTACTTGAAAGACAATATCTCTTTTTCCATCATTTATCTTATCCATTCTTATTCTATCAAACCCTATCCCATTAAAACTAATTTTTTAATGGGATCTGCTAAAATATTTAAATAATAAAGTATATATTGGAAATACTCTCTGACTGATTTAAAATAAAAAGATGAATGGAAATATAAATATACTTATATTAAATGACATAAACAGGAATATATTAAAATATCTGAAGAAAAAACTCGCCAAAATATTTGAAAGAGATGTAATCATATCAAAGCATGTCATAATCCCATCAACACTGTTTAATGATGAAAAAAAACAATATGACGGAAGAAAACTTCTAAAATTCCTTACCGAAAATATGACGCTCAGGGAGGTAAAAAACATCAATCTTGCAGTATTTGACAGGGATATCTATAAGGGTAATCTTGATCATTTATTCGGACTTGCCTCGCCTTTCCCAAAGATAGCTGTCATATCAATTATGAGGATGCATCCTCATTTTAATGAGGATTACTTTTCAGAAGGTCTTAAAAAAAGAAAAGCAGGCAGATTTCCTCTATTGGTAAAGAGACTAAACAGCACTGAAAAAAAACTTTATTATGAAAGAATACTAAAGGAAGCTGTCCACGGAATAGGCCATACCTTCGGACTTATACACTGCAGCAGTAAAAACTGCATAATGTATCCATCCATTGCATCAGAAGATATTGACAGCAAAGATATAACATTCTGCAAGGCCTGCTGCCGCCTTATCTAACTGGAAGTCAATAGGTCCCGATAAAATCTCTGGTTATTCATCCAATATTTTAAGAATAGCCTTTGTCCGGCATTATTGCTGCACCGTTTTTTTCCTTCTGCTTTTTAAGAGAAGATAGGCAAGGATACCTGCAAGATAAAGGATAAATATTGCAAGGGCATAGAAATAAAATACTGGTTTCTGGGCCGAATATCCCGTTACAGCCAGGCCAAGTATAAACATCAGTGGGACCCCGAGAGGCAGGGCGACTGCACCGCCCAGGACAAGGTTTTCCGGTACATTGGACTCCGAATCAGGATCGATCTCCCTGAGCAGGGCCATACTCGTCGTTATGGTACCGGTGAACTGTCCATAAAGACCCACTATATGCTCGATGATATAATTGGTATATATTCTCCTGCATAGAAATACAGTATAGACCAGTGAAAATATACCTCCCAGTGTAGTAATCAGGATTATAGGCAGCCAGTTTTCCCTGAAAGTAGCTATTGACAGTGCTGCAATAGCCGCTACTATCATAAAATCAAAGGAACCGGATGATATCCTCTGAAGGATATAATTATCCGGATATTTAATATGGAGCCAGTTTCTCCTTTTCAGTGCATTTAATATTATTCTGACAAGTATTGCAAACATGGTAGCTATGACAAAATGGAAGCCCCAGAGAAGCTGGGCCACAGTGTATCCGTATTCACCCAGTGGTGCAAGAACAATTGATATTCCCCTCAGAGCGAAGTAAGTGATAAGATAAACAACTCCTATAAGCACGACCTGCACGGTAAGACTGTCTATAAACATCCTTTTTGGGATATTCTCGGTATGCTTTTCCTCTATATCCACACTTTTTAGCCTGATCATTTTCTCCCTATCTTCAAGACCCCAGGCTTTCTTCTTGCGGACCAGGATATTCATCAGGGGTATTCCAAATATGATCGCCCATAAGAAACCGATAGTGGCGATCGAAAGTCCAATATTTCCACCATTTGAAAATCCCAGCTCTTCCCAGCTGGTGCCGATCGAAAAAGCCTGTCCCGGCCCCTGTGCAAAACCAAGCGGGAGCAGCAGCCCGAACGGGGGGAATAAACGGGGAAGAAAAGTATAGGCAAGAGACAGAGAAACGGCAAACCCGATTATACCCTGGGCTAGATATGATGTGATTATTGCCAGGCCGGTATTTACATTATCCCGTCTATGATTGACCGGAGTTGTAGCTCTCTCCTTTAATGCAATCGATATAAACCCCACTGCCATCAAATGATATATCAATGTTCCCAGCTTCTCAATATCAAGCTGTATCCAGTTTAAAATCTCCGAACCCAGGATAAGCCCGATAAATCCTGCTATTATCGAAGTCGGTATAAGAAATCTTTGAAGGAACCTGATCTTTCTCTTAAGAATTATGGCGATTATTAAAAAGAGTGATAGGAATATATATTCCTGGACAGATGTCCACATCTCCAGCATGTTTTTGCCTTTCTTCAGTAGTATTATAAAAAAATGGCTCTAACTGCTATATACTATCAGGATCTTTTAATGCTTTAAAAAAATAAAAATATGACCCTTTAAAAATCAGACGTCTGCCGGCTTATTAATGTTTCAGGACCTCCAGAGAAGCTAAACACATATTGGATATTTTGATATAATCTTTTACTGATGTAAAATAATGATAAGGGGCATAAAATGGTTGATACCATCTATTTCAAAATCTTATATATTATTGCCGGTTATCTGCTTGGTTCTGTTCTATTTTCCTATATCATGGTAAAGATATATGAGCGGAGAGATGGAAAGAAAGACTTCAGCAATATTGACAGGCCGGGGACCGCAGGAGCCGGGCGCCAGTATGGAGTGAAAGCCGGACTTCCAACTTTTATTTTTGATGCAGGCAAAGGTGTTGCAGTGGTTTTGGTGGGCCAGGCGGTCGGACTGGACCAGTTGGTGATAGCCATTGCATGTGTAGCAATAATAGTGGGACATAACTGGCCGGTATGGTTTAAATTCAGGGGCGGAGGCGGCCTCGCTACTGGTATGGGAATAGCCGGTGCATTGATGCTGATACCCTTTTTAATATTTCTGGCGATCTCACTTGTCGTTGGATTCACGTATAAATATACTCTCGGCAGGACCCATGAGATCAATCCTAATGTAATAGCTGGAGCTCTGGGAGCAATCCTTTTCCCTGTATTTGCATATATTTATGCATATATTTATGATATGTCTATGATCAATGCATATTTTTATAATGAGCCCATGATTGTCGTTCTTATGGCAGCAGGCATTTCTCTGGTAATAATATCAAAGGGCATCATTCTGCATTTTATGTACAGGAAGATCTCAACTGCTAATAAGTTTTAATAATTTTGGATATATAGAGATCTACCTGCCTGCCAGATCCAGTTTCTCAAAGTCTCCCTTTAAGCTGCCATAAAGCGACTGGTAGACCTTATAATATTTAGCATATTTTGATGTATCTTCAGCTATGGGATCTATTTCAATATCTTCCCTTATTATCTTTTTGGTAGCTTCTTTGACATTCTTATAGATACCGGCTCCCACGCCTGCAAGGATCGCGGCGCCATAAGAGGGCCCTTCTTCAACATTTAATGTGACTATTCTGGTATCAAATATATCAGATATTATTTGCCTCCATAGCTTTGACCTTGCACCTCCGCCAAAAAGCACTACCTTATTTGAAGTAATACCCAGATCCTTCATGAGGTTCAAGCAGTCATACTGTGAATAAGATATTCCTTCAAGTACGCTTCGGACAAAGTGACTTTGATTATGTATATATGAGAGTCCAAAAAATACTCCCCTGGCATAGGGATCTGCATAAGGGGTCCTCTCTCCGGATAGATATGGTAAAAAAATAAGACCTTCAGAACCTGGCACTGCCTCTTCAGCCTGTTTGTCCAGCAGCTCATAACCTGAAAGGTCCGGATAAGCTTTTAACGCTTCGCTTGAAGTGCCAAAAGTGTCATGATACCATTTATATGAACCTGCAGCAGCCAGAGTCACTCCCATGAGATGCCAGGCACCTTCTGCCGCGTGGCAGAAACAGTGAAGCCTCCCTTTTTTATCATAGGAGGGCTTGTCGCTATGGGCAAATACAACACCTGAGGTCCCAAGGCAGTCTGATATTATTCCTTCTTCTACTATTCCGGAGCCTACAGCTCCTCCTGCCTGGTCCCCTGCTCCCCCTACTATGGGAGTACCTGCAGTAAGTCCTGTTATCTTTGCGATCTCTTCTGATATATGTGAGGTGATTTTTGATGATTCATATATCGGTGGCAGCATATCTTTTTCTATGGACAGTCCTTCAAGTATTTTATCTGACCAGCTCCTCTTTGCTATATCCATAAGGATGGTTCCGGAGGCATCCGATACTTCAGTGGCAAAAGTCCCTGACAATTTATATCGTATATAATCTTTGGGAAGCAGTACTTTATCTACCTTTTTATAACTATCTGGTTCTACTTCACGCAGCCATAGTATCTTGGGAGCAGTAAAACCGGTAAGAGCCTTATTATAGGATAGCTTGATAAACTCTTCTTCCCCTCCAAAAGTTTCATAGATGCTATCGCATTGTGGCTGCGTCCTCTGGTCGCACCAAAGAAGAGCCGGCCTTATCACTTTACCTTCTTTGTCCAAGAATACTGAGCCATGCATCTGGCCCGATAGTCCAATAGCTGATATACCAGAAGGATTTACCTCTGATTTTTCTATGACTTCTTTTATGGTGATTACTGTTGCTTCCCACCAGTTATCCGGGTCTTGCTCAGCCCAGCCTGGCCTGGGTGTATCCATTTGATAATCACTGGTAGCAGATGCTATTAGCTTACCATTTGTATCGATTAATATGCACCTTGTAGAGGTTGTTCCAATATCAAAGCCTATAAGATAGTCCATAGATCATCCCTTCCATATTATTGTATATATTTTGCCAGTATCTCTTCTTTAATGATTATCTGCCTGTCATTTTAGTTTAATAATCCAAAGCAGAACAGTGGAATACTGTGATCTTTTTGTACATAAGGATATGTTGTTATAATTTTTTGATATTTGTCAGATATGCCCTTAAATTGAGTGAAACCTTTGGACTTACCTCCGATTTCAATAATGTATTTCATATTTTTTACTTCCATCATAAAATCCGGCAGTTTTCTTCCTCTTTTATTTTTTAAATAAAATATATTAATCTTATTATTCCTTATTACATTTGCAAAAAAGTCTTCTTTGATAGATCCCAGCAATGAATCTTGCGGTAAGCTTGTAAGATAGCTTCTAAACGGAAGGTTGAAAAGTATTTTGGGTTCCTTTTTTATGTTTGAGCCGGTTGGATAAATAATATTTAATATATAGGCTCTCTCCAGTAGGGTAGTGTATTTGACAGCAAGAAAATAGCTAATATGCAAATTTTTAGCAATAGTGGAAAAACTAATATCTCCGACTGGAGAATTTGCTAAGAACTTTAATAGATTTTTAAGATGGAAGATATCTTTTGAATCTATGTCCTGAGTATAAATAAGGTCCCGTTCTATAATTTTAGTTATGATATTCTGGATAATCTCCGGGGAACTTTCCTGCTTTTGTGCTGGAACCGGAAAGCGCAGATATTCTTCAAAAAAAGCTTCATATTTTAAGTCCGGACATTCTCTTTCCAATAATATTTCAGCAATATCAATATTTTTTATCAAATGATCCGTATGGTTATAAAACCATAAGAATTCTCTGAAACTAAATATCGGCATGTCTATAATGCGTACTCTTCTTGAAAGATCAAAATCTGCTTTTAGGATCTGAAGTGATACTGAGCTGGTAAAATATATTTTCATTTCAAGAAAATCATAAATTTTTTTAAGGTCTTTCTGCCAGTAAGGATAATAATGTATTTCATCAAGCAGCAATGTACTTATTTTGTACTGTTTAGAGAGAACCTTTGCCAGTTCGAATAAATCAGTGATCTGGGTGCTGTCCAGGGATATGTAAAAGCTGTTTTTTACAGTATTTAGGAGTTGTGATAATATTACTGTTTTACCGATTCCGCGTAATCCGGATATACCAATTATTGTTGGGGTGCTATTAGCTATTAAATCAGGGAATATGGGCCGTTTTTTAGGATATTTTAGTCCCTTTTGCTGTACAAGCTCATTAAGCTCTATTAATTTGTGTATTTCATTTATAATATACATAATATTGAATCAATTATATAATATGTATATCATTTTGTAAAGTAGACTTAATGAAATGTATCTTTACAGATTCTTTTTTATATATTCAAGCTTCTTTTCATCAAACCTGATAGATGCGGCAATATCATGCACGGAATATGGAAGAAGTTCTAAATTTTTTTCTGATTCTATATGATTATATACTGCAAATACTGTTGAAGGGGGACAAATAGTATCTTTAAGTGCGCAGGTTATTATTGTTTTTGCACTAATATTGTCGCATAGATTAAGGTTATCAAAATAGCTTAAGGTCCTGAACATCTCATCTTCTCTGTCAGGGTGTTCCCTGATAAGGTTTGCTATTTCAAGATATGTCCCTTCATTTATAGGTTCCGCCCATTCAACAGCCCTCCTGAAATGACATAGATAGGGGATTTCTGAGATAACCAGTTTCGGTCTACTGTCAAGGCCCGCAGTTGCCAGGGAAAGTCCTCCCCCCTGACTGATGCCGGTAACACATAATCTCTTCATATCCAGCTCTTTCCTGTCTGCCAGAAAATCGATGGCGCGTATAGAGTCAAGATAAGCACCCAGATAGTAATAATCATCCTTATTAAATATACCCTTTGTCATATATCCCGCATATGATGGTCCGCTATAATATCTGTTATCAATGCTTTCCCCGCTCTGGCCCCGTACATCGACTGCAAAAACTGCATATCCCATTAATGGCCATCTCACATTAAGGCTTATGGGACCCTTATTGCCTGTATAGCCATGGAATATTAGAATTACCGGTAAATGTGAATTTAATGCATTTTTTGGAGTAAGATAATGTCCGCAGATGGGTGCATCTTTATATCCTTTATATATGACTTTGTATACATCGATCTCCGGAACAATATAATCGATCTTCTCCATATTATATTCAACCGGTTTAGATCTTAGATATTTGATCTTATCCTGCCAGAACCCGTCGAAGTCTTTTTCTTTGTTCTTCTCTGGTTTGTATGCTTTTAACTGGTCTAATGGTAAGTCTACAAGTGCCACTATATTCCTCCATTCCGGTAATTTATAATAATTATATGATTATAAATATTTAATATAGTCTAGTTTTCTCTCTTTTCTATTGCCTTACAGACTTCTCTTCTATGTCTGATTCCCAAAATTGTAATTTCGTCTTCCACTACTTTATATACAATCCTATATTCACATACTCTCAGCTTTCTAAAACCTTTTAAATTTCCTTTTAATGGTTGGCCATACTTTTCTGGATCAACTACCAATCTTGTCTCAATAGCCTTTTTAACTCTCAATTTCGACATATTGTCTATTTTTTTTAGATCCCCTTTTACTGCCTTATGATATTTGATTAAGTAAGACAGATTTACCCCCAAACTTCATTATGGGTTTTTGATTCATCTTTAGAAAAAGTCTTTTCCCTCTCTTCTGCAAATTTTGTCAGTGCAATATCCTCTTCAAACTCTTCTCTTTCCAATATTATTTTCAAATACTCCTCCACTACTTCAGACACGGAAATATCTCTTTCGACTGCCTTAATTTTAACCATCTTTCTAATTACTGGATCCAGCACAACCGTCAATCTTTCTTTTTTCATAATATCACCCGAATGAAGTATATCATAATATTGGTAAAATAGTAAAATATAAAAGTATACTCTGTGATTTATATAATAGCTGTTCTTGTAAAAAAATATTATTAAAAAAGCTTGAGGAATTGTGTAAAAAGCCACCTCTGCAATAAAAAACTCATGCTGGGGCAGACAGTATTGCAGCAGGTATAAAATAGCTTAATACAGACCGGCCCTTATCCGGTGGTGTAGGGATAAGGGCCGGTCTCTCATACCCGGAAGCAAATATTTTAACTATTTCTTTTCTTCCTTTTCATCTTCTTCCATTGTATGTTCGTCTTCATAGTTCAGATATTTCTTAGTCATTGGGTGATTGAACCTCTTCCACATAACTCCGCCAAATATCGTTCCGACAGGGAAGAAAAATACCATTGTGACTACAAGTACCGCTCTTCCAAGAGGAACTGCAAATGCTTTTCTTTGATAAAGGCCTATAAGCTCAACTATAAAAAGTGCCGGTGCAAGCAGGGAATACATCATCTTGAATGGAAATCCTATAAAATCCCTGGCAAAACCTGAAAAGACCCCAATACCCAGAAGTATTGCCAATACCCAGCAAAGGATCAGCGGGCCCTCGATCTGTTTCTTTCCGATCTTTATTTCTTTCTTTGTCAATTCTGTCATCTTCTTCTCCTCTCAAATTAATAATCTTTTTAAGTCTTTTCTTTTTACACATCTCTTCGTTTTTCGTCATCGCGGGTACCATATCGCTTCTTCCTTAAGCCCTGGTCTGTTTAAAAATATCAGACTGCAAGCCTTAAGCCCAGTGTTATCGGACATGCTCCTAGTCCAGGCTCTTTATCCTGCCAAGTCCGGATATTTCCCGTAATATATGCGGACTTCCTTTATAATACACATTACCTGCACCATTTATTTCTATATCCAAATTATCAGATACATTAACTGTGGCGCTTCCAAGTCCTGAAATCTCGATCTCGCAATCATTGCTTTCAAGTCCTTCCGCATTATATTTTCCGGAACCGCTTATCTGCACCCTATGATGTTCAACTTTACCAGAAAGACTGATATTGCCCAGCCCGGATACATCTATTTCGATATTTTTTGCTTCGATATTAAATTCAATATCTCCAGACCCGCTGATATTTAATTCGAGATCATCTGTCTCAAATCCGTCACAGTCTATATCCCCCAGGCCGGCAAGATCGATCCTGTCAAGATCTTCTACTGTAAGATAAAACTTTACCTTGCTGGTGGGTATTATATTGACTCCTCTCCTGAATCCGATGTGGAGCTCATCGCCTCTTACTTCGGTTTCTATCAGTCCGATAATATTATCGTCTGCTTCAACTATAAGTGATTCCTCATCACCCTGTTCAATGATGAGATTCCCTATTCCTGTAAGTTGGATCTCATCAAATCCGGAAACTTCTCTCTCTTCGGTTTCTATGTCTCCTGAGCCCCTGATTACTCCAATGGTCCCTGTGCAGGATATTACAGTCATTGTCAGCACGCCCACTACTGCCGCAAGTAATACTATTTTTGAAATCCTAAATTTCCTATTATTTGTTATCAGTCTCATTTTAAAACTTCCCCTCTTGCTGATATTTTTATAAATTAAATTTCTATTTATTATATTTTAGTCTGGATATTTTTTCATCCCTTTTAATAAGCCATAAACCAGAACAAAACACAACTATTTAAATAGCGCGGAAAGATGATGCCGCCGTAACTAATATCCTACTGTCACATCACCTGAAACAGTACTTATCATTATCCTATCCCCACTATCACCAACTGCACCTTCCAGGCTTCTTCGGCTGGAGGAGCTGATCTTCATATCAAAATCGCATTTGATGTCTCCAGACACAGTGCTGATATCCAGGTAGAACTGTGAATCCTCGGGTAATTTTATTTTAACATCACCAGAAGTACTTCCTATATTCATATCTGATACCCCGTCCTGCTCTATAGAAATATCACCCGAGATAGTATGCGCATCCATATCTTCATTATCGTCTCCATCAATAAGACTGATATCTCCTGATGTATTGCCAGCATCTATATTTCCTGTATAATCCTGTACGATAATATCTCCGGATGTGGCACTTGTTCTTATTTTTTCCGCCTCAAGGTCCTGGACCTTGATATCTCCGGATACTGTTGCCAGATCAAGCTCTACTGCTGAAATACCTTCCAGTACTACATCCCCGGATACCAGCTTTATTTTAAATTCTTTCAGACTGACTTCCGGTATATATATATCCATGGTTGTTCTTTCAATATTAATACCGAAAACAATGATATCTTTGCCGCGGAGTGTCTCTACATATAATTTATCACCTGTCTTATATGCTACCAGCTCAGGTATGTTCCTATTTACATTTGTGCTTACTTCGCCGTAAAAATGCACTATTATCTCTCCCTTTGTAGTGGGGATGATATTCAAATCAGTACTGACAAGATCTACCTCGATCTCAGATATTTCTTCCGGTTTGAATGTTTTTGATTCATTTATCTCTTCAGTATCTACTGCAAAATTCCCGGTCGTTACCATCACAATCGCTGCTATGCCAAGAGAAACCACCATTGTTACAGCAAGAATGATCAATAATTTTTTCATACTAGACTTCATCTCTTCTCTCCCTTCCAACTACGATCCTTGCATTAAATTTTATGTATCTTATAAATAATCTAAATAATGCTCTGGCGAGATACATAACACCAATAAAAAATAATACTCCAAAGCATATCAGCCCTATAGAAGCAAATATGCCTACTGCCGGGTTTACAATCAAATTGAAATACTCTGGAAACAATGGTGCAAATATGGTCCCAAGTAGTCCTGTTATCCCTCCTGCAGTTATTCCTACAGCTGCTGCGAACAATCCTACGAGAACTCCTGCAATTCCAAGAAATGGCCCAAGTATAAATATAAGATTAAAAAATCCAAGACCCAGGCTGGCAAATACTGCTCTTGTGATATTTGCAGCTGTGGTCTCCTTTTCTGCCCGATCCGCCATTATATTTGCCTTTAACTGATTTGCCAGAGCTTTTGGATTCCCCAGAGATCCTGCGATATTCTCTTCTGTCCTTCCTTCTTTCTTTCCCATCTCAAAGTGTTCCTCAAAATCACTTATAATATCCTGTTCTTCATCTCCCGGGATCCCTCTAAGATACTTCGTTAGACTATTTAAGAATTCCTTCTTATTCATCCTTTACACCACCTTTCAAAAAAATGTTCACTTTACCTATAAAAGTCTTCCACTCTTCCTTTAATTCCTTTTCCATCTTTTTACCGTCTGCAGTCAACTGATAATATTTCCTGGGGGCACCCTCCTTTGATTCTTCAAGATATGTTGTCACATATCCATCATTTTTCAACCTCCTCAGCAGAGGGTAGATCGTGCCTTCAGAAATTGAGATACTTTTAGAGATCTCATTTACCAGTTCATAGCCGTACCGGTTCTTCTTTGCCAGCAGAGCCACAGTACAGAGCTCCAATACTCCTTTTTTGAACTGTATATTCATAAATTATCTCCTTTCTATTGAACAATATAGGTATATAATAACACACGGTATCTTACTATGCAAGGTACTAATTTATATTTATTATCTTTTTTTTAATTATACTTAGCTATACAAGGTATTGATTATTATTAGTTATAGACTCTCTGCAAGGATAATCTCGCTATACTATGGTTTTGATATTGGATTAGCATGCAAAATCAAGTATTATTGGAATTTAAATATAGTAGTAATCTTATTATTGCCGCAAGAATGTGGAGAGGAGAGTATTTTTTCTGGAACCTGGTAATTTTCTATCCTATGGGAGCCTGTCCGAAAACTGGGTTCAAGCTTGCAGTCTGATATTATTAAACAGGTCAAGGCCTGAGGAAGAAGCGATATGTAGTATCAGTGATGACGAAAAACGAAGATATGTGTAAAAATAGCGACTGCCCGAAGGGTTGGACAATAAAACAGCAATCTGCTTCGTTAAATCTCCTCAGCAATGTGGTACATTGCTTGCGTTGCTTTGCCTCACATCTTACTATTTTATTGTCCAACAAGCCAGGATCCAGTTCTCGGACAGGCTCCTATATCTACCAAATATAAATAAATAGGACCCAAATAAAAATGACAGAACTTAAAGATAAAGACAAATCAGAATATTTCCACAGAAGTTATAAAACTGCAGACGGCCTATGGTTTGTAAAAACAGAGGAACGTTTTGATTTCAATACCGCTCTGGAGATCGATACTGAAGTATGGAAGGTGATGCCTAAGATCCAGGCAAGGTTTTTAAAAAAGAAATTAAATAGGGATAAGGGCCTGGATGCTCTTTGTGAATGCTTCTCCAAAAAACTTGAGCTGGATGGATTTGAATTTGAAGTAGAGAGATCCATACCGGAAGATGATGACAGAGGGCATATAAAATTTGTAATTTCAAAATGTCCCTGGCATGATATCATAGTCAAGTCTAACCGCACTCACTTTTCTGATAAAATAGGCGGAGTCATCTGTAAAACAGAATATGGAGTATGGGCCTCTGAGTTTGGCCCGGGTATTAAATTCGAATTTGGTAAAAAGAGGATCTGCCAGAAAGACTCCTGCTGTATTTTATTTTTTAAAATTAGTTGATCGGTCAATAGACTTTCAAAAAAGCTTCAGGAAGCTGTTAATTCAAAATTGAAATTATTTATAAAAGATATTAAATCTTGCATATTTATAATTAGCACTTGTTTATTACAATGCATGTAATATAATGGTACCATGTTTAATCGTAATATAGAAATAGAATTTAAAAAGTGGATAAAAAGCCCTATCAGAAAACCACTGATCATTCGTGGAGCAAGGCAGGTAGGTAAAACAAGTATTATTCGGAAGTTTGGCCAGGAAAACTTCAACCAGGTAATTGAAATCAACCTGGAAAAAAAAGACCAGCTTGCAGTATTTGATAAAGCAATCAGTGTTGAGGATTTCTTAAAGAGGATATCTATCTTTTTTGATAAAAGTGCAGTCCCTGGAAACTCTCTGCTTTTTATTGATGAAATCCAGGAATCAAAAAATATCATGGAACTTTTACGATTTTTTTCTGAAGAAAAACCACAACTGCATATTATGGCTGCCGGTTCACTATTGGAAGCAAAAATTGATAAAAGCTGGTCGATGCCTGTGGGAAGGATTGACTATAAATATATATATCCAATGACCTTTTTTGAGTATCTAGAGGCTAAAAAAAAGACTGCACTGCTTGAGTCTCTTAAAAATATTAAACTTGGAGATCCGTTTGATTTTAAAGATCTGGCAATCGATTTATATAGAGACTATTTAGTCATCGGAGGGATGCCTGAAGTTGTAAACAGCTATATAAGTACAGACAGCTATGATGAAGTAAAAACTATTTTAAACCGGCTCCATACTGTATATATTGATGATATTAGAAAATATTCCAGATCAAACAGCGAAAATAAATACTTAGAACAGGTTATTGAATATGGCGCCAGAGTGGCAGGTTCACTTTTTAAATATGAAAATTTTGGTGGATCTTCTTACCGCAGCCGTGAAATGTCTCAGGCTGTCCGTACTGTTGAAAAAGTAATGCTGTTAAAACAGGTCATGGCATTTAGTTCAACCAGTCTGCCGATTATACCTAAACCAAAACGCCCAAAGAAAATGATCTGGCTGGATATAGGTCTGGTAAATTTTATAAATAATGCCTATAAAGAATTAATTACAGGAGAATATAAAGGTAAAATAATGGAACAAATTGTAGGGCAAAGCATGATCGCTGGAGGTGTCCATAAACAAACAGAACTTTATTACTGGGCAAAAAACCGGGCTGAAGGAAGCGCAGAGGTTGATTTCTGTATTCAGCATGGCTCCAGACTGGTCGGTATTGAAGTTAAATCAGGTAATATCTTAAAAATGAGATCGCTTTTTAGTATGGGCAGTTCTAATAAGGACATTATTCTTGTAAGAATATCCTGGGACAGCTTAAAAATCGAAACATATAGATTCTCAGGACAGAAATATAAGCTGCTGTCAGTACCATTCTACCTGGTTGACCGTCTTCCAGAACTTATCGATCAGTTTATTGACTTATAGGAATTTATAGGAATAATAAGGAATAGGAATTTCCTTCTGGATCACAATTCTATAGTCCCCCAAAAGTAGACATAACACAGTGATTATCGGATTAAACTAATAGAGGAACTCTTGTTTCACAGATCAATCATTATTCAGGATTAGTGGCCAAAGATATAGATCATTTAATCCTGTGAAAGATAGTTACCGTTCTCAAACTGGCTGTAAATATTTTTTAAATATTAGAAAGATTTAATATTATTCAATAGTATTTTTTCTTATTGGTTTTTTAATCAGTGGCAGGCAAGCAGGATTTGAGAATCTTACCTGTTGGATATGGCACCTCAGGTATCCATATTTTCCTCAAATATGCGATAGCCCCTTTATAAGAAATAATTAATATAGTATAATATCTAATCATAATATTCTTATATTATGATATAGTAATTTAATTAAGTTCTAAATTACTTTATTACAATACCTATTAAGTATTTGTTTTTATAAAAAATTTAATAATAAACCTAATGAATTATCATGAATATAAAATGATAGCACAGTTTTTTAAAGCTCTATCTCATCCAACAAGGTTTATGATAGTAAATGAGCTATTAAATAAAAAAAGATGTGTAAATGATATTGAGGAGCTATTAGAATTAAAACAGCCTAATATTTCTCAGCACTTGAATCTACTGAGACTCTTAAATATTGTTGATTTCATGCAAGATGGAAATAAAAAGTGTTATTTTTTAAATAATCCAAAATTAATTAAAGATTTACTTATAGTTGTGAAGAATATAAAGATCACACAGGCTGAGACTGCTAATAATAATGAAATTAAAAAAACACTAAAATAAGACACCAGCAATATATAACTCAGCTTTACCTGCTATGGAGTTTTAAAAATATATAGATTAAAGAATTATTATGTAAATTAAAAAATATTATAGGAATAGGGGAAAGATGACTTTAGATGGTTGAGCAAGATATTAAAGAGAAAATCAAGGAAGTTTATGAAGTTTTACCGAAACTAAATGACAGGCGCTGCGGGTATAGAACATGTGGAGGATTTGCAAGAGCAGTAGTTAAAGGAGAGGCACACTGTTATGAATGTGTTAGTGGTGGATATACAGTAGCCAGGAAGATATGTAATATTATGGGAGAAAAAGTTAGAATCAGGGAAAAAATTCCATCCGGATATCATAGTAGATCAGGAGACTTTGTTGGCAGATTTAGTAGAGGTAGAGAATATAGAAATCGGTATTATGCTACAGGTCTTCCTGGTAGCGGAAGATATAAGAGTAGTTTATCTACTAGAACAGGAGTGGCAGCTGGATATAATTATCGTAGTACTATGCACCAGAATCAAAGGATGGATGCTGGTCAGGAAAGAGCTGTGCTTGCGCAGCAGGCATATTCTATTAGAAAACAGCTTGATGATATAGAAGAAAGAATAAACAAGCTGAAGAAAGGTGAAAAGAGATAAAAAACTATTTTATTAATTAGAGTTAATAAGTTAAAGAGAACTAGGTCGTGTTCTATGCAGGATGATAAATTTTATATATTTAAGAGACGTAAGCTGATGTTTTAAAAGGAGGTAGCAAAAGTGCCATGGGTGGATAAGGATAAGTGCATAGGTTGCGGAGATTGTGTAGATTAGTGCCCGGTGAATACGATATTTATAAGAAATGAAAAGGTTGAAATAGATATGGAAGGCTGTATTCGTTGTGGGAAGTGTCACAATGTTTGCCAAGAGGATGCAGTAAGGCATGATAGTGAAAAAATACCAGATGAAGTCAGGATAAATGTGGCGAAAACAAAGGAATTTATAGATGCTTGTGAAAAATATCTTGGTGATAAAAGTGAGAGACAAAAATGTCTTAACAGAATGATGAAACATTTTAAAAGTAAAAAAGTAATTGCTGAAAAGACATTAGATAAACTCGAGTCTCTTAACTGATTTGCCAGAGAGGTCTTAAAATGGAATATAGAAAAAATAAATTATTTGAAGATTATGTTATTGTCTCCTGCGGAACATTATCACCAGAATTGAATTATCTGAGAAAAAGTGGCTTTTTGAATGCAAAAAAAGTTCTATATACAAAACCAGGAAGACATGAGGTTCCACAGGAGCTTGAAAGTGAGTTGATAAAAAAAATAAATATTGCCAGGAAATATTCCGGTAAGATTATAATAATCTATGGTGGCAAGTACTGCTACGTTAATATAAAAAATACCTCCAGAACAATAGATTCAATAATTCAAGAGCAGGGAACTGAAATTTCCAGGATAAACGCATCTCATTGTATGGATATGCTGGCTAGTGAAGAGGAAAGGGAGAAAATAAGTAAGGGTAAGAAAGTGTGGTGGCTTACCCCGGGATGGATCATATACAGACATGATGTCTTTCAGGATTGGGATAATGCACAGGCAAATGAAAATTTCCCCAAACACACCGGCGGTGCAATCTTGTTGGACGGCATAGATTTCTGGGATAAATATTGTGAAGAACATCCTGAAAAGATACTTGAGTTTTCAGACTGGATGGGTATAGAGATCCAGCCTTACAAAATTTCTTTGGACCGGTTTAAAAAACTACTTTTAAAAAGAATACTGTAATAAACAAATAATGCATTATGATAGAAGAAATACAAACTTCTTAATTGTTATTCTTTTTTAATCTCTATTATTTCAATAATGAATAAATTTTAAATAGGAAAGGGTATATTCGTGAAGAAGATGGAAAGCTATAAAATAATTGTGATCGGTGGAGGACCTTCAGGTATTACTCTTGCTAAAAAACTCGGGAGTAAAATGAATATGGCAGTGGTCAGGTCTGGATATCTTAATATTAAAGTTATTGAGAATGTATAAATATGATCGATCCAAAAGTGATTACGTGGGTTTGGTAGATATATAATGGCTAATAAAATAAATTTACATTCAGTAGAATAGGCGTAGAAGAAATGGATAGAACTATAGATAGATTAATAAATAAAGATATAATAAAGGTTTTAAGAGAAGTAGGTATTAAAAAGGGTAAGAAAATCCTGGATTGTTGTTGTGGTGTAGGCAATTACACATTACCTGCTGCAATAATAGTTGGAGAAAAAGGTATAGTATATGCATTGGACAGAAATAAAGAAAAATTAGATAGCTTAAAAAAGAAATCTGATCTAGAAAAGCTTAAAAACATAGAAATAATAGAAGATGAATTTGAATCAAATATCCCTCTATCTGATAAGTCAGTGGATGTTGTCCTGCTTTATGATATTTTCTGGTACTTCACTTTAGAAGGTAAGAAATTACCAAAGCTGTTAGATGAGGTTTATAGAATTTTAAAAAATGGAGCTATAATTTCTGTTTATCCAGAACATATAGATACGGAGAGGCTTAAAGAAAGAATCAAAGATGCAAAATTTCAACTTGAAAGAGAATTTTGTAAGACAATAATTCATGATGATAGTCTTAAAAAGGGATGTATTTTGAATTTTAGAAAGATATTATAAAGGTAAAATAAGAAGAGCTAGAAAAGTATGAATAAAATATTTCAAAAAGCCAAAGCGAATGTCAATAAATGAGAAAATTCCTAAAAGAGTATATGTGATATTAATATGGCAATATTTTGTTGCTAAGAAAAATACATATTATCAACTACCGTATAAAGAAAATTTTCACCTTCTACTTCGTTTGGTTTCTTGTGTTCAATAAAAGTTTTTAGAAATTCAGCATCACTTCTTCTTTTTTTTGAAAGCAGCATATCCCTTGCACCAGCTAATGCTCCATTTCCAAATCTAACAAATTTACTCTTGTTAGCTTTAGGCAGCAGGCCGATTACCATGGCATTTTCAATATCCATATAATTTCCAAATGCCCCGGCTAAATAAATCTTATGGATCTTGTCCAGGCTGGTTCCATAATATTTTATTAAAAGGTCTTGATCGCTGCGAAGGCCTGCCTTGGCTATGATTAATTGGTTTATATCATTTTGAGTCACATAAACACCATTGGTTATATGAAAATCCGCATTTATCCTTGCTTTTTTATTCATAATTTTATTTTTGAATAATTCAGCTAGTAAATCAATTACCCCGGAACCGCATATACCCAGTGGAGGCTTATTTCCCAGTGTGTCAAAATTTATGTCGCCGTTTTCTATGTTTACTCTGGTTATTGCGCCTTCAATAGCACCAACACCACAGTTTAACTGATATCCTTCATATGCTCCTCCTGCAGCACATGATGCAGTAAGTATTGAATTATTATTGCCGATAACAACTTCTCCATTAGTGCCGATATCTATAATCATGTTTATATCTGGATCTTCATATAATCTTGTGGCTATTATATCCGCAATACAATCTGCTCCTGCATGGCCCCCGATCAGAGGAGCGCCGTAGACAAGCGCTTTCGGGTTAACTGCAAGGCCTAACTGGGATGCCTTCATTTTTATAGAGTCTTTATTTGAAGGTTCAAAGGGTATAACTCCAAGATCATGTACATCCTGGAAAAAGAATATACTTCTCATGGTACTGTTTCCCACAACTACTACATCATAAATACTCCTTGAAATCGACCCCTTGCTAACGTCTAGCCGTTTCTCCAGTTCCATAAGGCTGCTGTTTATGCCATCGGTTAATACTTTTTGCAATTCTTTTAAGCCATTTTTATTATTTATGGTATAACCTATTCTGGAAATAATATCATTTCCGTAAGATATTTGCGGATTCTTACAGGCAATAGGAGTACCAATACTTTCCCCTGTTTCTAAATCGAATACCTGCATCACTAAAGTGGTGGTGCCAACATCAATTGCCAGTCCGTAGATTTTACCCTTATGTGATCCTAAATCTTCTCCAGTATAATAGAATAATTTATCATTCTTCCTGTATACTGAAGGATTTAATTCCACCTTTGTCTTTATAGTATCGGTTAGTATGGTATATTTGCCAAAACTGGATATAAATACCTTAATATTATTATTATCCCTGGCTACCACAGCTTGACATGCAAGCCGGTGGCCCTGTTCAAGTTTCCCTTGCCTTATAAATCTTTTTTCAACCTTACTTAATCCTGTTAGGGATTCAGCTCCTTCATCAACCCTAACGATATCTCTTCCACATATACCATTACCGCCACATTCAGATTCAATCTCAATTCCGCCAATTTTTTTGATATGTTCTAGTATGCTACTTCCAACCGATAGGTTAATGCCTTCTTTCCTTCCCTTTGAATATTGGGGAAAGAACATCTTAGCCATTTTATCTAAATCCTTACTCATAAAATAATTGTTAAGAGCATATGCCCATAATTATCTAAATAATATCATCCTTATTTTCAAAGTTCAAGAAAAACATTACTAAAACACTACTGAAAAATATTGATAAAAAGAGTAAGTTATTTCCATTTCAGGCTTAAAGGAAGAGCTTTTATTATTTATTTTTAAAATATACAATTTTATTGACAAATGAACCTATGTTCATTATAATAATAATGGGTATAAGCCCATAACTATTAAGGAGGTGTGATTATGCCAGGTTTTGATGGAACAGGACCACAAGGACAGGGATCACTTACCGGTGGAGGCAGAGGTTTTTGTGCAATGCCTCTAAGTTATAATCCTGGAGTTCCATATGGGATTTCTGGTATGCAAAACAATCCAGTAAATGTCTCGTATTCCTATCCGTCTAATTACGGTGGGTCTTATGGTCCTTTATACCAATATCCTTCTTATCCAGGGAGATCTTCCGGATATTTAGGCAGATCAGCAGGTTATTTCAGAGGAAGAGGAGGAGGAAGATCGTTTTTTAGAGGAACAGGTATGAGAGGAACTGGTATGAGAGGAAGAGGTAGAAGGTTTTAATCCTTAAAGAAAATAAAGATTATAGAAAGGAGTGATTAAGATGCCAAGAGGAGATGGTACAGGACCTGCTGGTATGGGTCCCATGACCGGGAGAGCTGCTGGATATTGTGCAGGTTATCCAGTTCCCGGATATGCCAATCCCTATGGAGGAAGATACTTTGGGGCAGGTAGAGGTGCCTTTGGAGGAAGAGGCAGAGGTTACCGGAACCAGTATTATGCTACCGGGCTTCCGGGCTGGTCCAGATACAATATGGGTCTTCCTGCCTGGGGAGGTACAGCCGGGTATCCCTACACTGGTACTGCCTATCAACCAGATATTACACCAGAAGATGAAATAGAGGTACTCAAAGACCAGGCGGATATGTTAAAGCAGCAGCTTGATGATATCCAGTCAAGAATGGGAGAACTTAAAAAAGGTCCTGAGAAAAAAGAAAAGTGATTGATCTTATAGACAGCACGAGGATAGATTGCCAGGTCTATCCTCATTTTCTTCAAACCTTAGTTTTATTGCATTTGATATGTATTAATAAATCAATGTTTTGTACATATGATATAGATATCATTTATTCCATATTTTAATTCTTTATAATTAAGCATTTAAGTAAACAATAAAAATCCGATAATATTAGATGATAGGGATTCACAGATCAATCATTATTCAGGATTATTGGCCAAAGATATAGATCATTTAATCCTGTGAAAGATAATTGCCATTCTCAAACTGGCTGTAATAGAGGTTTGCATAGAAGCCGTTCTTTTCCAGAAGTTGTTTATGGTTTCCCTGTTCCACTATATCACCATTATCCATCACAAGTATAAGGTCGGCATTGCGGATAGTACTGAGCCTGTGAGCTATTATAAAGCTTGTCCGGTCCTTCATAATATTGTCCATAGCATTCTGGATCAGAAGCTCCGTACGTGTATCGACCGAACTTGTAGCTTCATCAAGGATCAATATTCTCGGGTCGGCAAGTATTGCTCTTGCAATAGTTATGAGCTGTTTCTGCCCCTGGGAAATATTTGAAGTCTCCTCATTAAGTATATGGTCGTAACCATTGGGAAGCGTATGGACAAAATGATCCACATATGCGATCCTGGAGCTTTCAATTACTTCTTCGTCCTTTGCGTGCGGCTTGCCATATCTTATATTGTCCATTATGGATCCATTATAGAGCCAGGTATCCTGAAGGACCATTCCGAATATCGACCTCAGATCCTCTCTGGTAAAGTCCTTTATATTATTACCGTCTACAAATATGCCGCCGCTATCAACATCATAGAAACGCATAAGCAGCTTTACCATAGTGGTCTTTCCGGCTCCTG
>Ga0255371_10005_pt1 | contig 34728 bp, 36 predicted proteins | sample ANMaggSSYBR01I12_FD_182097 | JGI IMG/M metagenome (GOLD analysis project Ga0255371, IMG submission 182097) | Sediment cell enrichment communities from methane seep in Santa Monica Basin, California, United Staets - ANME aggregate JGI... | ecosystem: Environmental > Aquatic > Marine > Cold seeps >...
TGTAAAATTGTAAACAGGGAAATAGATAGTGATATTGTATAGGAGAATGAACATGTGCTGGTCTTTAAAGACATAGCGCCGGTAGCGCCTGTACATCTTCTCATTATACCCAAAAAGCATGTCAGCTCGATTATGGAGATCGATAAATTAAAGGGCCTGGAAATAAATGAGATAATGAGAATAATAATAAATATAGCCAGGGACATGAACCTTGATGAAAAAGGCTTCAGGGTAGTCACCAATATAGGGCCCGGTGCGGGACAATCAGTAGATCATCTTCATTTTCATATATTAGGACAGAGAAAATTTACATGGCCGCCGGGGTAGATATGCCGGTATTATATTAAGATATCTTAATGCTGTTATCATAATTAGACTTTTAAGGAGGGATATTGTCTCCCACTAAACACAAAATCAATCTTGAATTCACAGGTGATCATTGCATAGCAGAACTTTTGGGCGATAGGGATGAACTGATAAAACTTATTGAGAGAAAATATAATATAGAAATATTTATTCTTGGAGATGACCTCGAGATATCAGGAAAGTCAATAAATGTAAAAGAAGCCACCAGACTGGTCAAAGAACTGGCACTGCAGGTAAATCTTGGCCAACGGATAAGTAAAGAAAAAATAAGTGACTCAATAAAGATAATGGAAAATAAATCAGAGCTTGATCCGCACCAGATCTTTAGTGACAGTATAATTGTAAATAGCGGTAAAAAAATAAAGCCAAGGACAGGAGGCCAAAAAAAATATATTGATTCTATCAGAAGGAATACTATAGTATTCAGTATTGGCCCGGCAGGTACCGGAAAGACCTATCTGGCGCTTGCGACCGCTGTTGAAGCTTTGAAAGAAAACAGGATAGGAAGAATAATCCTTGTAAAACCTGTAGTTGAAGCAGGCGAAAAGCTCGGGTTTTTACCCGGGGACATATATGATAAAGTAAATCCATATCTGAGGCCACTTTATGATGCACTATATGAGATGCTTGACATAGAAAAGTTTCAGCAGTACCGGGATATGGGGATAATCGAGGTGGTGCCCCTGGCATATATGAGGGGAAGGACGCTTAATGATTCCTTTATACTCCTGGATGAAGCTCAAAACACCTCACCTGAGCAGATGATGATGTTCCTGACAAGACTGGGTTTTGGTTCAAAAATGGTCATTACAGGAGATATCACACAAGTGGATCTACCCAGTGACAGGCAATCGGGCCTTATACTGGTGAAAAGTATTCTTGACAATACTGAAGGTATTGAATTTGTGAATTTGACTTCAAAAGATATTGTAAGGCATGAACTGGTCCAGAAGATCGTAGATGCATATAAGGAATTTGAAGACAGGATAAAAAAATAAGAAGTTTGAGTTATGCTTGCAAAGAATAAAACAAAAAAAATAATTTTAAAAGACAGCAGAGATAAGGATGCCGATGGGTTTTTCAGAAGATTCTTTGCGCCTGGAAGCAAAACAGCCCAGAAACTATATTTATTTATTATAACTCTGGTACTGGTGGTGGCCATACTGTCATATGTATATGCTCCTGATATAGGGATAGAACTGGGAAGCCCCAGTCCAAGGACTATAAAAGCTAATAAAGGAATTGAATTTGAGGATGTTCAAAAAACTAAAGAGGACCGTAATTTAAATGAAGCTGAAGTCGAGGATATATATATATATAATCTTGAAGTATTAAGCGGGGAAGAAGGCTCTCTTTACCAGATAAGGTATTATTATCTTCTGACTTCTGTTGTGCAGAAAAAGGAAGACATGACCATAGAAGAAAAGGTCGATTACCTTACAAACCTTTTTGGCAATGAATATCCTGAATCCATTGTCACTGCTACACTGAATCTATCAGTAGATGAGCTGAATATATTGCTTGAAAAGACCCAGGAGATCGCCCGTGAGGTGATGAAGGAAGAAATAAAACCAACGGAGCTTGACTTTGCTAAGAGCAATGCTGTCTCAATAGCTGAGGCAGATATAGGGATCCCGCCGGCAGTGATTTCTATAGTGACTTCTGTCCTCCAAAAAAATATTCAGCCTACGGCAGTATTTGATCCTGTCAGGACCGAAAAAGCAAGGGAAGAAGCAAGGCTGAACACTATTGCCCATATGGTAAATATTGCAGAGGGACAGACTATTGTATTTGAGGGAGAGATAGTAAATGAAACTGATATAATAATACTTACCCAGCTCGGACTGCTGCAGAGGGATTTTAACTGGAGCAGATTCTTTTATATATTATTTATTTGTGCAGTAACAATGTTTTTGTTTGGTTTTTATATTTATAAATTTGATAATAATATTTTTAATAATATAAAGAAGCTTAATATAAATGCTCTTCTTATAATAATATTTACAGCGCTGATCAAGATACTGACTATATTATCTTCCATACATTTAAATTTCTGGAATTATCTTTTCCCGATAATAACAGCATCGCTTATAAGCACCATACTTTTTAATGCCAGGATAGGCATCATGCTTACATTATGCCTGGGACTTTTTGCAGGGATAGCTACAAATTTCGACTTCTCAATAGCCATAACCTATGTGCTGGGGGGCGTACTTGCTACATATATGGTATCGAAAGCCTCCCAGAGGTCGGAAGTCATGAGAGCAGGTTTTATTAGCTCCATTGTGCTCGCATTCCTCTTTATGACTGTCAATCTTATAGGTGGAGAATTCAAGACCATTGCCCTATATACAGTAATGGGGATATTAAACGGCATAGTATCTGCGATACTTGCGATCGGGCTCCTGCCATTCATAGAATCCACATTTAATGTGGTGACGGCAATGGGTCTTCTTGAATTATCCCATACTGATCAGCCGCTTTTAAAGCAGCTGCTGATAGCTGCCCCGGGGACATATAATCACAGCCTTCTTGTAGGGCATCTATCTGAAAATGCGGCCAAGGCGATAAATGCTGATTCACTACTGGTAAAGGTAGCGGCTCTTTATCATGACCTTGGGAAATTAAAGAGACCCGAATATTTCTATGAGAATCAGGGAGATATTGAAAACGTACATGATAAATTAAATCCTTCAATGAGCAAGAATATCATTGCAAACCATATCAAAGATGGTCTGGAAGTGGCACGTCAGAATAAAATACCGAAGAGGGTGCTAAACATCATCTCCCAGCATCACGGCAATTCTCTTATATCATATTTCTATGAAAAGCAGAAGGATAAGTCGGCATCCATAAATGGAGATTCCAATGGGCTTAAGGGACATTTTAGATATCCTGCCATGAAACCGCAGAGTAAGGAAGCAGCGATACTTATGCTTGCTGATTCAGCAGAAGCATCTGTGAGGTCCATTGAAAAAATAACTCCTAAAAAAATAGAACAGATGGTAAATGATATAATAGAGGATAAAATAAAGGATGGACAGCTTGGTCAGGCATCTATAACATTAAAGGAGATAGAAATAGTAAAAACTACACTTATCGATGGGCTGATCGCTATTTATCATTCACGCATATCATATCAGGGCAGCGGCAAACCTGCTCCTGAAGGAGATATGAACATGATAGCCAGCAGTGATTATTATTGAGTTCTAATATGCAAATAAAACTAATAAACAATCAGAATAAAGTAAAATTTGATTTTGAATCCATCGAGAAATACTCTGACTGTATCTCAAATAAATTTGACTCGGATAATAATATATCTATTAATATAATATTTGTCACCAGCGGTGAAATACAGAAGCTTAATAAAAGCTACAGGAATATAGATAGGCCCACGGATGTTCTTTCATTTTCATATCTTTCAGACATTGATGACTCAGGAGCAGCGGCTGATCCTATTGTCATAGGGGAGATATATATTTCTGCTGAAGTTGCACTCGATAGTTCTAGAGAACAGGAAGATGGCTGGGATATTGAGCAGGAAATAATGCTGCTAATAATCCACGGGATGCTTCATGTCTATGATTATGATCATGAAAAAGAAGAAGAAAAAGCAGCAATGTATAATATCCAGGATAGCATGATCCATTATATAAGGAATAAAAACTGGAATAGGTATTGACAGATAATGTAAAATCTATAATAGGTATAGAATTTTGCCAAAAGCCAGTTATCAGAAAATGGAGAGAATCACGATAAGGCATATTGAAGATTTTGACTTTAAGCTTATAAAGACCCTGTGTGAACTGGAAATAGAAAATCTTGGGAATGAAGCCTCTGTCAATCAATGGGTAATACCGGTACTAATAAGGTATGGCATGGTATATGTTGCAGAAAAGCTGCCGGGGAATGAGATAGCAGGCGTATGCCAGGTAATCAGAAGCTATAATGATCCTTCGAATGCCTTTATCCATTCATTTTATATCCGGCCCGGTTTCAGGGGCATGAAAATTGGAAAGCTGCTTCTTAAAGAAGTTATTAATAAACTAAGATCAGATGATCTTAAGAAAGTTCATCTAACAGTTGATTCTGAAAATATTTCTGCAGTAGCTCTTTACAGTTTTTTCGGATTTAAACGATCCGGGATCAGGAAAGATGAATATGGAAGAGGAGTCAACCGGGATCTTTACATACTGACCTTGTGATGGAGAAGAATATTATTAAATCGGGATTTATAGGTCTTATAGGACGGACAAATGTTGGGAAATCAACATTGGTCAATAAGATATTGAAACAAAAAATACTAATAACTTCGGATAAAGTCCAGACTACCAGAAATCTTATCCGGTGTATTTTAAATACTGACAGGAGCCAAATAATATTTGTTGATAGTCCGGGGTTCTTTAAACCTAAAAATCTTTTCCAACAAAGGCTCAATAATGCTGCAGATAGAGTGATAGGTGATGTCGATATTATTGTAGTGGTAGTCGATGCGGCAGGGGGTATTGGAAGAGGGGACAGATTTGTATTTGAGCAGATAAGCAAGAGCAAACTGCCAAAAATACTGCTTCTAAATAAAATTGATCTGGCAGAAGCAGGAGAACTTAGAAAACAGAGAGAAGAAATAGCAGGCGAAAAGCTTTTTGATGATATACTGGAGGTCTCAGCAAAAACCGGTGAAAACCTTGATAAATTCATCAGGATATTGGAGGACCGTCTTCCGGAGGGACCCAGATACTATGATGAGGATATGGTATGTGATCAAACCTGGGAAAAGATACTATCAGAGACTGTAAGGGAGAAGCTGTTTAAAAACCTTTCGGATGAGATACCTCACAGCATAACAGTAGAAGTCGATGATTTTAAAGAATCAAGGACCAGGTCCGGAGAAAAGCTTATTTCAGCTGAATGTACGATATATGCTGAAAGGAATTCCCAGAAAGCAATAATAATAGGAAAGTCAGGCCATATGTTGAAAATAGTCGGCAGACAGGCAAGGCAGGAATTGGAAGAACTATTTGGGAATAAGGTCTTCCTCCAACTATGGGTAAAAGTAAGAAAAAACTGGACAAAGGAAGAATCATTTCTTGACCGTTTCGGCTATTAGGAGCCTGTCCGAGAACTGGGACCTGAGCTTGCGGTCTGATATTTTTAAACAGGTCAAGGCCTGGGGAAGAAGCGATATGGTACCCGCGATGACGAAAAACGAATTATGTGTAAAAATAGCGGCTGCCCGAAGGGTTCAGACTATATCAGGTATTATTTAAGTCTTTTAGCAATAATTATTTTTTAAAATTTAAATAAAGGTAGGGTGATTAAAATATTAACCAGGGAGCAATTAGCCAAAACAATCGATCAAACACTGCTTAATCCTGTAGCGACTCCAAAAGAGATAGAACATCTTTGTATAAATGCCAAAAGGGAACATTTTGCAGCCGTAGTGGTCAATCCTACAAATGTCGTTCAGGCAGTAAAAATACTTGGCACCACTGATGTAAAGGTGTGCTCTGTAGTCGGTTATCCGCTTGGAGCAAATACTATAGAGACCAAGATCTTTGAATCCAGGGATTGTATTAGAAAAGGTGCGGGGGAACTTGATGTGGTCATGAATCTGGGAGCAGTAAAAAACGGTAATTATGAATATATTGAGAAGGAACTAGGAGTTCTTGTAAGCTTGATACGGCGCGAACAGATCGCTGAGTACAACCGCCATATTAATATCAAGGTGATCATAGAGACGGGGATGCTCTTAAGTGATGAAGTAAGGAAGGTCAGCTCAATTATTGAGAAATCAGGTGCAGACTTCATAAAGACTTCGACAGGTTTTGGAGCAAAGGGAGTAGAGCTGGACGATGTCCGCCTGATAAGGGAGGTCGTTACCAGAAATATAGGAGTGAAGGCTTCAGGAGGAATCAGGACCTTTGAAGATGCCCAGGCACTGATAGATGCAGGGGCCACAAGACTTGGTACCAGCAGCGGAATAAATATCATAAAAGAATACAGTGCTATTTTTGATAAATAAAAATACAGTTAAAAATCTATTTATTTCTTTTAAATACTATTTTTAATTCAGATAAAAGATTCTTTTTATGCCTACTTATAAAGCCAGAGCCATTATAATTAAGACCTACAAGCTTGGAGAGGCAGATAAGATCATAAAGATGTATTCCAGGCAGGGCCGGATGATCCAGGCAGTAGCAAAGGGATCCAGGAAAATACGATCCAGGTTCCGCGGTCGTCTTGAACTCTTCAATATGATAGACATGGAACTATCCCGGGGAAGAAATTTGGATATAATCAATCAGGCGGAAATACTTCATGCCTTTCTTAAGATCCCCCGGGACTTTTACAGATTTGTATTCGCAGAGATAATATCAAATATCATATTGAAGGCGCAGATCTCAGGAGATGGTAATCCGGCACTTTTTAAATTACTCTATATTTGTCTCAATGAAATAGATAATTCCGAAGAGGAAGATATAGTGGAACTTAAAAAAATATTATGCTTTTTTAGTGCAAGATTTTTACAGATCACAGGCTTTGCTCCCATGATGGATTCATGCAGCAGATGCAATAAGGATCCAGGGGACCTGTATGGGATGATGAAGACAAACATAGGTTTTTCGATAAGTCATGGAGGAATCCTTTGCAGGACATGTTCAGCAGCAATTAGTCCCAAAGCGCAGCTCAGTGCCTCCAGCTTTAGATTGCTCTCAGATCTATTCAGGCTAAAAATAGAAGATCTAAAGAGTATTGAAGTAGACCCTCACAGCCTGAGCAGAGTCTACCGGCTTATAGAGGATTATATAGTCTTTCACACTGACTGCACAGTAGATAGTTTTAGATACCTGAAAAAAATAGGTATTTAAAGTTATATTATATTTTGTTAGTAAATCAATTATTTATGATATAATAATGTCTGAAAACGTTATTAACATCGTTATCCTATGAAAAATGTAACTTTAAAAGATGTTGCCAGGGATGCTGGTATTTGAAGCAACATATCTTGCAAGTCTGAAACTCTGGGAATCTGATTATAAGCCATCAACAAAGCTTCCATACCTTTATTATATGGATACCCTGGCCGGTATAAATTTCCAACCCCAGGAGTATGTGGATATTACAGATAGCATAGATACAAAGATAGAAATGATGCTTTGCATGCAGTCCCAGCTGGGCTGGCTAAAGGACATGCATGACAGTGACGCACCTGAATTTATTAAAGCAGTTGCAAAGTTCAGGGGTTTTCAGGCTGCCGTGCAATACGCCGAAGCGTTTTATCAGCAAAAAATGTATCCACAGGGATTGACCAAAAGAGTACTTCCTTAATTTAACAAATTATAATAAAGGAGTAAAAAAAGAAAAACAAAGTAGCAGTAGTTACATCAACATACCCCAAACATAATGCAGATCAGGCTATGGAAGGGATATCAAAAGCAGGATTTAAATATATAGATCTCGCTACATGTCCCGGGTATTATGAGCATGTAAATCCCCGTCCTGAAGACATGGTGCTATTGATTATTGTGGATAGAGATCTAAATGCTATCTTTCTTATTTATAATTATGGGGCCTGAGTTTATTAATAATATATATCACTGGAAGTACTGGATGTCTGTAGATCATTCTTGGACCAGAGTATCTCATGACTTTTCTGATTTCTTCCCGCTTTAAGGTATTATAACAATGCACACTGCAACTGGAACAGGCCGGTTTGTCATCGCCAAAAGGACATCTATCGAGTTTTAATGTGGCAGTGATCTGCAAGCCCGGCACAGTCCGGACACAGGCCGGTATTTGAACCATGCCGGCCTCTGCAGTATAGGCCTATCATGGCTTTTACAGTTAATTTTTCATTGCTTATCTTCTTGCTTGCCCGCATGTTATCAGAAGTATTTCTCTTGCATAAATAGATTTAAATTATATTAGAGGGATTATAGTATCATATTTGTGTCTATTAATCATTTTCACTAATTGACTATTAAATCCAATATGATTAAAATAAGAGACTATGAATTTTCAGGATATAATCTTTAATCTGCAAAAATACTGGGCCGCCAGGGGTTGTATAATAAAACAACCTATGGATCTGGAAAAGGGTGCCGGTACATTCAATGCCGATACTTTTTTAAGATGTCTGGGACCTGAACCCTGGAATGTTGCTTATGTCGAACCCTCAAGAAGACCCACTGATGGAAGATATGGAGAAAATCCGTTCAGGACTCAATTCTATTATCAATTTCAGGTACTCCTAAAACCCTCTCCCGATGATGTCATCGACCTTTATCTGGGTTCTCTTGAAAGCCTTGGTATAAAGCTTGCCAGCCATGATATAAGATTTGTAGAAGACGACTGGGCATCTCCTACGATAGGAGCGGTAGGGCTTGGATGGGAAGTCTGGGCAGACGGGATGGAGATAACGCAGTTCACATACTTTCAGCAGATGGGCGGACTTGTATTGAAGCCTGTATCGGTAGAGATAACATATGGACTCGAGAGGATAGCGATGTATCTGCAGGATAAAAATAGCTTCTGGGAGCTTTTATGGAATGATAATATAACCTACCGTGATGTTTGTCTGGAATCAGAGAAGCAGTGGTCAAAATATAATTTTGAGATAGCAGATATAGATATGCTGCTGGATCTTTTTAATAAATATGAAAAAGAATTCAGCAGGGCGATCAGCGAAGGACTCGTATTTGTAGGTCACGAATATATACTCAAATGTTCTCATACGTTTAATCTGCTTGATGCGCGGGAGGCAATGAGCGTAGCTCAGAGGACCTCTTATATAGCCAGGATAAGGAAACAGGCCAAAGTTTTATGTCAGGCATATATAGAACAGAGGGAAGAGCTCGGGTTCCCCCTTTTAAAAAGAGGTGGAAAATAGATTATGAAAAGCGACTTTATTTTAGAGATAGGAACAGAAGAGCTTCCACCATCCTGCATCAGAGAGGGGTTAAACAGCTTAAAAGTCCTGCTAGAAAAAAACTTTCTTGAAAACCGTATCAAGTTTGATAGTTTTTCTTCTTATAGCTCTCCGAGGAGAATGGCTATTTATACAAAAGGAGTCAGCAATATACAAGAGACTGCTGAAAAAAGTATCACAGGTCCTCCAAAGAAAATTGCATATGACCCGGATGGGAAACCGAACAGGGTTGCAATAGGATTTGCTAAAAACCTGGGCATTGATGCAGAGGATCTTGAGGAAATAGAGATAGAAGGGAAGGGAATATACCTGGGCAAAAAGATGATCCAGGAAGGCAAAAAGACCGCTGATATACTTCCGGAGATACTTAAAAGCACGATACTGGCCCTTACTTTTAAAAAGCAGATGTACTGGGGGGACTATGGGACCCGGTTTATAAGGCCGATAAGATGGCTGCTTGCAATTATGGGAAGTGAAGTAATAGACTTTAAAATAGAGAATATAAGGTCAGGCAATATTACTTTTGGCCATAGGACCTTAAGCACCGCACCGATAGAGATCGGATCCGTGCAACAATATTTCACAAAACTGGAACAGGGCAAAGCAATTGTAGATCCAAACTCCAGGAAAAAGATGATCTATGACCAGATAAAAAGTATAGAGAAAGATATATGGAATAATAAGTATAAAGCAATTGTGGATGAAAAGCTGCTCAAGGAAGTAATCGACCTTGTAGAGATCCCCAATGTACTTATCGGGCATTTTCCAGAAGCTTTCCTTTATATTCCTGCTGATATACTGATAGAAGCAATAAAGTACCATCAAAAATATTTTCCTGTAGTTGACAGCAGGGGCAATATAACGACAAATTTTTTAATTGTTCAGAATGGTATTAAGGATAATGGAGACATCAAAAAAGGCAATGAAAGGGTCCTGAGGGCAAGATTAAGCGATGCATCTTTCTTCTACGAACAGGATAAAAAACATGATTTCCTATACTGGCAAGAAAAGCTTAAAGGTGTGATATTCTATTTTGGCCTGGGAAATATGAATGAAAAACAGAAGAGGCTGGGGGAGATCAGCATATACCTGGCAGAGAAAATAAATAAATCTGATAATAAAAAACTTTTAAAAGATCTTAAGGATGCAAGTGCCATGTGCAAATGTGACCTTGTAACAAATATGGTAGTGGAATTTCCTGAACTGCAGGGCATTGTCGGCAGGGAATACTCCATGGAAAGAGGATATGACGAGTCTGTTTCAAAAGCAGTATTTGAACATTATCTTCCAGAGTCCGCTGGAGACAGGCTTCCTGGTACGGAAACGGGCAGGATCATTTCACTGGCTGATAGGGCAGATACTATAACAGGTATGTTTTTAATGGGGAAGATCCCATCGGGTTCGGAGGACCCATTTGCCTTAAGGAGAAAGGCTTCCGGAATGGTCCGGTCCATTCTTGATGGAGAATATGATATAGATCTAAAGGATCTTATAAAATTCTGTTCCTCTCTATATAAAAAGTCATATGAGACAAAGGAATCTGATGATAATAAAATGATTGAAAAGATATTCGGATTCATTACAGCCAGATTAAGATTTTTAATTGCAGCCAGTAATAAAAAAATGGATGTATTCGATGCTGTGCTGGGATCAGGATGTTCTTCACTTAAAGATATTGATCTGAGACAAGAGGCGATCGAAGACTATATGTCAAAAAGGGATATAAAATCTATTGTCTGGCCGATGAGCAGAAGTCAGAATATTATAACCGGAAAGCAACCCGGACCGGTCGATCCAGGATTATTTAAAGAAAAATATGAGAAAGAACTATTTGAAGCTCTGCAAAAAATAGAAAGCAGTATCTATAGCTTCATAGAAAAAAAAGAATATTTCAAACTACTTGAAGAAATGAGTAGATTTGGCGTGACTGTGGACAAATTCTTTGATGAGGTACTTGTAATGGAAAGAGATGATAAAATAAGGGCCAACCGTATAAATCTATTAAAAGAGGTAGTGGACCTCTATAGCAGTTTTGCAGATTTTTCCCTGATTGTCATCGATGCTGATACAAAGTAAAGACATGGTTCCATGCTTTTACATCACGATAATCAGCTAAAATATATATCAGACAATTTACCACTTATATTTTGGAAGTTTTTTTGATATCATAACTCAATTTGTATTTTAAAAAATGTAAAAATATTTATAGGGGAGAAGGGACAAAAAATGACATCTAAAAAGTATGTATACTTTTTCGGTGAAGGCAAAAAGGAGATGAAAAAGCTCCTGGGAGGTAAAGGAGCAAATCTATCAGAGATGACTAATATAGGTCTTCCGGTGCCTCCAGGTTTTACTATTTCCACTGAAGTGTGCAATCTGTATTATGACCTCGGAGAGAGATGGCCAGAAGGCCTTGATGACCAGATCGAGGAAAATCTTAAAAAACTTGAAGAGAAGATGCAGATGAGTTTTAGCGATAAAGATAATCCTCTGCTTGTATCCGTACGTTCAGGTGCGGCAGTATCCATGCCGGGAATGATGGATACTGTACTTAACCTGGGCCTGAATGATACTTCAGTCAGGGGTCTCATAGTAAAGACCGGAAATGAAAGGTTTGGATGGGATGCCTATAGGAGATTTGTCCAGATGTTCGGTGATGTGGTGATGAGTGTCGAACATGACAGATTCGAAAAGGCTCTGCAGGCAAAAAAGGACAGCAGGGAAGTGAAGTTTGATACAGAGCTTTCCGGACAGGACCTTAAAGAGCTGGTAGAAGATTACAAAAATATAATAAAGGACGCAAAAGGGAAAAGTTTTCCGGAAGACCCCAGAGAACAACTCAGGATGTCAATAGATGCAGTTTTTGGTTCCTGGGACAATAAGAGAGCTCAGGCATATAGAAATCTTCATGATATTCCTCATAATATAGGCACAGCAGTAAATGTGCAGACAATGGTATTTGGAAATATGGGACAGACCTCGGGAACCGGAGTAGCATTTACAAGGGATCCTTCAACAGGAGAGAATGTCTTTTACGGTGAATATCTTATTAATGCACAGGGAGAAGATGTGGTTGCAGGGACAAGGACACCTCAGCCTATTGCAAAGCTGGAAGAGGAGATGCCTGAAAACTATGAGCTTCTTATGGATATAAGAAATAAGCTTGAGGACCATTACAGGGATATACAGGATATTGAGTTCACAATACAGGAAGGTAAGCTGTATATGCTTCAGACAAGGACCGGCAAGAGGACTGCAGCTGCAGCTCTTCAGATAGCTGTAGATATGGTAAACAATGATTTTATCGATAAGAAGACTGCTATAACAAGAATAGAACCGCAGATGCTGGATCAGCTTCTACATAAACAGCTTGATAAAGATGCAAAGGATAAAGCCCAGATGCTTACAAAGGGACTTCCTGCATCTCCAGGAGCAGCTCTTGGTACGGTTGTATTTAATGCCGATGATGCTGTCGAAGAAGCTAAAAGCGGAAAGGTAATACTGGTAAGGACAGAGACTTCCCCTGAAGATATACAGGGCATGGCTGTTGCACAGGGCATATTGACTGCAAGGGGCGGCATGACATCGCATGCAGCTGTAGTGGCCCGTGGAATGGGTAAATGCTGTGTGGCCGGTGCGGAAGAAATAAAAGTATTTGAAAATAAACAATACTTCCAGGTAAAAGACAAACAAATAAAAAAAGGTGACTGGATAACCCTTGACGGCTCTACAGGTGAGATATTTATTGGTAAGATACCGGTAGTGGACCCTGAAGTAAATGAGAATATGGAAACACTTATGAGCTGGGTTAATGATTATAAAAAACTTGGAATAAGGGCAAATGCAGACACGCCCAATGATAGCCAGGTCGCGAGGGATTTTGGAGCAGAAGGGATAGGCCTTTGCCGTACGGAACACATGTTCTTTGAGGGTGACAGGATAAAATCTATCAGGAAGATGATAGTCTCATCAAATGAAAAAGAAAGAAGAGAAGCCCTTATGGAGCTTCTGCCGATCCAGAGAAAAGACTTCTATGAGATATTTAAAGTAATGAAGGATCTCCCGGTCACAATCAGGCTGCTTGATCCGCCTCTACATGAATTCCTTCCCACTGAAGATGATGATATAGAAGAGATCGCAAAAGAGATGGGGATGAGCTTTGATGATCTAAAGTCTACAATAATATCACTTCATGAGATGAATCCGATGCTTGGCCACAGGGGTTGCAGACTTTCTATTACTTATCCTGAGATCGCAGAAATGCAGGCAAGAGCTATATTTGAAGCTGCCGCGGATCTTACAAAAGAAGGATATGATGTACAGCCTGAAGTAATGGTTCCTCTTGTTGGAAGCCTGATGGAAATAAAGATACTAAGAGAAAAGATTGTATCTGTTGCTGATGAAGTAATGGGTGAAAAGGACCAGAAATTCAATTATAAAGTAGGGACCATGATCGAGGTTCCCAGGGCATGCCTTATTGCTGACAAGATAGCAAAGGAGGCAGAATTTTTCAGCTTCGGTACCAATGATCTCACGCAGATGGCTTACGGATTCTCAAGAGATGATTCCGGTAAGTTCCTTCCTGATTATATTGAGCAGGGAATTCTGGGAAGAGATCCTTTTGCGACCCTTGATATTGGCGGGGTAGGACAGCTTATAAAGATGGGGCTGGAAAAAGGAAGAGCTTCAAGGAAAGATCTGAAGGTAGGTATTTGTGGAGAACATGGTGGTGATCCAAAGTCCATAGATTTTTGCCATGAGATAGGTTTGGATTATGTGAGCGCTTCGCCATACAGAGTGCCGGTAGCAAGACTTGCAGCTGCACAGGCAGCTATAATAAGGGAAGAATCCGAAAAAGAATAATCATAATAGCTTTAACAGATCTGGGCTCATGCAGGTCACCTTGACTGGTGGGCTCTGATCTATTTATATTATTCAAATATAATGTATTAATGCGGTAAATCATATTTTGTATTAAAAGCTCTTTTCATATACTGGATTTCTTAATAAAATGATGCTGAGCGTTTTGATTTATCGTTTTTATTGATCCCTACATATATAAACTATGTCAAGAAGTCTAAAAGACGGCGAGATAGATGAATTAAAATCTCGTGCTGATATATATAATATAATATCCAATTATGTGAGCCTGAAAAAATCCGGAAAAAGCTATTCCGGCCTGTGTCCGTTTCATAAGGAAAAAACACCATCTTTTTCTGTAGACCCTGGAAAACAGCTATACCATTGTTTTGGCTGCGGTGAAGGCGGAGATATAATAAGTTTTGTAGAAAAGATTGAGAATATGGATTTTATTGAAGCTGTCGAGTTCATTGCAAACAAGGCTGGATATAAGCTTAAATATAATTTAACGGGTACGTCAAAGGAATCCGGAAAGGTCAGAAATAGGCTATATGAGATAAATGAACTTGCAAAGAAATATTTCCAATTCATATTATATAATAGCAAATCAGGAAAAGTGCCTCTTGATTATTTAAAAAAAAGGGGTTTTACCGATAAAACTATAAAAGAATTTGAAGTGGGATATAGTATGGACCTCTGGGATAACTTTACGAACTTCATCCTGAAAAGGGGATACAAGAATAAAGAGATTGCAGACAGCGGGCTGGCTATTGAAAGTACGAAAAAGCCGGGAGCTATATATGACCGGTTCAGGGGAAGAATAATGTTTCCCATTGAAGATATTATAGGAAAACCGATTGGTTTCGGCGGCAGGATAATATCTGAAAGATCCGGAGCTGCCCGTCAGAATGCAAAATATATTAATACGCCCGAGACCAGAGTATATTCAAAGAGCAAGAACATATACCGCATCCATCAGGCAAAAAATTATATTGTTAAAAATGATGAAGTGCTTATAGTAGAAGGATATACAGATGTGATGGCTCTTCACCAGTCAGGAATATTGAATGCTGTTGCCAGTCTTGGTACGGCCCTGACTTCTGACCAGATAAAGATACTTGGTAGATTTACAAAAAATATCATACTTGTATTTGACAGTGATCAGGCCGGGATAAATGCATCACTTAAAGGAATCGAAAGACTCAGAGAATATAATGAAAGATTGGATCTATATTTTGAAAGCAATCTGAATATAAAAGTAGCAGTTCTTGAAAAAGGATATGACCCTGCTGAGTTTATTCTAAAAAGGGGGAAAGAAAGCTTCAATAACAGGATCAATAAATCACAGAATATTATTGATTTTACTATTGATATAATACTGGAAAAGCACGATACGGAAAATCTTTCAGGAAAACTTAAAGCCAGCGATGATCTTATCAGATTCATAGCAACATTATCATCTTCAATTATTCAGGAAGAGTGTATAAAAAAAATTGCACAGAGATTAAACCTTAAAGAAAATCTTTTACTTGAGGAGATGAGGAAGAAAAAAAATACACCGGATAGCAGAGAAAATTACTGGGACAGGTCCAAAAATAGTGGAAGTAATACAGAAAAAGAAAAGGTGCTGCCATTTAAGAAAGTTGAGATAGAAGCTCTTAAATTGATTGTAAACGGACTTGGGACGAGACTGGATGAGTTTCTTGATCTGGGTTCCGAATATTTTAGATTTGAAGACACTAAAGAACTCTATAATGCGCTGGTAAAAGAAATAAACGAGGCTGGTGGAAATAATAAAAAAGTGAATTTTCCCATTAAAATCTCGTCTGGTGTCTTAGAAAATGTGGAAGTAAAGAAGCTTTATAATTTTATACTTTTTAGTGAACTTTATTATGATGAAGATGAGATTGACCCGGCAAGCGATGAGATCCTTAACAATTTGAAAAGGATACATCTGTCAGAAGAAATAGAGTATGTGAGAAAGAAGATGATTGAATATGATGATGCCAAAAAAGGATCCGGTGATGAAGAGATAAAGAAGCTGGACCGCAAGTATGACAATCTTTATCAGCGGCTCATAAAACTTGAGCAGAAAAAACAAAATCTGGGTATAATAAATATATAGGGAAAACTGTCAATATTATTCTAGTTTATGAAGAATGTAATTTCTGGAAAAAACTTCATAGAATCTTAATTTTTTTAAGGTGGCTAAATATGAATAAAGGATCTGAGTTTAAACTTGAAGAAGTAAAGGCGCTTATAATAAAGGGGAAGACTGATGGTCTACTTACAACAGAAGAGATCACAGAGACTCTTTCGGAAATAGATCTTGATAAGGAACAGATAGAGAATATCTATAATGTAGTTGAGGATCTTGGAATCGAGATAGTGGATGAAGAAGATATCAATATAGATGCAAGGATCCAAACTAAAAAAACAGAAAAAAATATTATAAAGAGAAAACTTGATTTTTCAATTAAATCACCTACAAATGATCCTGTAAGGATGTATCTCAAGGAGATAGGGAAAGTAAGGCTTTTAACTGCTTATGAGGAAGTCCAGCTTGCAAAAAAAATAGAGGCCGAAGACATTGCGGCCAGAAGAAGTCTTGTGGAAGCAAACTTAAGGCTTGTAGTAAGCATAGCTAAGAAATATGTAGGGAGGGGAATGCTGTTTCTTGACCTTATACAGGAAGGTAATCTGGGACTTATCAGGGCAGTAGAGAAATTTGATTATAGAAGGGGTTATAAATTTTCTACATATGCGACCTGGTGGATCAGGCAGGCAATAACCAGAGCTATTGCCGACCAGGCAAGGACCATCAGAATACCGGTACACATGGTCGAAACTATAAATAAGCTTATCAGGACGCAGAGGCAATTACTTCAGAAATTAGGAAGAGAGCCGACTCCGGAGGAGATAGCAAAAAAGCTGGAGTTCTCCGTAGAAAAAGTCAGGGAGATAATGAAGATATCTCAGGAACCGGTTTCTCTTGAAACACCCATAGGTGCAGAAGAAGACAGTCATCTTGGTGATTTCATCGAAGATACTGAATTAGAGACACCTTCAGATGCAGTATCATTTACAATGCTTCAGGAGCAGCTTCACGAGGTCTTAAATAAATTAAATGACCGCGAGAGGAAAGTCATACAGCTACGTTTTGGACTACAGGACGGCCACCCCAGGACGCTTGAAGAAGTAGGCAGGGAATTCGGAGTGACAAGAGAGAGGATAAGGCAGATCGAGTCCAAGACCCTGGGAAAGTTAAGGCATCCTAATAAGAGTAATGTTCTTAGGGATTTTATGGATTTATAAATAGTATTTACACCTGATTTCAGGAGCATATGAGATATTTTTATATATTTTACTAATGTTAGGGGCCTGTCCGGGAACTGGGCTCAGGCTTGCAGTCAGCTATTTTTAAACAGATCAAGGCTTAAGGAAGAAGCGATATGTATAGTATCGGTGATGACGAAAAACGTAGAGATGTGTAAAAATATCAGACTGCCCGAAGGGTTGGACAATAAAACAACAATCTGCTTCGTTAAATCTCCTAAAGCAATGTGGTACATTGCTTGCGTCGCTTTGCCTCGTATCTTACTATTTTATTGTCCAACAAGTCCAGATCCAGTTCTCGGACAGGCCCCTAGTTTTTGATTGAATTTCTGCTTGAATTAAACTGCTAATATATTATAATAGCATATCGTCAATGCCTCGTTCCCCGGTAGCTCAATGGTAGAGCATTCGGCTGTTAACCGAAGGGTTGTAGGTTCAAGTCCTACCCGGGGAGCCAAATCTGACGATTCGAACTCCCGGCTCTTCAGCTCTTGAAGTACGGTGTGGTGATTACCAGTTATTATTTAATGATTAATACTTTGGTGATCCAAAAGCAAGTTCCTGTAAATCTTCTCCCCACCATCGTCAGGCCAATATAAGCAGTGACTTGTAATAATATTACCCTTCTTTATTATTAAAATATGCTACAATATAAATACAATTTCAATCAAAGAGAAATGCTTGAAGTTATTTATATATACTTAAAAAACGCAGAGGTGCTGATATGGAAAAAAGAATAAAGGATGAGTTGAATATCCTCAAAGATATAATAATAAAAACAATACCTGTTGGGAGAATATTCCTGTTCGGCTCCTATGCAGGCGGCAAACCTCATATTGATTCAGACCTGGATATTTATGTAGTAATGCCTGATAATGCAAAAATCAGGGAAATTGATGCGATGAAATTAATCCGTAAAGCGATTAGGGATAAGAAAACAATGCCTGTGGATATTGTGGTTAGCAAAGAGAATAATTTTAACCAGCGCAAATCTTTGATTTCGATTGAACGTCAAATTGATCAGGATGGGATTGTATTGTATGGCTAATATAAAAGAAGAACAAGAATGGCAGAGACTTGCTGCCATGGATTTAAGTACAGCAGAATATCTTAAGAATATGAGCCCTCTTCCAATAGAAATTATTTGTTATCATTGCCAGCAATCAGCAGAAAAATATCTCAAAGGATATCTTGTTTTCTGTGGAATGGCTCCTCCAAGAATGCATGATTTAGACGAATTGTGCAAGCTTTGCTTGAAATTTTCAGATACCTTTAGGGATATAGCAGACCAATGCTCAGATCTTACAGCTTATGGTGTTCAGCCCAGGTATCCAATGGAACTTATATTGGAAGAAAAAGATATCCGGCAAGCTCATCAACCACTGTATTGATATACCTGCTCTGAATTTGACCCCGCTTAAGCTTAAGCAATTTGATTATTGGGATCCCCGGGAAGTATTCGAAGAGAAGTGGGATGAATATGATAAAATCATTGAAAAGACAGATGAATATTATAAAGCTATTATTGAAGCAGGCAAAAGACCCTGTTATGAGATGGAGCAAATAGTCCCTGGTGATACAGACCTGGATGCAGATGGACCGATACTTGATGCAATATACTATAAAGATATTGGCGAAGTAGGTACAGGCCAAGATATTTTAATGGATGAGATCATCATGGATTTAAGATGTCTTGATGCGCACGCACATCTGGGTAACTTCGTATTTGATAGCTGGCCTGAAAAAGCACTTCTTCATTACAATGTAGGTATGAAAATAGGAGAGTTGTCCCTGCCAGAAGATTTTAATGAAGTCCTCTTATGGGCGCATATCGACAACAGGCCCTTTTTTAGATGTTTGCATGGATATGGGCTATGCCTCTGGAAACTTGGATGCTTCAAAGAGGCTGAAAAAATATTTGAGCGCATGCTCTGGTTAAATCCACCGGATAATCAGGGTGCCCGTTTTAATATTTATATGGTAAAAGATAAAAAACCCTGGAGAGAAGACTATTAGATAATATGAAAATAGCAAAGAGAAAAAATAAATTTTACAATACCGAAAGGTTTGGACAGCCAGAAATAAGAGTATATCATAAAAAGGGTTACGGAAAGAAATCGCCCCGGTATCTTTTAAAGTGCGGTTGCTGTAATGGAAAGCTTGAAATTTATTATGACAAAGAAGGGCTTGAGATCAATGGGGTAAATGGTTCAATAGAGGATTGGCGGGAGATCTTATTGCCCTTATTAACAAATTAATTTGATTATAAGTTATCATGGCCGGTAAAAACAAAAACAAAAGAGATACCGAATGGAAAGAGGCCAAAAAAAGATGCTGCTTAAATGCAGAAACTGTGCAAATGGCTAAAAAGCTTGGCCTAAACCCTAAAAGTCTTATAAAAAACATTACAAACAAGAGTCAGGGCTGGAAGAAACCTGTATATTTATGGATACGGGAAATGTATGAAGAATGCTATAGTGATAGTATAAAAACATCTGAAAAACCGATAAGAAAAATATAGAGAATAACTTTTAAGGTATTTATAAGTTATGTAGAATATTGAACAGTACTCCTGCGGTGATCAAAAGAAATAAAGAAAGGCCTTATTATGTTCCCAACAGAGAAGAACTTATCAATAAAGCAGATGATTTCTATTTTAAGATGACTCCTCAGCTTAAAGTCTTAAGGGATTACATTATTGGTATATGTGCAGGGATGAAAAAATCATCTCCAGAGGTCTTTATTAATCAAAAAGAGGGAAGGATAAAAAGAAAAAAAGGGCTTAAATAATACCATAAAATATGGTATTATAATCATAAATTATGGTTAAGGAGTAAAACTATGCTGGAACCTGTACTGGGCAATAGCACAATAGAAAAAATTTTATTTACCCTTGAATCTTATGGACAGGCATATCCTACAGGGTTATCAAAGATGTTTAATATTCCGGTAAATGGGATTCAGCAGCAACTGGAACGTCTGGAAAATGGTGGAGTAGTGGTTAGTTCAATGGTTGGCAGGACCAGGTTATATCAGTTTAATCCGAGATATCCCTTTTTGAAAGAACTGAGAGCATTGATTCAAAGAGCAATGGAATTTCTGTCTGAAAAAGAAATGCAACAGTATTACAGGAAAAGAACAAGACCGAGGAAGAAAGGTAAGCCGCTATGAATTTAGATTGGCAAAAGGTGGGGATTAAAAAACTGGTAGCTGTAATCTCTGCTCATTTGCAAAAGAACGGCATTGAAGTTGTTCTGGTCGGCGGAGCCTGTGTTTCACTCTACTCAGATAATCAATACATGTCCTATGATATTGACTTGATCACTGATAGTCCTATCAGAAAAATAATCCCTGTGCTTGAGGAATTAGGATTCAAAAATACTGGAGGTCGTTTATTTGAAAATCCTCAGTGTAAATTTATGATAGATTTTCCTGCCCCTCCTGTATCAATAGGAGATGGACCTGTCTCTAAGTTTAATAATTTAAAAACACGCTTCGGTACAATCTGTTTATTAATCCCAACAGATTGTACTAAAGACAGGCTGGCTGCTTATTTTTTCTGGAACGACCAGCAATCTTTAGACCAGGCAGTTATGGTAACTAGAAAGAACAAAATCCATTTACCTGAAATAAGAAAATGGGCTGAAAAGCAAGGCGAAATAGAAAAGTATGAGGTTTTCAAGAAAAAATGCAGGGAAGAAGATTTTAACACTAAATCAAAGTAATGAAACAGGCTCCTGATTACATGGAAGATGTAAATGAGTAAAAAAGTAATAAGAGTTTCTGCCAGTCTACATCCTCAGAAATCAGGTCCATTATTAAATGAAGAAATTAAAGTAATCTTAAGAGGAGCTGATGATCTAATAATGGAAGGTGGACGGAGTCTTTTGGCTAAAATACTGAAAGGATCCAAAGATAAAACCATATTAGAGAAAGGTTTTAATAGCAATCCCGGATATGGATACTACAAGGGTCTATCAATTTATGAAATTACTTCAAAAATAGATTGGTTGATTATTAATAGGTATTTAGAAATCGAATATAGCTACCGGCTTCCTATGCTTGTATATGGTCTAAAGGGATGGGAAATAGAGAAAGATACTTATACAGATGAACTACTTGCTGAATTTGATAAATTAATTAAAAGTGGAATAGATAGTTTCAACCTGCTCTACTTAAAAGATAGGGCCAGAGATATGGTAATCCTATTTTTAGATAAAATCCAGGCAAGGGGAGATAGTAAGTATATACCTATTCTTGAAGCATGGAGAAAGATAGACTATAAGAAAGTCAGGACTCGTATTAATTCTGTTATTAGAGCTATTTCTAAATATTAGAGACATGTAGCTATTATTTCAATTATCTTTCGGAAATTTAAATTTGACTAAGATTTTTTACATATTGTATTTCTAAATAAAGATGTAATGTGATTTGTTATCAACATCGACCAGACCGGGGAGACATCTTAATACCCGGGTTCTTCCTCAACAACGGAGGCATCTCGTTCCCTAACAGCATATCACTTTAAACATTAATTAATTTATAATAAGACCTAACGGATATTTGTAGAAAATCTACAGAGAAACATTGACACCCGTTACGTAATAGGTTACAGTACCTTTGATGATTAAGCCGTTTAAACATAAGGGTCTAGAAGATTTTTTCTTTAATGATACAAAAAAGGGTATCACTGCTGGTCATGCATCTAAATTGGCCAGAATATTAGATCGTCTGGATGCTTCATTAACTGTTAAAGATATGAATCTTACAGGATTTAGACTTCACAAATTATCGGGAAAAGAAAAAAATAACTGGTCTGTATGTGTAAGCGGGAATTGGAGAGTAACTTTTTATTTTAAACAAGGCGATGCTTATATTGTTGACTACCGTGACTATCACTAGGAGGAAAAAATGTTAATTAAAAGAAAACCAGTTCATCCGGGGAATCTTTTCAAAGAGGAAGTGTTAATTCCTTTAGGGATTACTGTTACCCAGGCAGCTTCAGATCTTGGGGTGTCCAGAAAAGCCTTATCGGAGTTTTTAAATAGTCATTCTTCCTTAAGCCCTGAAATGGCAATAAGAATAGGAAAGGCTACTAAGACATCCCCGGAGAGCTGGCTCAACATGCAAACTAAATTAGATCTATGGAAAGTAGAGCAAAAAAATCCTGAAGTTGTTCCTTTTCCAGTTAAAACCAGCAATGAAAGTAATAAGGAAAAACGAAAGAGTGTAATAATATAGGATATATATTAATAATGTTTAGGAGAATAAATCAGAATGTGTTCCTGTTATAATTAATATAATATCATTATCAAATAATTGATAAATCAGTAACCAATCGTATTGAATATGACATTCTCTGCATTTAAAATAATTACCAGTTAGATTATGGTCCTTATTTTTCTCAGGTAACTGCTTGCCGCTTTCGAGCAATTTCATAATAGATTTTATTTGCTATATATTGTATCCACGTTTTATACATAGCTTAAAATCTTTTTTAAACTGAGTTGTATAATGTATGTTTTTATTCATACGTCCATTTCCTCAAAAAATTCATCTACGCTTTTAGCTTATGACGGTATTATGCCTTTTTTAATTTGTTCTGCTTCTTTTATTGCGGCCAGGGTTATTTCATTAGGGCGCGGCACTTTTACGGGGAATGGCAGACCACCAGTTAAGACTATCTGATTTAAAAAGATATTTATCGCATCTGTTGTAGACAGTCCTAACCTATCAAGCAATTTTTCCACATCTGCTTTTATAGTAGGTTCAACTCGCAAATGAATTGTAGATGTCTTTTTAGCCATATATATCCACTCCTTTACTGATATTATAAAGTGAATGTAGCACTTATTTGAGCAAAATGCAACACATTATATATAGGAAAGTCAATGAAACATGGTTATAGTGTTATCAACATCGACCAGTACGGGAAGCCACAAACTTTTCCCTCCATTAAGAAAAATTAAAGCATTCTTTCTAATCACAAATAATCTCATAAAGATATACAAACTATAGAATTAGTATATTTCTTGTTATAATGATGAATAAATAATATTATTAAATTTTAGTATTTGATCAACAATATATAAAGCAAAAGGCAGGGTATATGAGTATTGTTGTAAAGGTAAACAATTTAACCAAGAGATATGGCGATTTAATAGCGGTAAATAATGTTAGTTTCAGTATTGAAAAAGGAGAGATATTCGGATTTTTAGGTCCCAACGGCGCTGGTAAAACAACAACAGTTGAGATGATGGAAGGCTTGAGGAAACCAGATAGTGGATCAATTGAAATATGTGGAATTGACGCTTTAAATAAATCTGGGAAGATAAAAGAAATAATCGGTGCACAACTTCAAAGCACTACTATTTATGATCAAATCCGAGTAAAAGAAGTTATCGATCTTTTTGGTAGCTACTACAAAAAATCACTTCCCTCTATTGAACTTCTAAAGGAAGTCTCTTTAACTGATAAAGAAAATGCTTTTTACAGGACACTATCTGGTGGGCAGAAGCAGCGTGTTGCTATGGCTTTAGCACTGGTGAATGACCCTGAGGTACTTTTTTTGGATGAGCCGACAACCGGACTTGATCCACAGGCGAGGCGAAATGTCTGGAGTATTATTACAAACTTAAGAAAAAGAGGTAAAACTATTATTTTAACAACCCACTATATGGAGGAAGCGGAACAACTCTGCCAAAGAGTGGGTATTATAGATCATGGGAAAATCATCGCTTTAGATACTACTGGCAATTTGATTGCAAATGCAGGACTGGAATCAGCTATTGAGTTTAGTAGTTCCCAGGAAGATGCTGAAAAGATTCTTCAGGGACTTACTGGAATAGGAAAGATTATCCAACAGGGTGACAATAGATTTATTCTTAACACCAAAGAGTCCTCCAGGGCTCTTAAAGAACTGACCCGTTTTTCCGATGAGAACAACATCAATATGGAGAATATCTCAGTAAGAAAAGCTACTCTGGAAGATGTATTTTTGTCACTAACCGGCAGAGGGCTTCGGGAATAAAAAGGAGTTAAATATGAGAATATTAGCTGGGCAAATAGCACTGGAAACCAAGTTGTTCTTTAGGAGAAAGGATGAACTTTTCTGGAATCTGGCTTTCCCAATGTTTTTCATGGTTCTATACGGTCTTATATACGGTAGTACGATGTGGGGTGACATATTAGCTATTGAATACATGTTTCCAGGAATAATAGTGATGGCCCTAATGGTAAATGGTATCATGGTTACCGCTACTGTATTTGTTGAAGAACGCGGGAAGGGGATTTACCGTAGGCTTTCCCTGACACCATTGAAGAGGCAGACTATAATTGGTGCTCAAATCCTACACCGGTATATAGTAACACTTGTACAGACCCTTTTACTTCTAGCTGTAGGTGTTTTCGCCTTTAAGGTCAATATCGTGGGTAACTATTTCTTTTTTTGGTTAATACTTACATTTGGTTCGTTATGCTTTTTAAGTATAGGATTTGCTCTTGCTACTGTTATCAGAAGCACCAGAAGTGCCACACCTATTTGCATGATTGCATTCTTTATGATGTTATTTTTGGGAGGCATTTTCTTCCCGACCAATATAATGCCTGATTTTCTTGTAGTCATTTCAAAAGCTTTACCATCGACTCATTTAAATGATGCCTTAAGGTTGGTTGTAATAGAAGGAGCTGGACCTGGTGCAGTATGGCTGGAACTTTTGGCTGTAGGAGGTTGGTTTGTTGTCAGCTTAGGATTATCAATTAAGTTTTTCAGGTGGGAATAGCTGGGACCAAGATAATCTTCAATATTTTGAATTGATTGGCAATTTCTATAGTCTATAGTAATCTATTACTTCATTATATATGAAAAAGATATCAAGGCTTAAATATTGTTAATATTAACCAATTATCTAAGACAGGTATCTATTATTTATAAAAATTATTGATTTAATTTAAAGTTAAAATAAATTGGAATAGTTCTAAAAGTATCCAATATTGGGAGCAGTCTGTATTATTCGAACCAAAAGGGTTCCGAGTCTTTGCTTGATTTGAAACTAATTCAAAAGGCGATGTATTAAAAAGTCTACTTTCTATGACTTAATTTTTCTGGACATATCTATATAATTGATCAACAAATATATAATTAAACTAATGTGGAGAGAAAATGATCAAAGGAATAAGAAAAAGATTAAAAAGAAGAAATGAAAAGAAGATAATGGAAACTATCATTGTCGTTCTTCTTTCAGCCTTCATAGCATTTATAGCATTCTACTCAATGAGACTTGGCAGATTTGTAAGCCTCATAATATTTATTATGGGATTTATTCCGATAGTGATTGCATATTTTTTAAAAATAGATTTGAAAAAGATGCTTCCTGATATTATATTTGGCATTATGGACAATCTGATACTTGTAATACCTGCGGTGATCGGGGCCGAGTTTTTTGGAGCTGCTGGAGCCCTTACCGGAGCTATTGTAGGAAATGCGATCTCGGATGCCATAGCGGGATATTTTGAAGGAAATTTATCTGAATTTCTGCATTCAAGAGGAATAGATGCTACAAGAACAGTACTTGGCTCATCACTTGGTAAAATGAGCGGTTGTCTCCTTATAGGAATATTTCTGATTTTCTTTTAATAATATAGCTCTATGAATAATAAAAACAATAGAAGCATATCCTTCTTTTTACCCAGGACCAGCTTCTCTTGTTAGTTTTTTCATAATGAGTCTATATTTTTATAGTTTTATACTTTATTTTAATAAAATTATAGCTATTATCATTTTCCGGTGATTCGGTGGAAGTATTCCAGAAATTTAGCAAACTGCACCTCTTTATCAAAATTTTCTTCCATTAGCCTGCGTCCATTCATGCTCATTATTTTATAAGCTGCACTGTCTGACCACAATTTGGAAATGGCTCCTGCTAACTGTCCGCTTTTACCGGGCTCTACCATATATCCTGTTTCACCATCTTTTACAATTTCCGGGACTCCAGCCATTTTGGAAGAAACAACTGGTACATTCATAGACATAGCTTCAAGCAATACATTTGGCAGCCCTTCTTTGTATAAGCTGGAAAGTACCAGAATATCGATCCTTTCAAAAACATACATGGGTTCCCGTGTAAATGGGAAAAAAGTCACATTATTAACCAGTCCCATTTCCCGGACCATATTTTTAAGCATTTGTTCATCCGGTCCTTCACCCACCAGTATCAAATGCAGGTCTGGAAAAGGATCCTTGACTAATTTTGATATTGCCTCTAATAAAACGACCTGTCCTTTCCTTTCTTCAAACATTCCCACATTACCCAGTACAGGGGAAGCATTTTCCGGCAGGGGATACCGCTTGAAAGAATCTCTTTTCCTTTCTTCATTAGAAGTAAAGCGTTTCACTTCAGTTCCCTGATATATTAATTCTGCCAGGTCATCAGGAATTTGATAAGAATCAATCAGGTATTTATATGTAAAATCTGTAATTGCGATCACGGTTGAGCGTATTGATTCATCCGGAAGGTAGAATTCCCGTTTATATTCCGGAACAATGGTTCCTGTTTTGGGAATGAGAATTGTGTCAATATTATTTTCTTTAATGCATTCACCGGCAAAGACCGAACAATGAAAAGAATCCCGCGGTGGGTGAACGGTGCAAACAGCTAGATCACATGCCTGTAGAGCTTCTGTCCAGATTTTTTTGTTTTCAGTATTTTTTGATACAACTTTTTCATAATCATAATTAAATGACTGTGCGCCTGCTTTTTTACACTGCCCGGCCACAAAACTTCCTTCAGGAGCTAAAATTGTTGTCTCCTCACCAAGGTCCAAAAAGAACTTATTAGCTTCCGCTACCCAGATCTGAGTACCGCCCCGTAAATGCGTGTCTTCAATAAATCCTATATTCATATTTCTATCCTTACTTTGTGTTTAATAATTCATCCAGGTATCTATGAAAATTATCATGCATGATCTTCATGCTGTATCTCTGGTGAATAGCTTTAATATTGTGCTTTTTATATTGTTCGCGTTTCTCAGGGTCCAATAAAAGTATAGTGATCTCATTTAAAAAAGACCTGGAGAAATCTTCTTCTGGAAATGTAATATAATGTATTTGCTGACCTTCAGGCAAACTTTCTCCTACAACACCAGCAAAAACCTCTTCAGGCCGGTACCGGCTGCATATTATAGGAATTCCTGCAGCACTGGACTCAATAATAGGCAAACCGCGTCCCTCCGTTTTGCTTGGGAAAAGTACAACTGTTGCCAATTGGTAAATATCTTCAATTGTAAGCTGCTTGAAATTATTTTTATGGAAAGAGGGATGTCCATTGACCCCTACTGAAAATGCTAAAAAAAGGCGGTTGGCAATGTCTTCCGGTACTTGAGAGATCACATCGATATGGGCCCTTAATATAGTTTCAAGATCGGTCCTGTGTTCGATAGGTGCCGGACCAGTAATATGAAGAACAATCTGCTGATCCTTATTTTTCTTAAATTCATTCAAGAATGGGGAATATTGCAGCAGAGCGCCGATTAAATACAGATTTTTCTCAATACGCTTCCGGTCCATGATCCGGGTGGGCTGGAGGAAATAAATAATCTGGTCCGAAGTCAGATCCAGATCCTGGTCAGCACGGCTGGAGCAGACCAGGGGTTTTTGATCCATCATCCATTCTTTTAGATTTTGCAAATGGGACTTAACGGCAATAGTCCGGATAATTGGATTTCCATCCGACAATACATGAGCCATCCGCAAACGTACGGATTTGAGATCTTCATTTGAATACTTCTTAAAAAATGCTTTACTAACAGAGGTAGGGATTTCAAAGATTCTGTCACTGGGGAATCCATTTTCCTCTATAAGTTTTTTTGATTGCAATGTATTAATATTGACCTGGATCCATCTGCGGCCATTCCAGGGATAAATCTTTTGAAAAAGGGAAAAGAAAGATTTATTATTCATATTGTGGAAGAATTTATCCCTGGGACCGGGCGCTTCGCCTGATTTTCTTTCCGAAGCTGGTCTTCCCCCTTCCCAATAAAAATCGTGGTTTGAATTGAGGACATAAATACCCATTAACTCTGATACAAGAATAGAACATAAACCGGTAGCCATATTCCCAGGGTTTGAATTGACATTTACAGGGATCAGCAGTGAGATTTCTTTTTCAGCAAGATAAGCACCCAATTTTTTAGCAAGGACAACTGCCTGACTCCATATCTCAATGGCCATATTATGGGAAATCTCAGAATTTTCTTTCATATTCTGGTGAAAAAGTTTTTCAAACCAAATGCCTTTATCCCATTTTGACCAACCATTGGCACGGTCAATGCGGTGTCTTTTCCATTCAGGCTCAATAACAGTATCTGCCTGTGGTTGGAAATCACCGGAGATAAAATGGATTACTGCCTTTTTTTCATTGGAAAGAATATCATGCAAGCATCGGGCATATTTGGAGATTTCGATAGAAACGCCATCAATGCCAAAATCAAAGGTCCAAAATGCCAGTCCGGTCCGTATTTTTTCTAAAAATTCTTCCCGGCAGAATTGTTCAAGCGGAGGGCCGTTTTCTTTTATATCTGCAAGGCTGTTGGAAATTCCGGCCCAATTTGTAGGAGTATAAGCCTTAAGTCTTACCATCATTTCAGAAAAGAGGTACTTTTTATCGCTCAGCTTCATTTAGTACATCCTTGCTTTTTTAGATATGCTTTTTAAATTAATATAAATTACTGGCCAGTGCTCATTTCCAATATATTTATCTCCAGAAGCTACTGTGAACACTCCAGGGGAATAGGTAATACGCAGGTCCTATCCTTTACGGGCGATAGCTGTAAAAAATTTGTATTAATATTTGAACTTTGGTTATTATTATATTTAAAAGGCTAAAATCCTACAAGAAGATTATGATATAGACAGTTCCGGTCCAAAACGACAATCCTTATAATACTATCAAAATATTATTCCCGGGAATGCAATCCATATTGCTGCTATGGATTATTATGAAATCAGCTATATTGTTATTTATAATAGACATTATAAAATTTAAGCATATTAGATATTTCTAAACATGATAAAATTCTATTGATCTATATTATTAAGAAAATACCGGATTGAAAAAAAGAGGGTCCGGAAGAAGAAATGTTTTATATAGTATCTTATTATGCGGGGAGAAAAGATGATTTTTAAACAAATAGAATCCGGGGGCGATAGGAACTATGCATATCTTATTGCCAGTGAAGAGACAAAGGAAGGTGTCCTGGTAGATCCTTCTCCAGATCCCGACAGGGTCATGGAAGCGGTAAAGGGAGAAAGAGTAGAAGTAAAATATATAATAAACACCCATTCTCATTATGATCATGCCGGAGGAAATGATCATTTTAATAAAGCTCATAATAATGGATCGGTGGCTTTTATTAATTGTGGCTGGAACACAGAAGTAAAAGATGGTGAAGTCTTAAATTTGGGAGAATATGATTTTGAATTTATCCATACTCCAGGACATACCCCAGATTCGATCTGTATAAAAGTGGAGGATAAGCTTATTACCGGAGATACTCTTTTTGTAGGGAAAGTAGGGGGCACTTATAGTGAAATGGATGCCAGAGAAGAATTTAAAAGTTTAAAAAAGATCATGACCCTTCCTCATAATACCCAAATTTGGCCCGGTCATGATTGTGGAGTGAAGCCATGCTCAACTATAGGATTTGAACTTAAAAATAATCCATTCATTAAAAGGCTGGACGACTTTGATAAATTTTTATGGCTCAAACAAAACTGGATCCTATATAAAAAGAAGCATGGAATAAAATAAATATGTTTTTAGTGCATTGGACTTTGTATCAGTACTTATAAATAAGGAAGCCCCATGGTATCTGGTGAAGAAATAACTCTGGAGATGGAAGGTTTTTCTGATATTAAAAATATAACTAATGAAGTAGACGGTATTGCTGACAGGTCAAAAATAAAAGATTATAAAAAATTTACTTTTTGAGTCCAAACTGATATATTATGTTATGAACATATGACCAAAATATAATAAAAATAGAGATTTTCTCAAATAGATTTATAAAAATTATTATTAATAAAATTTATTATCTTATTATACGAGGAGGAAAGTATGGAAGAGTATGATGTAGTTGTATTGGGTGGAAGTGCAGCAGGACTTACTGCAGCAATAACGGTCAGAAGATTTAATCCTGACAAGAAAATATTAATAATAAGAAGAGAAGATAATGTTTTGATCCCATGCGGAATACCATATATTTTTGGTACTGTTGGTTCTCCGGAAAAGAACCTGGTACCTGATGCAGTTCTGGGGAAAAACAATATTGAGCTTTTAATAGGGGAAGCAATAAAAATTAATAGAGAAAATAAAACAGTTGAAACTGATAAGGGTGATACTGTCAAATACGATAAACTTATAATTGCAACTGGTTCGGATCCTATGGTTCCTCCGATAAAGGGCGCGGAAAAGGAAAACATATATACAGTCAAAAAAGATGATAAATACCTTGCTTCCCTATTATTAGAAGTAGATAGATCCAGGGATATGATAATAATTGGAGGTGGATTCATCGGAATGGAATTTGCTGATGAATGCAAAAAGAACAGAGACTTAAATGTATCCGTAATAGAGATGCTGCCACACTGTCTCATGCTTGTATTTGACGAGGATTTCTGCAAGCAGGGCGAGGAGCTTATAAAGGGAAGAGGGGTAAATCTAATAACCAATGAAAGAGTAGAAGAAATCACGGGAGATTCCAGAGTCGATGGAGTAAGGCTTTCCAGCGGAAAGACTGTCAAAGCAGACCTTCTTCTAATTGGTATAGGTGTGAAGCCAAATATAGGGATTGCCGAAGATTCAGGAATAGTGATAAATGAAAAGGGTTCGATAAAAGTAGATAGATATATGAAGACAAATGATGAAAATATTTTTGCCTGCGGCGACTGTTGCGAAAAGATATCTTTTTTCAATAAAAAACCAGTTAATCTTATGCTGGCTTCGATAGCGACCAATGAAGCCAGAATAGCCGGGGCGAATCTTTATGAGACCAATAGATCAAATGAAGGGGCTATTGGTACATATTCCACAGTCATCGGAGATACTGCACTTGCAAGATCTGGGATGTCAATAAGCGGAGCAAAAGATAGTGGCTATGATATTATTGTAGGCATGGCAGAAGGACCGAATTGTCATCCAGGCAGTATGCCGGGCAGCAGTAACCTAAAAGTCAGCCTGATATTTGAAAAGGGTACAGGAATCATTATAGGGGGTCAGCTTATAGGTGCAAAATCAGGAGGCGAGCTTATTAATCTGATAAGTGGATGTATCTATAAGAAAATGACTGCTGATGATATAGCAACTTTCCAGATGGGGACGCATCCAGCATTGACTGCATCTCCGGTTGCTTATCAGATGAGCAATGCGGCAGAAATGGCTGTTAAGGAGTTAAGGCTATAGCTACAGCCATAGTCAGTATATATTGTAAATAAGATCAAAGAGGTAGTTTTTTATAAGAAAAAAAGAAGCTAACATTTGATTTGTTTATAAACAAATTGAATTATGGAATAAAATAATATGTTTATAGATTCTTGACATATGAACAATGGTTCATTATAATTACTATGAACTATTGTTCATTATAATATAAGGAGGTATAAAATGCCAGGAGGAAATAGAACAGGACCAGCAGGAATGGGACCGATGACTGGAAGAGGTGCCGGCTACTGTGCAGGATTTTCTACACCAGGATTTGCAAACCCAGGTGGCGGCAGATTTTTTGGAGCAGGCGGGGGTGCGTTTGGCGGCAGAGGTAGAGGTAGAGGATACAGGAATCAATATTATGCTACTGGCCAGCCTGGATGGGCAAGATATAATATGGGAATGCCGGCATGGGGCGGAGTAGAAGAAGCGCCCTATTATGGGGATCCTTACTATCCACCGGATGCAGATCCAAAGGAAGAAACAGAAATGCTCCGCGGCCAGGCGGATTATCTAAAAGAGCAGCTGGATGATATCAAAAAAAGAATGGCTGAATTGGAAAAAGAAAAAAAGTCAAAGTAAGCCAAAAAAATAGGGATGAAGCTGTTTGTATGACAGTTTTATCCCTATTTATAAAAGGTAAAGAAGACCTTCTATAATAAAATTTATAGAGATTTATATTTTTTATTATTTTCCACATTGCTAATTATTTCTATTTCTGATTTGTCCTGGTCTTTGAAGCAATATGTTTCCTTAATATAGACTTCACTCTTGCCAGCTTCATAATATCCATAAGATTTTACACCATGAGAGTGAAGAAACTTGGTCCCTCCATTGTCCCAAGCGAAGTTGTCATACCGCTGATTCTTGAGAATATGATGGATTCATTGAAGGTTTATAGATTTTAAGAGTCAAAATGATTAAATGATATCTCTATATTGATATATAAATAACATTTGACATATATATTTATAAATAATATACTCAAGTTTCTCTATTGTTTAATGATATTTTCGCTAAGGTTCAACTCCTTAAAAAAAATATTGTGAAGCTCAGGGAAGTAATATTATTTTTAAGGAGGTAAGGATGCAGGGTAGTAAACTGTATGTCGGTAATTTTAAGTATGATACAACCGACGAACAACTTGAACAACTATTTGCTGAACATGGGCAGGTTGTACAGGTAAATGTAATTGGAAATAAAGGCTTTGGATTTGTTGAGATGTCAAGCAATGAAGAAGCTGAAAAAGCCAAAGAAGCCTTAGATGGGAAAGAGTTTGAAGGAAGAACCTTGAGAGTTGATGAGGCCCGACCACAGAGAAGTAGATCAGACAGAGATTCCAGAAGATACTAAACTAAAGCTTTAATAATTTGCGCATAGATCCCAAAAAGGATTCATGCGCAAATATTTTTTTAAACTGCTTTTTTACAGTCATTAAAAATGATTTATTATTGACTATTTATTAGAAATTTTTATACTTCTAAAAAATTCTTCAATGTCTTGCTTTTATTAGAATTTCGAAGCTTGCTGAGAGTCTTAAACTCTATTTGCCTTATTCTTTCTCTTGTGACCTGAAACTCTCTTCCTACTTCTTCAAGAGTCCGGGGATGGCCGTCTTGCAGTCCGAATCTTAGCTGGATTATCCTTCTCTCCCTGTTTGAAAGGGTATTTAGTATTTTCTGCAATTGATCCTGAAGCATTGTAAAAGATGCAGCATCAAGAGGTTTTTCTGTCTCAGAATCCTCTATAAAATCTCCAAGCTGGCTATCTCCTTCTTCGCCTATAGGAGTTTCGAATGAAACGGGATGCTGGCTTATTTTGATTATCTCCCTTACTTTATCCGGTGAAAATTCGGACTTTCCGGAAATCTCATCAATAGAAGGGTCTCTTCCAAGTTCCTGGATCAATCTCCGCTGGATCCTTATTATTTTATTAATATTTTCCACCATATGTACAGGGACCCTTATGGTTCTTGCCTGGTCAGAAATGGCTCTTGTAATACCCTGCCTTATCCACCATGTTGCATAAGTGGAAAATTTGAAACCTTTCCTGTAGTCAAATTTATCAACTGCTTTCATAAGTCCCAGATTACCTTCCTGGATAAGATCTAAAAAAAGCATTCCTCTTCCGACATATTTTTTAGCGATGCTTACAACAAGCCTGAGATTTGATTCTACAAGTATCTGCTTGGCTTTCTGATCTCCAGCCTCTATTCTCTTTGCAAGCATCACCTCTTCAGTTGCTGAAAGCAGTCTTACTTTTCCGATCTCTTTAAGATACATCCTTATAGGATCATTTATTGAAGATTTGATATTAACATCCAGCCTCTTCTTTTTTGAAGGACCTACTATTTCTTTTTTCTGAAGCCCGGCACCCAGATCGCTTTCCTTCTCATCGACTATATCTATATCTAATTTATCGAATACTTTAAAAATATTCTCTATTTGATCTTTTGAAAGTTCTAGATCTGAAAGAGAATCACTGACCTCTTCTATAGTGAGAAGGCCCTCAGCCTTACCTTTACTGATAAGGGTTTTTACTTCTTCTGATTTAAGTTCTGTATTTACCTTGATATTTTTTCTCCTGTCTAAATTCATGCTTTAGCTTATTAATTTATTAAAATCTTTTCCTTAATCTCCCTGTTCCTACCATCAAATCTGCCGCTTCTTTTTTCAAAGCCAGGGTTTCTATTTACTCTGGGTTTTGCTTCGTTTACAAAAATAGTTCTATCTTTGAAACTTGTTTGATCATATTTTT
>Ga0255371_10006_pt1 | contig 34721 bp, 40 predicted proteins | sample ANMaggSSYBR01I12_FD_182097 | JGI IMG/M metagenome (GOLD analysis project Ga0255371, IMG submission 182097) | Sediment cell enrichment communities from methane seep in Santa Monica Basin, California, United Staets - ANME aggregate JGI... | ecosystem: Environmental > Aquatic > Marine > Cold seeps >...
CTATATTTCCACAGACTCCTATATTTTCCCTTTAAACTTATTCCCTGATAAGGATCTTTTAAGATTATTTCTTTTACTGTCTTGAAGAACACCCGAATAGCCTTTGCATCTAATTTCTTCAGATCTTTCTTAATATTTCTGTGGTAAAGAACCTTGTATTTCAATCTGCTTTCCTTCTAGGAGCCTGTCTGAGAACTGGGCTCCTTGCTTTTTAAACTTTCCTTTAACTGTTTCTCGGAAATATACTCTGATTTTGGATCTGAGAATCTCTGCAGAGCTATTTCTACATCCTCTATCTCATCAAAATAATTCTCAACAGCTTTTTTGACAAACCATGACTTTGTCCGCTCACTTACTTTGCATACATCATCAATCCTATCTATGAGTTCCTTATCAAGACTCAGGGAAATATTTTTTTTCATAACTTCTCTCCAAATAATAATATTATTATGATCTAATAGTTCTAATAAGTTTATTATAACTATGATTACATAATTATTCAATTTTTACCAGGAATAAATAGAGAGTACATACAAAATTGGGCCATTTGTCCAAAAAATAATAGAGGTAAGTAGCTGAGACTAAAATTAGATATATCTAAAATTCGTCCTGACTATTTTTAGATGTTCTATGCTATAGTTTATAGAAAGCCTTATATATCTTCCGCTCCAGCATAAGATCAAGGCCCTTTTTAAATTCAGAAAGAGGAAGGACTTCAGATATTAAAGGTCCTACATCGATCTTCCTATCCCTGACAATAAGGTCGAAGGACCTTGCAAGAGTATCCGGAGTGGCAGAATATGTACTCTTTATTGTAAGTTCATCCTTGTATATCCTATTAAAGTCCACCGGTATCGGGTCAATATTAAGGCCCATCCCAAATATATTTATCTGTCCCCCTGCCCTTATATATGAGAGGGCATCAGCCACTGTGAATTTATTGGTGACTGTAAGTATTGCAGAATCTATGCCGATAGGAGTAATCTTGCCTATCTCTGAAGAAAGGTCCGATTTTGATGGATCTATTATGTGGTCCGCCCCAAACTTTTTGGCCATATCCAGTCTTTTTTCGTCCAGGTCGATTACTACCGCCTTAAGTCCTGCAAGCTTTATAAGCTTTACAAATAATATGCCGATAGCTCCAGCGCCCACTATAGAAAAGGTGTCACCTTCTATATATGGTATCCTGTCCATAGCTCTTATGCAGCAGGCAAGTGGCTCTACAAACAGGGCCTCAAGAAGATCTGCGCCCTCCGGTATCTTAAATGTAGTATTATTGATATGGTCAGATGAGAGCCTTATGTACTGGCAGAATCCACCGGGATAGATATTGGTCCTTTTAAACATGCCACACATTGTATGATTGCCGTGTCTGCAGTAGTGGCACCTGCCGCAGGGTATATGATGGGCAGCAGCAACAATATCTCCCTTCTTGAACTTTTTTACTTCCGGACCTGTCTCGACTACTCTTCCGATGACTTCGTGGCCATAGATAGCCGGCTTTTTATCCCCTGAATCAAATATCTTTGTTATGTCTGAACCGCAGAGTCCGCAATTAATAAGCTCTATTAACATATCATCATCTGAAATAGATGGTCTGTCTACCTCTTCAATGCGGAAATCATTTTCATTGTAGCATAGCAGGGCTTTCATTATCTAATGCCTTCCAAATAGTATTATTTCGGTCAAATAGATCCTTATTAATAAAACTTATGAAAATGCCTGGATATATATAATCACATTACCTGGACATTATTTGCTCCATTTTAGTTTCTTATTCCTATACCTTTAATCTGAATATATTTTTAGGATTATCATAGAACAGCATCTTTGCAATATCATTGGCCCTATCAATATCAAATAATCCTTCACCCACTTTTATTGAAAGTGCTTTTGCCACATTCTGCTGGGCCAGTTTAAGATGTCCATATACTCCATCTATAAACAGATAATCCCCGCCAAATGCCGATATTTTGTTTAGTGGCACCGTGTCAAACCACTCGAGAAGTGCATTTACCGATGCATTGGGAGATACAATATGGGCCCAGCACATATCAATAAATACATTGGCAAAGTTCTTGGCAAGCACGGTAAGCTCATTCTGGTAAGGATAGCTAATATGGAATATATCAAAGGTAATATCCGGATACTCAAGGAATAGATTGGAAAGGAGCCCGGGATTGGAATTAGATAGTATATTTCCATTCCCCTCCTGGATACCGGTATGTATTTGAACTATCATATTTTCATGGTTGGCAATATCCAGTATAAAATGAAACATATAATCTTGGAAAGCCTTGCCTGTGGGAGCTGGCCTGTCATTCCAGTCAGGCATATGTTTTGTACTAAAGATTCTGTTAAACTCTTCTTCTGCCCGGGATCTTTCCGCTCTTTCATACTTTAAGGTCCTGGTATAGGCCAGGCCATTCTTCAAAGCTACTGCACCCATGGAATAAGCTTTTTCAATCATGATCCCTGCAGCTTCAAGCCATCTTGAAAAAGAGGTTATCCTGATACCTGATTGTTTTTCTACTTTTTCTATCTGAAACCATAAATTGGGCTGCACCAGATCTTTTATCCTGTAAACAGGGCTAAAAAATTTCTTATCGCAATGTATGCTGCGTTCCTGGCGGGGATCATATTTTTTGTCCAGTGTTTCTACATTTAATAAGCTGGTCTTGATCCTGCATTTATCTTTGAGAATCTTTTTGAAGTGTCCTGGTTTAAGTGTTTTTAAGAATTTATCATTAAGTTCTTCAATAGTGGAGCCGTCAATCTTATCAATCCCATATATATCACTGGCCACAATATCCAGGGCTCTGCCATAACCACTGTATCGTGATATCTCCCAGTATGGTTCCACCATCTTCCATTTTTCCATTATGGGTAGTTCTTCTTCGACTACCCTGTTATGATTCTCCATAGAAAGACCTGCAGATACGAGGTCCCTGTTAAAATAATGGCCCAGAAACTCTTTCAAAACATCAGCTTTCATATCCCTGTCTTCTTCCCTGCAGGGTAAGTGTTCGTGGGTGTCAATAATATCGAGAGTTTCTATATAGTTCAGAATCTCATTATATGCATCTTGTTGAGTAGACATCCTTTAACTTCCTTTCGCTATATTGATTTTCATCTGCCAATCTATAAAGAACATTTCTTATTATAATAAGTCATTTTAATATTACAGCAACAGTTATTTGAGTCAAGAGCACATCATAACCTGAACCTTCTATATGTTTGTCCAGGAGCCTGTCCGAAAATTGGATCTTGGCTTGTTCTGTTCAAAAATATCAGCCTGCAAGCTCAGGTCCCAATTCCCGGACAGGCTCCTGGATAGGTGTGTACTTTTAAATTTAAATGACAAAATGACTTATGCCATTGAAAATAGAAAGGTCTGTATTATAACCCTACCATTTTAAAAAGGTAAAAATTCTTCTTAAGAATTCAATATTAATGAAGGGCTGTGGTCCCTGCCCGGGTAAAGTTCATATAAAGATCCCATCCCACTCTGGCAATGATTACTGAAAGGAGTATTATAAAGATGATCTTTATGATTTTTGCACTTATTTTCTTACCAATATAAGTCCCGATCTTTGATCCGGCAATAGCACCTACAGCTACAGCAAGTCCAATAAATATATCAAACTTTATGGATAGAAGTTTTCCCGTTATCCCGGGAATAGCATTACAAAGGACGATCATCAGCGAGGTCCCTATAGCAACCTTAAGAGGAATATCAAAAAGCAGTATCAGGAGAGGTACATATAGAAATCCGCCGCCTATCCCAAGCACGCCAAAAGCAAACCCGGCAACCAGTGCTATGGGGATTATTTTAAAATAATCTACTTTTTTAGGAATTCTTTTCGCCGCCAGTTCCAGATCCTGATTGGAGCTTTTGCTGTTTCTCTTTATAAAGAAAAGCACCAGAGCCAGAATAACGGCACAAAGATAAATGATCTTTATGGTATTGTCTGGAATAAACCAGGTAAAATAAGATCCAAAGAAATAAGTGATACCGCTTGAGATCCCGAATATTAAAGCATATCTAAAATTTATAGTCTTTTGGAGCCAGTTAAAAAGGGTTCCAAAGGAGCTTGCAGAAAATACCTGCACCGCTGAAATAGCAGTGGCTACTTTAATTTCAACATTGGTTATATATAACAATATTGGGAGCATTATCACTCCGCCGCCGATTCCAAGCAGCCCTGCTATAATACCGTCCATGATCCCGATCCCGAAAAATTTCAAATACTCTAGTATCATCTTATTCTTTCTAGTTCATTTGCCTTAAAAATAATAATAAGCACTGTTTTTTATTGACTCTACTATGCCAGAAAAGTTTTATAAATCCCTTATTCTATTGCCATTTCTTCTCTGTTGTAAATATTCATAAGGTAACCGCCATTAAATTAATTACCATTAACTTAACACAGATTACCTTAGCAAATAATACAAGTAGTTTTTGTTTAATGCTCACCCGGGGTGTTTTCTATTGCTAGCAGCCTTTGCACATACTATAGTCAGTCCCATAGTATCTTTATTGACTTTATAGTTTGTTAAATCAGTATCTTTAAGAATTGATTTGACTTCATCAACTATATAAGCAGCATTAAATGAAGTCACAAGTCCGGGTCTTAGCTCTTTTGGTTTTGTTATGAAACAGTGAACTCATCCTGTATTCCATCATGGGTCTCTGCGATTCTTTCTCCAGTCATTTTGTTTCTCCTATTCTTGTCTTTCTTTCTTAGAAACCTTATTTGATTATTTTACAAAATCATATGTATGCTTATTTTCCTTAAGCAGTTTAAATAAACCCTTAGCTGTTATTTTTGTTAAGAACTCATGTTCTTTCATGTGATGATCGCTAAAAGACAGGATACCGCCGGGTTTTAATACATGATACAGTTCTTCCAGTACTGCATCTGGATTACTTAAATCATGGAAAACATCATATAAAAGGACAATATCTATACTATTTTCGGGCAAGTTGGTTTTACAATCAGAATGAATCGTTTCTATATTTTCTAACTGTCTTTTTGATGCAATGCCCTTTACTTTCTTAATGGCAAGAGGATGAATATCCAGAGCATAGACTTTCCCTGATCTTCCTACGAGTTCGGCAGCAGCAATAGAATAACTTCCAGGGCCGCATCCATAATCTAATATATATGACCCTGGCTCTATTTTAACTTCCTCTAATATATTGGCAGGGGGATTAAAAAAGTTACGGATCTTAAATCCGAAAGACATAAGATTGAAACCAATATTCGATATTAATATATTCATTGCATTTCCTTTCCTTTTTATATTACTAATTTATTCTTCATCATTTTCTTCATCAAAGTTCTCCAGACCACTAAATATTTTCATTATGAAATTATTCATAATATCTGCTTTGACCAATGCTATCCCTCTTTTGCTTCTCCCAAATACAATCAAGCTATCCCCCGGTTTTATATTAAATTGCTCCCTTGCTTCCTTTGGGATAACTATTTGTCCCCTCTCGCCGACCTTTACTGTTCCGTAAATGTGTTTGCCTCTTTTATGCCTCATCATTTTAATTCTCCTTTACTTACATTACATAATATTCATATTTTACATACTTATTATATATTAACGTAATTACATGTCAAGGGAAAATAGAAAAAAGATTCATTGAAATTCAAATACATACATTGCTATCTGGAAAAATTAATCAATTAAAGAAGGTAATATTTTGCTTTATAAAACTATATACTTTTAGGTGACATAATCGCTGAATATTGACAGTGTTTTTTAGAATACAGTTCTTTTAGCGGAGGTAGAATACTTATTTGATCCTCTTCCTGTATGAATCGTCATGGGGGCCAAAAATAACAAACTTAATTGTTTCATCCGGACTTTTACTACAATCACTGCAAAGAACTATTTTATCATCACCTTTTCTCCGGCATATATTACAATACAGGTAAATAATGATAAAATTTTTTCGAACCGGATAACTATAATACCCCCTTAAATTACCTTTAAGCGGTTCACCCAGGGCAATCGGATTTTCAATAATCATATCTACCTTATTTTTGATTGCCTTCTTAATGGAGCTACGCTTTCTTAAGGATTCTTTGAAAGTACCACTGAAAAGTATATTCATTAAAAGACTTCTTTATAGCTTGACCATTTAACTTTGCCTGACTTGATTCTTGAAATAGTTTTTAAAAGACTCTCTTTAAAATCGGGATCTGCCAGGATCAACTCAGTCGGATCACTTTCCCTGGTACGCTTTAAGCCTAAGATAAATTGGGTAAATATCTCAGATACAGATGTCCTCTGTTCCTCTGCATAAATCTTGGCATATTCTATTAAATCTTTATCTAATGTTATATTTATTTTACTTTTACTCATTATAGCCATCCTTTATTTATAATCATAATATACGCCTATTATGCGCCTATGTCAATAATCACCCTGGCAAAGACTGCTACAAAGAACAGAATAAATATTATCCTTATTGCAACAGGATTTATTTTCCTCTTCAGATAGGTCCCCAATCGGGCTCCGCCTATTCCTCCCAGGCCGACCACTACCCCAAAAAGAATATTAAAATCCACTGACATTATCTTTCCTGCAAGACCCGGTATCGATGTAAATATAATGGCTCCAAGAGACGTACCTGTAGCAATATTCATAGGAAGACCCATAAAGAAGAGAAGCGCCGGAACGAATAAAAAACCGCCCCCTATCCCCAGTATCCCTGCCATAAATCCTGCAACTGCCCCAATCGGGATTATCTTATATATATCACTTCTTGAAGGATTGATCTTATGGCTGGTGATCCTTGAGCGGAGAAGTAGAAGGACGAAAGACACAGTCAGGGCAGCAAGATACATTATCTTTATAGTAAGATCTGGAATATATTTTGTTAAGTATCCCCCCAGGAATGAAAATAACATGCTTGAAAGACCAAAATATAGGGAGTATTTAAAAATAATAGTCTTCTGATAATAATTAAATACGGTCCCGGATATGGAAGCAAATACAATATGGACCATGGACATAGCTGTAGCAGCCTTAATATCAATACCTGAAAGGTAAAGAAGGAGAGGGATTATCACAGTTCCCCCGCCTATCCCCATAAGGCCGGCAACGGTCCCTCCTATTAATCCTATTAGTATAAATGTGATGTATTGCAATAATCAGTCTTTCATATAAAGATAAATATTTGCCCCGGCATGCCTTTAATTTTATTGTGAATTATTTTTCCCATACATTACAGATGTTTTAGTATCTCTTTTTGTTGCTTTTTACTAAAATCATTTCGATAAAGTCTTAAAAATATTATTTCCCTGAGTTTTTTAGGCGGAGCCTTGTCTTTGATTGAACTTAATAAAATCCTGGATGAGAAATCAAACATTGAAAACCCCATCAGCAGTCTTTCCTCACCTGTTTTCTCCGCAATCATTTTTCTATAGATCGATTCAACTTTTTTATTGTTTGCATCCATCAGATATTTCCTCAAAAAAGTCTGCTATATTTAATTCTTTTACCCAATCACATATATATTTCATATCCACTTTTTCTTTCAGAAGATTTCCTACATCTTTAATCTGAAGTTCTGAATGGCTATCTTCTGCCCATAAAAGCTTTGAAATAATAAGATCTTCAATTGAGACGATAAATACATGTATTTCCTCTATATTGATCTTTCTTCTTCTTTTAAATTCTGTTTTCCTATATTTAGTATTTTTTCTTATGATGAAATCAATTTTCATCACTTCTTTTAAATGTATTATATTAAACATAAACTGATTTCTTATTGCATCGTCAATCATTTTCTGATCAATATAGTACTCTTCTTTAAAAGTATTATAAAAACTTCCAACATCATCTATTTCAATTACAATATCTATATCCCTTGTCATTCTGGGAACAGTATAGTAGTTCATAGCTACTGATCCGCTGACCATATATGGAATTTCATTATCGTTTAATTTATTTATTACATCTTTAAAGATCTTTAATTCAAAAAGCATACAATAGTTTCCCAACTCCTAAGGTTGCTATATATTTTATATTAAAGCATTAGAAGTTAAAACAGTTATATGGTTTGAATGGTCGAAACCATATTATTTATATGGATCTGTTGGGTCATCAATCTATAAAAATCTTTTCTTCTGTAATTCGCAGCATTTGAGTTAAAAAATCTATTGTCTTCTAATTAATTTATGGAATTATTCTTAGAAATCTTGACCGCAGACCAGCAGGAAATCCTGCCAAATCTCGCTTTTTTAAAGGAAAAAATTACAGCCTTTTAACTGGAAAGATGCAAAAAAATTCTTTATTGCTGAGGTTAAAAAAATAGAAGAAAAATGGAGAAGAAAGAAATAAAAAATAAAATACCGGGAAATGTTATTCCATGTTTATGGTCATACAGTATTGATGATATAGACATCAGGAGCGATAAAGAGATCATTATTACCCAGGTATTAAATTATGGAGATGCAGAAAGAATTAAATGGCTTCATTCTGTTTATGATGAGACGGACATCAGAGAGATAGTTCTAAGCCCGCTGCTGGGCAGGTGGTTTGAAAAAGTACTTAATTTTTGGGAGATCATCCTCAAAATTAAAATACCAAAAGAGAAAAAAGAGAAAGCAATCTTCAGGCTTGGACCTTCTTAGATATACTTAATACCTCCTTTTTTATCTCTTCCAGGTTCATACAGTTATAGCTTCGCGGTCCACATTTTGAATAAATTGAGTTGGTAAGTTTCCTAAGTGGTCTACATAATCATTTGATAATACTTGAATTGAAAGCGATGATCATCAGGTCCTGTCAAACTTCCTGTGAAAGTTTAAAAAAGAAGTAAGGATTATCAATATGAATAAGATGGATATATTTATATACAGGACACTGTTTTTGGAGTAATACTCAGACATATAACCGGAAAGATACTGAAATATCATGATACCAAGGTTTGCAAAAGCTACTGAAAGACCTGACGCACTATTAGTATATTTTGGAAACAGTCCGGATGCAATGGAAAATGTCATTGTAAAATTTCCGGCAATCGCAATCCCGAAAGCAAATATCAGGATATTCTTGGCGATAAGGTTACTTGCAAAAAATACCCCTATTAAAAGGAAGAAAGAGATTGTAAAGCTAAACAGCAGGATCCTTTTTTTCTTAAAATGTTTTATAAGCTTATTGCGCAGGAGCATCCCTATAAATATTGCGGCTCCGAATGCGGAAAGAAAGAGTGAACTGATATTGATATCAATATTTATATTCTTAAAATATGATGTAAACCATACAAAAAATGTATTCATTATAGAGGTATAGAAAAATATTATTATTCCGCACATTATAAAAGCAGGATCCGTTATTATCCTCTTATTCGCAGAAAACAAATTTCTAAATGATGTCTCCACCCGTGTTATCCTCGGGATCTTTATTCTCGACAGCACTACTGCCAGCACTATGATGGGTACAAGGTTAAAAATATAATAATATCTCCAATCGACCCTGATAAAAAGGGCCAGGCTCACAATAAGCGGTGAAAATATTAATGCTGTCGTATATCCAATATTTATTTTTATCAGGCTGGCTGTTTTATTTTTTGGATAGAGCATTCCCACTATTGAGAGGTTTCCAATAATGAGCATTCCAAGTCCCAGCTCCATCAGGAAATATGCAATTATAAAAATAGAAAATGTGTGGGAAAAATACAACAGCAAAGAACCTGCAAAATTAATACCAAGGCCGATAAATAAGACTTTCTTTAGCCCGATTACCTCTATCAGGTTTCCAGTTGTAAGGGAGACAAGAAATAATCCAAATATACTCAGGGCCAATACAGAGCCGATAGAGTCAAGACCTACATCAAGCTCCCCCGAAATAATAGGAATAAGCGGGGCGATAATATTCCTGGCAGCAGCAAGTACAAGTACCTGAAAGAATGCATATACCAGTATTTTATTGTCTCTTATACTTTTTATAAACATTTATCCTTATTCTCTTCTAATTGGACCAATTGATCCATTGCCGGTTTTATAAAAATAGTATCAAATAACCGTTCGGGTAAAATAGAACTTCTAAAGAATTAATAATAAAAGGACCCGCAGCAGAATTATTGTTAATATGCAGCCGCCAGACATATGATCCGGGGCAATATATAAAAAGTATTATATCCGGCCATTACAGGACTATCACAGATACAGCCAGGATTATATATGATTTAGAAGCTTAAGCAATCACATTGACTACTTTTCCCTTTTTGCTGTTCTTTATGAACTCTACCCGTCCATCAGCTTTTGCAAAAAGAGTATGGTCCCTTCCTATTCCGACATTTAAACCGGGACGGAACTTGGTACCTCTTTGCCTTATGATTATATTTCCAGCTATGACTGTCTGGCCGCCGGATTTTTTAAGTCCCAGGTATTTAGGATTGCTATCCCGTCCGTTCCTGGTACTTCCTACACCTTTTTTACTTGACATATCCGCTCCTATTTTCCAGTTTTTATCTTATCAAGATGAAGAACAGTAAGTAATTGTCTGTGTCCGACTTTCCTGTGATATCTTTTCTTGGCCTTATGTTTGAAAGCTATTACCTTATCGCCTTTTATCTGCTCCTTGATGGTGGCTTCCACCTTCGCATCTTTGACTCCAGGTAGGCCAATGGATAATTTTCCCTTATCGCTTATCAGCTTGACCTCATCAAGGACTATCTTGTCGCCTTCCTTGCCTTCGATCCTATCTACAGTAATATCTATTTTTTCTTCAACCTTATATTGTTTTCCGCCAGTTGTAATTATTGCGTAAATCTTGGCCTCCTTATATAAACTCAAAAACCATGAGTACAGTTATTAAAAATCACAAATTGAAATCTTAGCATATGGCCTTGCCAGCTGTCAATTAAATTTTATGGAAACTTTAGGAGCCTGTCCAGGGACTGGGCTCAGGCTCCTAGCTTATTATCTCCGCTATGGCACTTGTCCTGGATACTGATTTTATTCTGACCTTCACTCTTTCACCAATATATTTGCCTCCGCCGCTTATCTGCACAATATAGCCATCCAGCCTTGAGATAGCATCATTTCTATTATGCAGGTACTGCTCTTCGACAACCAGATCTATAATATCTCCAGTACGGCAGGGACGGGACGCGTTTTTTATCTCTCCGACTGAACCTTCAGCAATAATTATAAATGAATCAAGAGGCAGTTTTGGATCACTCTGTATGGCAATATATCTTTTTACGGTACTTTCAAGATATTTCAAGTTTTTAGCGTCCTGTCCTATTACCAGTGAAGCTATATCCGAATTCATTTTCAATAGGAATGCCTTATTATTGCTTTCCCGGGCAAGCTTTTTGATCTTTCTCTCTATTTCCAGCCTTATAGTCTCTTCTGATTTTATAAATCCTCTTCCCCCACAATATGGACAGACCTTGCACATCGTACGCAGTATCCCATCTGATACGTTTTTTCTGGTCATCTCCATAAGCCCAAGCTTTGAAAACCGGAGGATCTCAGTTTTGGTCTTATCGGTCTCAAGGCACTGCTTAAATCTCTTCATCACCTTATTGCGGTCCCTCTCACCTACCATATCTATAAAATCTATTACTATGATCCCGCCTATATCCCTGAGCCTGAGTTGATTTGCTATTACCTCCGCTGATTCCATATTCGTACGGAGTATTGCCTGATTTGAATTCTTTCCGGAAGTATATTTCCCGGTATTGACATCTATAGTCGTCATTGCTTCACCATGGTCCACTACGATAAAACCACCGGATTTTAACCAGACCTTCTGATCGAGGGCACCCTCGATCACATCATTTATACCGAACTCTTCAAAAAGACTATCCTGGCCATGATGAACTATGATATTTAAAAACTTAATGCCTATTGAGTTTAAATACTTTCCTATATCGCGCTTCATCACTTTCTTATCTACATATATGGCATCATAATCTTCGGTAAATATGTCCCTGAGTATTTTTATGACCATGGTCTGTTCCAGGGAGATAAGCGCGGGTTTTTTTCTTTTTAGCGAACTCTTACTTATATGATTGAGTTTTTTAATAAGAAGCTTAAGGTCTTTTTGGAGCATATTTTTCTGCACGCCCCGGGCCGCGGTTCTCACAATCAATCCAAAACCTTTTGGTTTTATCTCTTCGGCCAGCTTCCGTAATCTTTCTCTTTCCTTTTCATCAAGTTTTTTTGACACGCCGACCCCGTCATTATATGGAGCAAGCACCATATACCTGCCCGGGATCGATATGAAGGTAGTGAGCCTTGCTCCCTTTGTCTTCATCGGATCCTTAGTGACCTGTACAAGTATCATCTGATTTACTTTTAATACATACTGGATCTTTTTCGGTATATCACCGCCATTTTCAAGCTCGCTGTCATCAAATCCCACTTCATTCACATACAGGAATGCATTCCTATCTTCGCCTATATCGACAAAGGCCGCGTCCAGGCTGGGAAGAACATTCTTGACTTTACCAAGATAGATATTTCCCACTATTGACTTTTTGTTTTTCCGGTCAAAAAACAATTGGACGACTCTTCTTGATTCCAGAATAGCTACCCTTATCTCATTCTGACCGGAGCTTATTAGCATCTCTTTTTTCAATTTCTTGAATTCTCCTCTACAAAAAAAATAAAAAAATATATAAAACTCTTAAAATATTACATCTTGAATATATTCTAAACATAAAACTGCAGTATCTCAAATGGAGTGATCTTTTTTTTCTCCTTCATTATATATAATTCTTCCTTGATAACCCTTTCAATACTCAGCCCACAGGGGACAAGGATGTCCTTGAAGCCCTCTAAAAAATTCATCAATTTAAAGACTTTTGGATTCCTATCCTTACAGATTTTAGCATATCCTGATAATTTTAGTATCACGGCTTCCCCGTCTCCAATAAAATTTGCGCTGTCGATATTATGTATCGAGCCCTTAAATTCATCCATTCCGCCAATCCGTCCTGCCATCTTTTCCAAAGACCCGCTGGCAGGGTCCCTGCCCCGGATATATATTAAGTACTCAATAAGGTCTATCTGGCTCATAAGGTTTTTAATGCCGGGCGCAGCCTCTCTTGCAGTATCTATTATTATCCTTTTATGAAGTTGATCGTTTAATCTTCGAGCAAGCTCATCCTCTGTTATAGGGCCCACTACTATAATATCACAGTACTCTGCATTGCTTTCAATACCCAGCGGAGTTGGGGGACCAAAGCTTATCTTCGGTCTGGGATTGTATCCTTTAGAATATTTTATCCTGATCTTCGCACGCCTCAGGGCCCTGGTGATTATCGATATAATATCAAGATGGGAAAAATACTTATACTCACCTGTCTTTGAAAACCTAAACCTGAATTTTTTTTCCATTTCTTTATTTAAATTAATATGGTCGGCCACTATTTCCCTTCTTTACTACTATTTGCCTGCTCAAGAGCCCTTTTGTATTGTGACAGTAAAAATTCTTTTTTTACTCCCATATCAATACTATCCCAAGGAAGTATCTCACCAGTATCATATCCCCTGGTGGTATAGGAATCTATCGCAATACCGTTTTTTTCAAAAGCATCCGTCCATGCGTCCCTGTCAAATAGATCTGTCCAATTATCAAACTTTGCCCCTGCTTTCCAGGCATCCTCTATTACACTGCCCAGCCTTGTATCGCCTCTTGAAAGGGCGCATTCTATCTGGCTCCTGCCTGTATCACTCCAGCTGATATTTATGTATTTTTGCGGGACATTTTCCAGTATAAGGTGTATCTTCTTCTCAAGAAGGTCTATTTTCTCCTGTGCGGCCCACTGGAAAGGTGTAAATGGTTTTGGATTAAAGACATTTATACTTACATTCATATTGAACCTTTTTACCTTTTTGCGGGGCATCGCCTTTCTTGCTCTTGAAGCGGTCCTTCTTATAATATCAGCTATTGCAAATATATCTTCTTCTCTTTCACCAGGAAAACCTATCATAAAATATAGCTTTATTTTTTCCCAGCCCCTGCTGAATGCAATGTCCACGCAGTCCATTATTTCTTCTTCGGTAATATTTTTATTTATAATGTCGCGCATATGCTGGGTCCCGGCTTCCGGAGCAAAGGTAAGTCCTGTCTTTCTTCCTTTCTGGATGAGTTCTGCAATCCCTATGCTGAAGCTATCAAGCCTCATAGAGGGAAGAGAAACCGATAGCTTTTCTCCCTCCATTGAGTCCGAAACTCCTTTAATAAGCTTGTTAAGCTCTTTATAATCGGATGTAGACAGCGATAAAAATGAGATCTCATCATAACCTGTATTCTCAAGTCCCTCTACGGCCTGCTCTATGAGTCCATCAGCCTTCCTTGACCTAACTGGACGGTATATAAATCCAGCCTGGCAGAATCTGCATCCCCGTGCGCATCCGCGCATTATCTCTACCGCATAACGGTCATGCACCGGCTTTATACTGGGTATTACAGGCCTGCTGACTATTTTAAAGCTGTCCAGGTCCGCCAGCACAGCCTTTTTTACCTTCACGGGCGGGTCTATTTTTTGTATCTTTCCATCCTCAAAATAGTGATACTTATATTCTGATGGGACATAGACCCCGTCAAGCTTTGAGATCTCTTTTAAAAACGGACTCTTCTCTTTGCCATCCGCTTTATACTTACTTAAGCGTTCAAGCACCTTTACTATTATTTCTTCGCCGTCGCCTATCACTATAAAATCCATAGACCGTGACATAGGTCCTGGATTTACCATGGCCGGACCTCCTGCACATATTAGAGGGGCCTCCTGTTTTCTCTTTTCTGCAATTACTGCGATACCGCCAAGATCAAGCATATTCAGGGTATTGGTATAGAGAAGCTCATGCTGAAGACTGAATCCGATCAGGTCAAAGCTGTCCAGAAATATCCTGTTTTCAAGTGAAAAGAGCCTGGTGCCGGTCTCTCTTAAGCGGTCCTCAAAATCGGTCCATGGCACAAAGGCCCTTTCTGCTGAAAAACCGTGCTGTCTATTGATTATATCATACAGTATCTGGAGCCCTAGATTCGGCATACCTATTTCATATATATCGGGAAAAGCCAGACATACAAGAACATTTGAAGCTTTTTTTACCAATAGGCCGGGATCTTTGCTTAAAACCCCTATTTCATGGTCCACATACCTTCCAGGCTTCTGAATGCCCTCAAGCAGCTTTTCAAGCTCATGATATTTTAATGTTATTATATCTTTCATCTCCTCCCCCTGGACCTGATATCATATTTCATCAGAAAAATCATCATATGCTATCTCGTGATCCCTTCTTTCCTCCCGGTAAATATATACATTTGATACAAGTGCCATGCCAAAGAATGTAGAGATAAGGCTGGACCCCCCTGAACTCAGGAAAGGAAGTGGTATCCCTATGATAGGCATGATCCCGATCGTCATACCTATATTTATAACTACCTGGATAAGTAGCATAAAACCCACTCCCGAAGCCATAAGCATTCCAAAACTATTATCGGATCCGGAAGCTATATGGAAGCACTTCCAGATAATAAAACCAAGTAATGCAATAACAAAAAATCCTCCAATAAAACCCAGCTCTTCCCCTATGACAGAGAATATAAAATCGGTATGGTGTTCGGGAACATAATTCAAATTCGTATTTACGCCCAGGAATAGACCCTTTCCAGTAAGTCCGCCGGAACCTATAGCTATCTTGGACTGATAAAGATTATATCCAGCTCCCCCGATAGAGACCTCGGGTCTTAGAAAAATAAGTATCCTATCAAGCTGATACTGCTTTATTATTCCCATCTGCAGAGCTCCTATAAAACCTCCGGCTGTTATAGCAAGTGCTGCCAGAACATAGAAAAAGTTTGCTCCGGAAATGAAAAGCATCCCTATAAAGATCACTAAAAATATCAGGGCGGTTCCAAAATCAGGTTCCAGAAGCACCAGGACTATAAAAATAACTGCCGCTACTCCCGAGAATATGACTTTTTTAAAGGATATATGATTTGCTTTCTCACTCCTGCGCTTTGATAGTATTGCAGAGAGGGTTATTATCATAAATATCTTGGCAAACTCTGATGGCTGGATAGGAAAAAGCCCCAGGTCTATCCAGCTTTTTGAGCCGTGTACTTCATATCCAAACACAAGTACTGCTCCAAGTGATAATAGCCCGATTATGGCAGGTATCCACCAGAGATCCTTTATCCTCCTGTAATTTATAAACTGTAATGCTGAAAATAATAATACGCCTGCTCCCAGAAATATTGCCTGCCTCTTTAAATAATATTGGGGATCAGTGACGCCTCCGGGCACCAGACTTCTGGTGGCACTGTATATTATAAGGACCCCGAAGGATGCCAGGATAAGCACAGCCAGAAGGAAAAGGATATCAAATTTGATCTTCCTTCTTCCCCTCGAAAAACTAAGGTCGTCGATCAGGCTATCATATTTTTTTTCATTACTATTGTACATCTATTTTTATATTAATTTATATATCATTATTGATCTAATCCGAACAGATATCTGTAGATCTTTTCCGCTATTGGAGAGGCATTGCTTCCTCCGCCTCCTGCTTGCTCAAGCATCACGACTACTATATACTCTGGATTTCCTATGGGACCATAGCTGGCAAACCATGCATAATCCTGTTTTCCATATACTTCAACGGTCCCTGTCTTTCCCGCTATCGGGATCTGGCCAGTAGGAAAATTCCTGAATGTATAAGCAGCAGTACCGCCGGGACCTGTAACCATATCTAATCCATCTTCAATGATTTCCAGATAATATTCATTTAGTTCAATATCCTTCCAGCTTGAAGCAGCGCCCCCGATATGAACATCTCCATATGGATCCCTTATTTCTTTTACCAGATGCGGCTCATACTGTATACCCCTATTTGCAATAGTCGAATAAGCCACAGCCATCTGAAGAGGAGTCACAAGAAGATCTCCCTGTCCTATGGACATATTGACAGTATCCCCCGGGAACCAGACAGTATTTTCTATCCTATCTGCAAAATATTCTTTTTTCCACTCACGGTCAGGTACCCGCCCTTCATCTTCAGAAGGAAGATCTATACCTGTCTTCTGGCCGAAACCAAACATTTTTGAATATTTCTGGAGAAGTTCTTCAATATTATCCATTTTTACAAAAAGTCCATAACCCACTGTGTAAAAATATATATCACAGGAATTCTTGATCGCTGCCCTTATGCTCAGGCTCCCATGGCCGGATTTTCTCCAGCAAAGTTTTGGGAAATCACTGCCAAGTCCATACCAGATCCCATTGCATGTAGTTGTTGAATATTCGCTGACGATATTTTCTTCAAGCCCGCTATATGCTGTCACTACCTTAAAAACCGAGCCCGGAGCATATGACATGATGGCCCTATTATTTAATGGAAAATAATTCCCAGTGTCATTTAAATGGGCCCAGTCCTGTGGAGATATTCCCCCGGAAAAAATACCGGGGTCATAGGTTGGAAATGAAGCTATCGAAAGGACTTCTCCGTTTTTAGCACTTAGCACCACAACAGCGCCCCCTGGTACAATATAATGCTCATCTGAATTTTTTAAAGTCTTTTCTCTTACCTTCATTATTTGATCGAATAAGATCTCTTCAGTAATCTTTTGAAGATCGATATCGATTGTAAGGTAGAGGTCATTTCCGCTGACCGGAGGTCTTTCTTCGATCACCCTGACCGGCCTGCCGATTGGATCGACCTCATAGACTATTTCCCCTTTTTCTCCCCTGAGCATGCTTTCATACTTTTCTTCCAATCCGGTCAGACCTATCTGGTCCCCGCCAGAATAATCACCACTATATAGCTCAGAGGCGAGCCTCTCCCTATCTATTTCTCCTGTATATCCCAGAATGTGTGAACCAAGCACTCCATAATTGTATTCCCGCAGATATATATCCACAATTTCTACTCCAGGAAGACGGTCACTGTTTTCCTTTATTCTTATCATCGTCGGCTTGTCTATCCCGGTCTTTAAAAAAACCCTTTCAAGGTATGAGATATTTGAATTTTCAAGTTTTTCCCTTATATCAGCAGCCGGGATATCAAGATAATCGCCCAGAAGTTCAATAGCTTCGTCGCTCTGCAATAATATATGCGGCTGTGCCGCAATAGCTGATACAGGTATGCTTTTTACTATCAACTTACCATTACGGTCGTAGATATTACCCCTGGGAGCAGCGATGCTTGTCCTGCGCGAAATATTTTCAGAGGCCATCTCAGCAAAGATCTCTCCACTTATCACCTGGAGAAAATACAATCTCAAAAGCAGCGCGGCAAGGATCCCGATGACAAGATATATTATTATTTTAAATCTAATGCTTGAACTCAAAGCTTTCCATTCCCCTGTTAAGGCTTATCTTTATTGCAGGATAAAATATGGCCAATAGCACTATATTAAAAACCGGTGCAAGCAATAGTTCCATACCAAGAATACGAAGGCTTATCTGGAAATTAAATAAATATCTTGCTATGCTTTCCGCGATAAGATTGGCCTCCGTTATTACAAATATCAGAAATAGCTGTGATGTAAATCTATATTTAAAACCAGATTCAATGAGCTTCCAGACTATATAGGCATCAAGCGAGTACACCAGTGCTGAGATCCCCACAAGATCGCCGGCAATAAGGTCGAGAATAAGTCCGGCAATAAATCCAAATACTATGCCGAGAAATGCTCCATCGACAAGCGTGATGACGACAATGCTTATTAATATAAGGTCAAAGCTTATATTGAAAAACTTTAATTGCTCGAAAAAAGTTATCTGTATTATCAGAGCCGCAATCAGCAATAAGAAATGAAGTATTTTATTTGCTATTTTCATATATAGACCCGGATACTTGCCAGAGTAATAATGATCACTGTCTTATTACCATTAAATACTCCAGACTTCTGAAATCTTCAAAAGGTTCTATTATTATTTCCCGGTACGGATCCCCTGCAATATCCGATATACTGCTTACTCTTCCTACTAATATGTCCGGTGGGAGATACTGGCCATATTCAGATGTCACGATTATATCTCCTTTGTATATTCCCTCATCAGCAGAGATGTATTTTAGATAGATCATGCCTTCCTGACTTCCTTCAATAAGTCCCAGCTTTCTTGAAGATAAGATCCTTATACCAAGGCTACTCTGGGGATCGCTTATAAGCCGTGCCCTTGAACTGTTATTTCCCGCTGATATTATTATACCTGCAAGACCGCTATTACCGACAACACCCATCCCTTTTTGCACCCCATCATTGGTACCTGCGCCCAGTATTATCTCTGACTGCCAGCTATTGCTGTAATATCCGATCACCTTCACAACAATCATATCGTGATCTTTTCGGATATCAAGTCCCAGAAGTCTTCTTAAGGCATCATTTTCTACCTTTATGCTTATGTCCTGGGTATAAGCCTCACGCAATATGGCATTTTCTTCTTCAAGCTCAAGATATTTCTGTCTGAGTCCTATATAATCCCCAATAGAAGCAAAGAACATAGCTACTGGATTAAAAAAGGAAAAGATTTTCCCCTGCACCGGTTCAAAGATGTCCAGGGTCCTTGCTTTCATGTTTTCAGTAAATCCGCTTCCCATAAAACTTATTGTTATCACCACAAGGCATAGGAAAATAATGATGATAAGAATGATGCTATTTCTAAGTCTTCTACTATTAACCACGGTCTATATAAAATAATTAAAAATCATCTGGATATCTCGTTTACTGCTTTGAAAATCTCAGATACCTCCTGAGTGCAGCAAAATCTTCGACGCATTTGCCGGCTCCCACTGCAACAGCAGCCATAGGTTCTTCGGCCATATACACCGGACAGTGGGTCTCCCTGCTGACCCTTTCTGTTAGTCCCTTTAACAGTGAACCGCCTCCAGCCATGTAAATACCCCTCTTCATGATATCGGAAGACAGTTCCGGAGGTGTCTCATCCAATACTTCTACTATCGAATTCACTATATCCCCTACAGGTTTTTCAAGTGCCTTTCTTATTTGCTGGCTTGTTATTATAATAGTCTTTGGAAGTCCTGTTACCAGGTCCCGCCCGTTTATTTCCATCTTTTCTTCATTCTCAAGAGGAAATGCGGACCCTATTTCCATTTTGACATTCTCTGCGGTCCTCTCGCCAATAAGCAGATTGTGCTCTTTCTTCAAATAATAAATAATAGCTTCATCCATCTCATCTCCGCCAATACGGAGAGACTGGCTTGCAACGATCCCGCCCATTGATATCACAGCTACTTCAGAGGTTCCACCTCCAACATCCACTATCATGCTTCCAGTCGGCTCATCTATCGGAAGATTTGTCCCTATAGCTGCTGCCAGCGGCTCCTCTATAATATATGCTGAACGTGCTCCCGCCTGCTCAGTAGCCTCAAGTACAGCTTTTTTCTCTACAGGGGTGATGCCTGAAGGAACACAGATGACTATTCTGGGCCTTGCAAAGGTAACATTTTTATGGACTTTTTGTATGAAATACCTGAGCATCTTTTCAGTAGTCTCAAAGTCCGCTATTACTCCATCTTTTAAGGGCCTGATTGCGATAATATTACCAGGGGTGCGCCCGATCATCCTTTTAGCTTCCCTGCCGACAGCCAATATGCGTTTTTTATCCTTCTCTATTGCTACTATTGAAGGCTCTTCCAGTACTATCCCCTTATTTTTAACATATACGAGAGTATTTGCTGTACCCAGGTCTATTCCCATATCCCTGCCTATCATATTTAGAAAAAAATCGAACATCTGCTACTCCTTAGACTGGTCTAAAATTTTATAATTAAATCTTTCAAGTAAATCTGCAAATTTAAAAACCGGGACCCCTATGACATTAAAAAAACATCCATTTATCTTCTCTACCAGAAGTGCTCCCGCTCCGCCTATATTATATGCTCCAGCCTTATCCAGAACGTCTTCTCTCTCAAGATAGCCCCTTATCTCCTCCGGTTCCAGCTTTTTGAATCTCACTTCTGTGATCTCTATATCAGATTCACATCTACCTGTTATGCTGTCGATTATACATATGCCGCTTATGACCCTGTGGACCTTTCCGGAAAGACTGCTGATAAAAGAATAGGCCTCTTCAATATCTGAAGGTTTTCCCAGTATCCTTCTTTTTAAATTCACTATAGTATCAAAACCTGATACTAAATATCTATCCCTGCGGCTACTTATTCTTCCCAGCACATTATGGGCTTTTGCAATACTATTCTCTTCAACTATCCTGGCAGGATCACCTGATTTTTGTTCCACATAGCCCTCTGCGGCTATGACTTCAAAATCAAGCCGTAGACGTTCAAAGATCTCCTTCCTTCTGGGAGAAGCTGAAGCGAGTATTATTTTAGTTTTAAAACCTTCTTCTTGTTCCAACATCAGCAAGTAAAAATGCTATAAGCAGTCCTATTATAGCACCCAGAGTTATATTAATATGTATGCCAAAACTAATATCCAGCAGATACAAATTAAGATTCAGCGAGTCGGTCCCTACTTTCAGGCCCTTATCAAGAATAGGGACCGTATCTGCAAGCACATGACCCAGTATCGCGCCAAGGACTCCTCCAAAGAAAGTTATAAAAAATACTATTTTTCCCCGTCTTTTTGCCATTTTAATAAGTCTGTCTATATATTATTATTATTAAAACTTAATAATCCATCATACATGATTACTTCACATCAGCCTTTACAGCGCTGCCAAAGAAAAGCTTGATCTCCCTGTCAGCACTTTCCGGAGAATCAGAACCATGGATCACATTTATGGTTATATCCTTACCAAAATCTCCCCTGATGGTGCCTTCTGGAGCTTTTCTGGAATCTGTGGGTCCCATAATCATTCTTGACTCTTTTATTGCTTCCGGACCGCTTATTACCATTACAATAACAGGTCCCGAACAAATATATTTAAGAAGAGGTTTAAAAAAGTCCTTCTCTATATGGTCCTTATAATGTTTTATAGCCAGGTCCTCATCTATCCTTATCATCTTTAATCTTTCTATATCAAGCCCTGCCCCTTCAAATCTTGATATGATCTTTCCTGTCACCCTGTTCTGTACACCGTCAGGCTTTATTATTATAAGGCTCTTTTCTACTTTCTTATTTTCCAGGTTCAATCCGCATCCTTTATTACACCTTTCACATCCGTTCAATATCTCATTCCTTTCATGTGTTTATTGGGCAGTCTTACAATATGGGCATACCTTCCAGTTAAATTCAAGAGGTCTGCCGCAGGATATGCAGGGGTTTTTAAGTTTCTTCCTGCAATAAGGGCATACAAGGAAGTCAGAACTCACCATATTGCCACATGAGGGACAACTCGAGGCATCTGCCTCTAAAAGAAGCTGCATCCTTTCTATTTCAAGATCCCTTTCCCTGATATCTTCAATATATTCGGGCGGCCTTAGAATCAGATATATCACAAGACCTAAAAAATTAAATGCCAATACGATCAGGGCCCAGAAAACTGCAGCTATAGACGAAGTATTTCTTAACCTTGCGTCCCGGAAGGTCCAATATACGAAAGAAAGCCATATGATTATAAGGATAAATATTATGCCATATATAAGGTAGCGCCAGATCGGTAATTTAAAGAAATTAAGTATGCTGTCTATATATTCTAAATAATCCATCTATCCTCCAATAAAAGATTTCTAGTTTTTACCAAATATTTTGTCTATATGTTCTAAATTTGTTATTGAACCGGTAATGCATATAATATCATTAGTGCCCGAAATTTTTAATGCATAATTTAAAGAATTTTCAATAGTGTCTATAGCATATACCTCTCCGGCAAGGATGGGCTTATCATGATATTTTTCCATTACTGAACCGGTCTCTTCCTTTAATCTCTCAAGCGGAAGGCTTCTGCTGTTTCCACTGGAAGTAAGTATCAGCCTGTCTGCAGTCTGAAGGACACGCTCTATCATCTGCCTGTAATCCTTATCTGCAAGCACGGCAAAAATTATAATTTTTCCTTTTGATCCAAAATATCTCTCCACAGTTTGGCAGAATCTGCCGGCACCTTCCGGATTATGTGAAACATCAGTAATTACAAGGGGGTCTTCTTTTAGTATTTCAAACCTGCCCTTTATACGCATAGTGGAAAGACTGTCACTAAGGATCCGTGGGTCTATCCTCCCGCCTTTTAGATCCATATAAAGCTCTGCAAGGGCAACAGCCAGTGAAAGATTTGATGGCTGATAATCTCCGGGTACTGGCAGCTTGATTTCTGGATATTTGCCATATATCCCATCAATATCCACTACCCATCCTGAGAGTCCCTCTGACCTTGTCCTGTCCACCTTAAAATCCCTGCCATATAGATAACAGCTGGCACCTGCATCTTTTACTTTTTTTCTAAGTACATCCAGTACCGCCGGATCCCTGGAAAGAGTCGCTGCACGTGCACCTTCCTTTATTACTTCCACTTTTTCGCCGGCTATCTCTTCTATTGTATCTCCAAGTATATCCGTATGGTCAAGACTCACTCCCGTAAGTCCGGTTACTCTGGAATCAGCTATATTTGTAGCATCCCAGCGACCCCCCACCCCTGCCTCCAGGACCATGACCTGTATTTTCTCTTCCCTGGCTATCATGAAGACAAGTGCGCTTATTATCTCAAACTGGGTAATGGGTCCTCCCAGGTCCATATTGTTTACTTCCTTGATATATGGATACATGCGATTAAATGCATCTGTAAATCTTTCTTCAGAAATATCATTTCCATCCAGCCATATTCTCTCCCTGTAGCTGTCTATATGCGGTGAAATATGATAGCCTGACCTTAGGCCGGTCCTTTTTAGTATATTAGCCAGCATTATTGTAGTAGAGGTCTTGCCATTTGTACCTACTATGTGTATAAAATCAGAGTATTTATGTGGATCTCCCATGAGCGCGAGTATCTTTTCGATTCTTATAAGGGATGGTTTTATGCCAAATATTAGAGCATCGTCCAGGTATTTGCTGACCTGAGTAAAATCCAATTCTGCCTGCTTTGCTACTTTTTTATATTCTTCATCTTCTCAAGCTGCTCGTCCAGGACCATTTTGATCTGCATGGCCTGCTCGAGCCTTCCTCTCTCTTTTGAGATTATCTCTTCAGGAGCCTTCCTGGTAAAATTCGGGTTTTCCAGTTTTTTCCTGCTTTTTTCCATTCCTGACCCGACCTTTTTCAGTTCATCTTCTATCCTTTTTATTTCAAGGTCCATATCTACTGCATCCAGCATATATATAAAAATATCTATACTGCCTGTAGTCGCCTTAATATATCCCCTGTCCTTTTCGGCGCTCCTGAATTCAATTTTACCTACTCCTGCAAGATTATATATATACCCCATATTTTCAGCTATCTCTTTTAAAGCCTCTGATTCAGGAACACTCAGGCAAATGCTCACCTTTTTACCAGGATTTATCTTCAGCTCGGATCTGACCTTCCTGACCTCGCTTATGACTTCAAATACCGGCATTATCCTCTTTTCAATCCTACTGTCTATAAGACCATCCACTACCCCTGGAAAAGATGCTGTCATAATGCTATCACCCTTATGAGGGACAGCCTGCCATATCCTCTCAGTAATATGGGGCATAAATGGATGAAGAAGCCTGAGATAATTTTCCAGTACATACCAGAGTACAAACTGGCATGTCCTTTTGTCTCCCTTATCAGGGGGATCGTAGAGTCTGGTCTTCGAAGCCTCAAGATACCAATCGCAAAACTCACTCCAGAAGAAATTATAAAGGATCCTTGAAGCCTGTGAGTAATTGAATCTCTCTATATTTTTTTCCAGTTCTGCAGCAGCAGTATTTAGTCTTGACAGTATCCATCTGTCCCATATATTTAGCTTCATATTTTCAGGACCGCCTGTCCAGCAGTCATCACTGCTGTCTTCCACCAGATCCTTTATAGATGCTATAACAAATTTTGATCCATTCCAGATCTTATTGGCAAAATTCCTGATTCCCTCTATCTTCTCATCTCCCAGGAGCAGATTCCTTCCGGGAGTAGTAAGAGAGGTCAATGTAAATCTTAAGACATCAGTCCCGTTTTTATTTATGATGACCATGGGATCGACTGCATTGCCTTTTGATTTACTCATCTTCTGGCCCGTCGAATCATTTACCAGCGGATTGATAAACACTTTATTAAATGGTACTTCCTTTTTAAAATGAAGCGCCATCATTATCATCCTGGCCACCCAGAAAAAAATTATATCATGGGCAGTAATGAGGACATCCGTAGGAAAAAAGTGTTTTAATTCATCTGTCTCCCGCGGCCATCCAAGCGTAGCAAATGGCCAAAGACATGAACTGAACCAGGTATCAAGTACATCCCTGTCCTGGACAAGCTCAGTGCTTCCGCACCCAGTGCACTTCTCCGGCTCACTGGCTGCTACTATCATCTCACCGCATCCGCTGCAATACCATGCAGGTATCCGATGACCCCACCACAGTTGCCTCGATATGCACCAGTCTTTTATATTTTCCATCCACTCAAAATATATCTTCTCCCATTTTTTAGGGATTATTTTTACACTGCCGTCCCTTACGGCTTTTATTGCCGGTCCGGCTAATTTCTCCATGGCCACAAACCATTGTATCGATATTCTTGGCTCCACTGTGGTATCACATCTGGAACATCTGCCTGTAGAGGATACGTGGTCCTTCTTACCGGTTAAGTAGTCCTCTGCTTCCAGATCTTCTAGCACCTTCTCGCGGGCCTCATAGCGGTCCAGGCCTTCGTATTTGCCGGCATTTGAATTAAGGATCCCTCCTTCATCCATTATATTTATTTCTTCAAGACTGTGCCTTCTTCCGATCTCAAAATCATTGGGGTCATGCGCAGGCGTTACCTTCACTGCGCCGCTTCCAAAATCCATATCAACAAAATCATCTTCAATTATAGAAATGATCCTTTTTGCAAGGGGGAGGAATACAGATCTTTTCTTTATTTTTTCATATCTTTTATCAGCCGGATTTACAGCTACTGCGCTGTCTCCAAGCATCGTCTCGGGCCTTGTTGTAGAGACTATTATATATTCATCTTTTGAAGGTTTTCCTGTATCCGGATCGATAAGGGGGTATTTTATATCCCAGAGACTACCTTTCTTCTCGCTATGCTCTACTTCGATATCTGATATTGCTGTCCGGCATCTCGGACACCAATTTATCATATAATTTCCCCTGTAGATAAGGCCCTCATTAAAAAGCTCGACAAACTCGGTGGTCACAGAGTTTACATAATCATCATCAAAAGTAAATCTAAGGCGGTCCCAATCACAGGAACAGCCAAGTGCCTTTAGCTGGGATATTATCCTGCTCCCATATTTGTTTTTCCATTTCCAGACTTCGCTTACAAATTTATCCCTTCCCAGGCTATGGCGGTCAAGGCCCTTTTCCGAGAGGGATTTTTCCACGACATTTTGAGTCGCAATTCCCGCATGGTCCGTTCCGGGTATCCAGGTAGTATTAAAACCTTTCATCCTTTTATATCTGATGATGACATCCTGAAGAGTATTATTGAGGGCATGGCCCACATGAAGATAGCCTGTTACATTTGGAGGAGGTATGACCATGCTGAAAGGTGTTTTAGTGCGGTCCACTTCAGAATGGAAATATTTATTTTCTTGCCAGAAATCATATATTTTATCCTCAAAGACCGAAGGTTCATATTTGCCTTCGATCCCGGCATCTAAATCAAGCAGATTTTTCTTCATCTTTCAGGTATTTGCTTCCTTCTGTATCAATAAATAATTTGGGCTCTATCTTTTTTTCTACTACATCTCTTGTGATGACACATTTGTTTATATCATTGCGGTCCGGTATCTCAAACATTATGCCCAGCATTGTCTCTTCCATTATTGCTCTTAGTCCCCGGGCGCCTGTTCCAAGTTTTAATGCTTTTTCTGCAATTCCCTTTAAGGCATCCTCTGAAAATTCCAGGTCCACCTTATCCATTTTAAACATCTTCTTATACTGTTTGGCAAGTGAATTTTTTGGTTCTGTCAAAATAGTAATAAGATCTTCTTTTCTAAGATTTGAAAGAGTCGACAGGACCGGAAGCCTTCCTATAAGTTCAGGGATCAATCCATATTTTAATAGATCCTCAGGCATTACATTTGGAAGCATAGCATCTATTTTTTCTGTTTTATCCGGCAACTTTTCAGAAATAAAACCAATGCTTCTTTTATTCAATCTGTTTTCGATTATACTTTCAAGCCCTCCGAAAGATCCTCCGCATATAAATAATATATTATTTGTATTTATCTGTATAAAGTCCTGGTGTGGATGCTTTCTTCCTCCCTGCGGCGGAACATTTGCCTCTGTCCCCTCAAGTATCTTAAGAAGCGCCTGCTGGACACCCTCGCCTGATACATCTCTTGTGATGGAAGGATTATCTGATTTTCTGCTTATTTTGTCGATCTCATCAAGGTATATTATACCTGTCTCCGCTTTTTTTATATCAAAATCTGCAGTTTGTATCAGCTTGAGCAGTATATTTTCTACATCTTCTCCCACATATCCAGCTTCAGTAAGGGAAGTGGAATCAGCAATACAAAACGGTACATTCAATATCCTGGCCAGGGTCTGGGCAAGAAGCGTTTTCCCGCAGCCAGTTGGACCTATAAGCAATATATTGCTTTTCTGAAGCTCCACATCATCTTTTTCTGCAGTTTTCTCATGCTTGATCCTTTTATAATGATTGTATACGGCAACAGACAATACCTTTTTTGCTGCCTGCTGTCCTATGACATATTCATCAAGTATTTCATATATCTTCTTTGGTCTGGGAAGATCCTTAAAACCCAGCTCTTTTTCTTCCCTGGTCTCTTCATTGATTATCTCATTGCATAGATCTATGCACTCATTACATACATATACGCCGGGCCCTGCTATTAGTTTTTTGACCTGGTTCTGAGACTTTCCACAAAAAGAGCATTTTAAAATTTCTTTTTTGTTTTTTCCATTCTCTCCGGGCAATTTATTAAACCCTCCTGTTCCCCCTGCTATCCATAAAGGGGTCCTTATTTTTTAAATATTACTTCGTCAATTATTCCATACTCTCTAGCTTTTTCTGCTTCCAGGATAAAATCCCTCTCTGTATCCCTCCCGACTTTTTTTATATCCTGTCCGGTATGCTTTGCTATTATCTCATTTAAAAGAGCTCTTATCCTTACCATTTCCTTTGCATGTATCTCGACATCTATGGTCGTTCCCGATACTCCTCCGGAAGGCTGATGAAGCATTATCCGGGAACTTGGAAGTGAAAATCTCTTTTTATTCTCCCCTGCAAGGAGAATAACGGCTGCAGCACTGGCTGCCTGTCCGATGCATATTGTCGACACTTTAGATTTTATAAACTGCATTGTATCATATAAGGCCAATGCAGAAGTGACAACACCACCCGGACTGTTAATATAGAGCTGTATATCCTTTTCCGGATCCTCAGCTTCCAGATGCAGCATCTGGGCCATTATCACATTGGCAACATCATCATCAATCGCAGAACCAAGAAAGATTATTCTTTCCTTTAAGAGCCTTGAGTAGATATCAAAGGACCTCTCTCCCCTGCTGGTCTGTTCAATTACCATAGGTATCAGATAATTATTATTTATTCTTTCACTCATTATTTATCTTCACTCTTTCCTTCTTTTGACCCCGGGGTCCAGAGGCCTTCTTTGGTCTTTGTCTCCTTTTCACCAGGGGTCCATATTTTTTTCTTATCATCAATCTTATCAGCTTTTGGCACTTCTTCAACAATTTTTACATTACTCTCCAGTTGTTTCAGAAGTTTTCTTCTCTTTACCGTCTCAGTCAATTGCAGCTGCCCCTGGGGTTTCTCAAAAAATTCTTCTACCTTTTTCTTATCCTCATCTTTTTCATATCTGGAGAAAATATCTTCTTTCTCCTTCTTGATATCCTCCTGGGAAGGCTCAATACTGGAAGCTTCGCTCTTTTCAAGAGCTTTAAAGATAAGATAGTCCCTGACCTCTCTTTCCGCTCTTTCCTTGATCTGCTTATCAAATTGGTCTTCCGTTATGCTCAGGGCCTTCATATAGTCCTGCTTGCTCATTTTCTGTTTCTTGAGCCCCTCTTCCAGATCACTTGCAATCCTTTCAATACTGTTTTTTATCATGGGCTCTGGAATTGTCTCCTTCATATTTTTAGAGATATGGTCTATTATCTGTTCGGTTATCCGGGACTGCCTTTGATTCTTTTTTTGCTCCAGAAGCCTTTTCTTTAACTGATCCTTAAAATCATCCACTGAATCATATTTTCCAAGGTTCTTTAGAAACTCTTTATCGAGTTCAGGCAGGACCTTTTTTTTGATCTCCTTCAAACTTATATCAAAATCAGCCTTTTTACCTGTTATATCCTTATTCCCTATATTGCCAGGAAGTAGAAGAGATATCTGCTTTTTATCCCCTTTTTTCATACCTGCAATATTGGTCTCAAATTCAGGAAACAAAGTCTTTGATCCTATTTCGAGAGAATAGTCCTGTGCGCTTCCGCCTTCAAATCCCTTGCCCTCTATCTTCCCGCTAAAATCTATTGTAACAAAATCCCCTTCAGCAGCGGGTCTGTTATCTTCAACCGGATCTAAAGAAGCAAAATTTTCCCTGAGATCATCTATCTGCTTCGAAAGCTCGCCTTCACTTACTTCAGCAGGGATGGTGTTTACCTTTATCCCTTTATATTTGGGAAGGACTATCTCTGGTTCAAGCTCGATCTCCGCTTCAAAACCAAGAGGTTTGTTCTCCTCCATCAGTGTTATATTTATCTTTGGAAAATCGATTGGTTTGATTCTTGCTTCTTTTATTATTTCTGGATAGAGCCCGGATATCGAATGGCTGGCTGCTTCCTGCAGAACATATGGTTTGCCAAAATTGGAATCTATTACCTGCGCAGGTATTTTCCCTTTTCTAAACCCTGGTATCTTTGCCTTTTTTGAGATCTCCCTGTAAGCATTGCCTATATGCTTTTTATAATAGTTATTAGAGACTTCAATACTTAGTTTCACTCTGTTTTTATCAAGCTTTTTTGTGCTTTTAATAGTATAACTCAAAAATCCTCCTCTATGCCGACCGGATTGGCATTTAAATATTAAGACTCATATTATAATAGATATAATTTAAAATTCAATCATACTTTGAGATTGATATGGGAATAATAGATGCACTATTGTTTCCATCAAAAAAACTGCTAAAAAACCTTAAAAGCAATATATAAAACCAAAAGTTCCATTAATTCTAAACTAAATATTATGTCCATGTAGATATTACTGACCCTGATAGTTATTTGGATGTTTAAATGTCAACAAAATTAAAACAATGATAGAGATTCTATAATTTTAAGACATGATCGGTTGGGGACATAGGTTCATACTGGAAGCATCTATGCCGGGCATACTACTTAAATCAATACCCCGACTGATGGGGTATTGATGCTAAATAATTTGGATACATTTTTTTATTTTATACACTCATTATATATTCATTTAATAAACCTTCGAGATATTCCTGCCTGCCCGAAGGATTGTTGATTTCTTTTAATCCAAGAGCATATTTTTCAAGCGATTTAAAATCAGTCTTTCCTTCTACAATGGTTTTTCCTATTCCACTATTATAGCTTTCATATCTTTTTTCAACAAATTCGTCAAGGGCGCCGTCATCTATTATTTTCTGGGCTGCCTTTAAGCCCTTTGCAAAACTATCCATTCCCGCAGCATGCCCGTAAAATAGATCATCAGGCAAATATGAGCCTCTTCTTACCTTTGCATCAAAGTTTAATCCACCCTTTGTGAAGCCGCCCATCTTTAATACTTCATACATGCAAAGCGTTGAGACATATAGATCAGTAGGAAATTGATCGGTATCCCATCCAAGCAATATATCACCCTGATTGGCATCTACCGAACCAAGCATTCCATTTATTCTTGCCACTCTTAAGTCATGTTGGAATGTATGCCCGGCAAGCGTTGCGTGATTTGCTTCAATATTAAATTTAAAATGATCATCCAAATCATATGTCCTTAGAAAGGCGATGCCTGATGCTACATCAAAATCATATTGATGTTTTGTGGGTTCTTTTGGCTTTGGCTCTATCAGGAACTGCCCATCAAATCCTATTTCTTTTGCATAATCGACTGCCATATGAAGGAATCTTGCCAGATTGTCCTGCTCTAATTTCATATTTGTATTTAGAAGTGTCTCATATCCTTCTCTGCCGCCCCAAAATACATAATTTTCTCCGCCAAGCTCTTTTGTTATCTCTAAAGCTTTCTTTACCTGTGCTGCTGCATATGCAAATACATCGGCATTACATCCAGTAGCCGCACCGTGCATATATCTTGGATTGGAGAAAAGATTAGCTGTTCCCCATAATTGTTTGATACCCGTTTCATTAATCATTTTCTTTATCAAAGATACTATTTCATCAAGATTCTTATTACTCTCATAAAGGTTATCTTCTTCAGGTGCTATATCTCTATCATGAAAACAAAAATATTCTATACCGAGCTTATTCATTAATTCAAATGCAGCATATACCCTCTCTCTGGCCATTTCCATTGGAGAAGAAGCGCTATGCCACGGACGGATAGCTGTTCCAGGGCCAAAGGGGTCTGAACCTTCTCCAATCATAGTATGCCAGTATGCTACAGAGAACTTTAACTGTTCTTTCATTGTCTTTTTGCCGACTACTTCGTCTGGATTATATTGCCTGAACCATAGACCCTTTTTGAACTTATCTTCTGTGTATTCTACTTTGCTCACATTGGGGAAATACTCTTTCATGATATGTGCCTCCATTTAATGCTTATTCTAAATCAATATATATGACAGTCATTAAAATATACCAAAAAAGAAATCCTTATTCCAGAATTGGCTTTGTAAACTATCAGACTTTGATATTGGTATAGTCAGACTCTTATAACCAGTCTTATTCATAAGTATGTAAATGAAAAACTTATAGAAAAAGATAAAATATTAACAGTTGAATAGCTACAGGTTCCTATAGAACTCATGTTTATAGCCACAACTTTTACAAACATAGGCTATCCCTTCAGGGCTAAACATCTCTCCGCCAAAACTTGCACGCCATTTTTCATTTAATTTTGTGGCCATTTTTTTGAACTCTGAACTGCCGCAGAAAAGGCATCTCAGCTGTTTATTATTAATGACTACTTCTCTTTCTTCTTCCACCTAAAACCTCCATTTTCTTAAATAAGAATCATTTTATTATTTCACATATCTCTTATTTAAAAAAATAAAATTATTCACCCTGTTTTTAGAGGAGTTTCATATATCTTTATTAATCTTTAATTTTCACAGCAGTTCCGTAAACCATTATTTCTGCTGCACCATTCATAACCATGGAGGTCATAAACCGTACATTTATTATAGCATCTGCATCCATTTCCTTAGCCTTATCAATCATTCTTTTTAATGCTATTTCTCTTGCTTCGGAAAACATTTCTGTATATTCCTTTATTTCCCCGCCAACTATTTGCCTAAAACCAGCTACTATATCTTTACCGATATGTTTGGCTTGAATAACATTTCCTTTTACCATATCTAAAACTTCTACTATTTTCTTGTTCGTAATAAAATCTGTATTAACTACTATCATGGTCTTAGATCCTTCTCCTTTATTTCATTTTTTAATTTTTTTATATCTTTAACTCTCTCTAAACTTAAAATAATTATTAGAATAACCGCACTCATACCCATTAGTATATAGCCTGCTCTCATTCCCCACAGCATTATTTCTTCATTCATCCAAAAAATAGGAACTACAGAAAAGATTATTATGAGTATTAAACCTAAAAGAAAAGCCGAAGCACAAATCATGATAATTCTTTTCATATAACCCCCTTGCCTTATAGTATAATTATATATTAAATTAGGTAACTATCCCTTGACTACACGTTTGTTTTGTGCTATCATTTACTTAAACACTAGTCAAGGAGTTAAAAATGTATAAGTATTCTATAAGCACTTTTAATAAAGATTTCCCCGATGATACCGCGTGTCTTGAGTGGTTAAAAGGACATAGATACCCTGACGGAATATACTGTGAAAAATGTGGTAAGGTTACTAACCATTATCGTATTAAGGACAGGACTTGTTATTCCTGCTATAAATGTGGTACTCAAGTATATCCTATGGCTAATACTATCTATGAGAAGTCCACCACTCCGCTCAAGCACTGGTTCTATGCTATGTATCTTATGGCTAATACCCGTAGTGGCATATCAGCCAAACAACTGGAGAGGGAACTCGGAGTAACCTATAAAACCGCGTGGAGAATATTCCACAAAATCAGGGAGATGATGGAAGAAGAACACGATAGATCAGATACAGCCGATAAAACTTTTGAATTAGACGAAACATATATCGGTGGCAAGAAGAAAGGGAAACGCGGCAGAGGTTCTGAAAACAAGTCTATTGTATTCGGAATAGCACAGAGGGGAAACAAGATAATAGCCGAACACGTAGACAATGCTAAATCCAAAACCTTACTACCGATTGTGGCTAAGAACATACAATCTCACGCCACCATATATACCGACGAGTTCCTGTCTTACAGAAGATTAAATGATATGAATTACCACCACGGGAAAATAAATCACAGTATCAAAGAATATGTATCAGGAAAAATCCATATCAACAATATCGAGGGTTTCTGGTCTATAATGAAACGCGGTATCAATGGAGTTTATCATTCAGTAAGCAGTAAACATTTATCAAAATACATTAACGAGTACACGTTCAGATACAATAACAGGAAAGAGCCTGGGTTTATGTTTCATCATCTTCTTTGTCGGGCTTCTTCTCTTTATCAGTCTTGATAGGCTTACTTACCTTCTCTAAGAGTTTGAAGTAATCTGAACGGGTAGTGCCGATAGTTATTTTGTCGATTGATTTATCTTTCATTGATTATCACCCTTACTTCTTTTAGGTCTTTTAGAAAGTTTATCTTCGCGTCTGTTACTATTTTCTATGAGTTTTATTGCTTCTTCTCTGCCACCTGCGGCACCAAAAATTATTTTACGATACTGCACTGGTGTTATTATTTCTTTTTTTAGTGCTTTATCTATAAAACCAATTACTTCTGATAATGTATTTTTAGTTTTCTTTTTTATTTCGCCATCAGAAACTTTTATAACCTTTATAAGGGTTTCTGTTAGGTTCTGCAAATCGGATAATTTTAATTCGCTTATTAATAAATCATCTTCTTTAATCATGACTAAATTATAACATAATGCTACAATTATTTCGTCAATATCAAATTCAGAAAAACCTGACCATACATGCACATTTTAAGAAAGATAAAGATTACAGTCCTGAGATTACTAATGAAGAAACAGACCCAGAAGAAGATGCAGGGCAGGAAGATGATAATGATGACGATGAAAAAGGCAATGGAAAAGGAAAAGACAAAGAGAAGAGTAATAATGGTAAAAAGAAGGATAAATAAGTAATCAGGACTAAAGTATCTAATTAAATTGCTAAGGGGATGTATTTATCTCCTTAGCTATTTTTTTAGCATCTGGTTTTAACTTTGTCTGCTGTGCCCATATAATTTCTTAAGTACCTTTAACTCTTTCAATACCTGGTTCCAATTCTGTAAACAGTGGTGCACTATAAAGATAATACTTCTCCCACAGTGATTTCAGAAACAAAAGAAGATAGCACTTTTTATTTAAAGACACATATTAATATATTTTGATTG
>Ga0255371_10003_pt1 | contig 33675 bp, 40 predicted proteins | sample ANMaggSSYBR01I12_FD_182097 | JGI IMG/M metagenome (GOLD analysis project Ga0255371, IMG submission 182097) | Sediment cell enrichment communities from methane seep in Santa Monica Basin, California, United Staets - ANME aggregate JGI... | ecosystem: Environmental > Aquatic > Marine > Cold seeps >...
GGAGTTGGTTGAATATGGCAGAAATTGAATTAAATGTACTTACCAGCCAGTGCCTGAACAGACGAATTGATAATATTTGGGCAATTGGTTGCATAAGCATGTAGTGGAGAAGAAGCTTCAATTTTATTTTGAGAAATCATATTAAAAATTTTTAAGATTATAATTTAAGGAATAGAGAAATATGCAAACTAGAATTTAAAAAAGGAGAGTTGATTGCGTAAATTTGTGAAACATCTTTCATCTTTTCAAGAATCAGGAATTACAATTTTTATTGTCCTGCTGACTGCTATTGTTGGAATTGTCGCCCCTAGTTTTTTTTCTACTGCAAATGTTTTAAACGTAATGAGACAAACCTCGTATATTCTTATTATCGGCCTTGGAGCAACAATAATATTTATATCGGGAAATTTAGATCTTTCAGTTGGTTCAGTTATGGGCTTATCCGGATTAGTCACAGCATTATGTCTTACTAAAAACATTCCTGTTATATTGTCTATAATTATTGGCCTACTTGTAGGAGTAGTATTTGGTTTGTTTAATGGTCTAATTGTAGTAAAGGCAAAAATACCTTCGTTTATAGTTACACTTGGTACACTTTATATTGGAAGAGGTTTCATTAAGGTTATTACAAAAGGAAAACCTGTTTACCCATTACCAGATTCTTTTATAGCCATTGGAAATAGTAACTTTCTCAAATTGACATCTTCAGTGTGGATAGTCATATTCTTAGCTTTTTTATATTACTTCATACTTAAATACACTGTATATGGAAGTCAAATATTTGCAGTTGGGAGTAATACTGAAGTAGCACATCTGTCTGGCATCAATGTTGATCGGATTGCAATCTCTGCCTATGTCATAGGCGGATTATCGGCTGCATTAGTTGGTATAATAGTGACTTCCAGAATTGGTTCAGGACAAGTTTCAACAGGGACGGGTTGGGAATTAACTGTCATAGCTTCAGTTATAATCGGTGGTACAAGTATGTATGGTGGATCTGGTACTGTTTTCGGTACTGTTTTAGGAGCGCTACTGATTACACTCTTATCCAACTGGATGATCATTTTGAGATTATCAGCTTATTGGCAAAATGTTTTTGTGGGAGCAATAATAATAATTGCAGTCGGTATTGACATATTTAGAAGAAGAAGATCAGGTTTACATTGAAACTGAATTTAATATATAAAAGAAAAGTGGTCCTGATTGTAAAAATCAATAATATGGTTTAAGGGAGGTGATGAGCTAAGTATTATTGTGTAAATGATAATCAGGAGGGAGGAGGTGCGAAGGAGCATATTTATAATTAAAAGCAGAGATTTACTTAAGAGGACACGCCATTTAAGCAAATCTCCAGAAAGATTTTATCAAGTTAAAGTATAAAAGCAAGGAGGTTATTAGAATGAAAAGAATATGGATTTTAATTTTTACAGTTATTCTGATCACGTCACTATTATTTCTAGGGATAAGCTGCAAAGAAGAAACCGGGGAAACAACAGAGCAGGAAACTGCTGCTGAAGAAGTAGCAGAGGAAACAACAGAGCAGGAAACTGCTGCTGAAGAAGTAGCAGAGGAAGAAACCGCCGAGGCAACTACAGAAGAAACAATTGAAGTTATATATGTTTGTCCTATGGTTGGTCATCCGGGTTATCAGGTTGTAAAAGAAGGTGTGGATGCCGCAGCTGAGGATAATGGATTTACAGCCTACTTTACAGGTGCAGATGATCATACTGTAGAAAAAACTATCGAAGCTCTTGAAAATGCAATCGCACAGGCACCAGATGCTCTAGTTGTTATTCCTTTCAATGCTCCGGCTTTTACTCCTTCACTGGAGAGGGCAAAAGAAGCTGGAATACCTGTAGTTTGTGCTGCTATTGATGCTGAGGATCAGGAATTAAGAGTCACTTATATTGGTACAGATAATGTATCAGTGGGTTCAACTGCAGTAAAAGCAGTTCACGGTGTAGTGGGAGATAATATGAAGATAGGCATAATTTTGAGTAATTTAGATGCAGAAAATCAGCTAATATCACTAGGAGCTGTTGAAGATTACATAGAAGATATTGAAGGAGCTGAAATTATTGATATACAAGAAGATCTTGCAGATATGAATAATGCTATTGAAGTATTTTCTGCTATGATTACAGCTTATCCAGAGATGAATGCTTTGCTTTGCTTTGAAGGTACAGGAGCACCAGCATTTGGAAAAGTATTAGAGGAGCAAGGACTAATAGGTGAGATTACTGTTGTGTCAAATGATGATACAGGTGATAATTTAGCGACTTTAAGGGACGGTAAAATATACGGACTCATAGCTCAGAATTTCCGTGACGGATGGGGCTATGATGCAACTAAATATGCCTGGCAGGCTGCTTTGGGAATGGATGTCCCAAATATAGTTGACTCTGGTAATGTTTTAATTACTCAGGATAATATTGATACTTACAGAGATGAGATAGAGATAGTAGTCATAAAGCAATAAAGAAAAGACATTTATGAAACGAGGCTTGGGCCTATATATTCAATAGGTCCAAGCCTATTAAAAGCAAAGTAAAGGTTATAAGAATTATAATGAATAACGATAGTATATTATTACTCGAAAATATATCAAAGGATTTCTTGGAGTAAATATTATTCCCCAACTGGTCCAGTTTGAAAGTTAGGATTGGTGTCAGTAAAATAGAAAAAGAGAGGAAAGAACTTGTAAGGGAAGCGCTATACATCGGAACAGATTATTAATTCACTTAGAGAAGCAGAAGTACTTTTAAGCCAGGGAAACACTATTACTCAGGTTGCAAGATACCTGGTTAACCAGCAGACCTACTACTGCTTGAGAAAGGAATACGGCGGAATGCGGGTTAACCAGGCTTAAAAACTATGGGAATCTAACTCTGGATAAAAGTGGAAGACTGGACAAAATGTGAAGAAAAGTTTATCTATGAGTCTTATATACATCATATCGCAGCGGTACACGGAAAAATATCTTCAGTACTCTATGAAGCAGCAAGATATATTAACGGTCTAACCTTTGATGCAGTTGAGCCTACTGAAGAAGAGATAAAGGGGTGGTTAACAGGAAGAAGAGATGGATTATAAAGGATTATTAGAAATAGTCAAATAACTAAAATTTTAGTACATGATCAAATAAGAAAATATTATCACATATCTGTAAAGAGTTTAAAATATAAAAATTATTTTATATTTATATTCATGAAAAAGATATTAAGGAAAAGAATTAATGAATTCAAGACAAAGAGTAAAAATATCATTAACGCATAAACAGCTAGATAAAATTCCAGTTGATATAGGAGGATTTACTGGTACAGGCATACATGTCAAAAACGTATATAATATTAGACAGAAACTTGGTCTCGATTCACTTGGTACTCCAGTAAAAGTAATAGAACCCTATCAAATACTGGGTGAAATAGCTAATGACCTAAAGGAAGTAATCGGTGTGGAAGTGGCTATGCTTGATGCCAAGAATAATTTTTTGGATTTCCTAATGAGGAATTCAAGGAATGGAGAACGCCCGATGGTACTCCAGTACTAATACCCCGGCTCTTTAATACTACTTTAAATAAAAATGGCACCGTATATCAATACCCTCAGGGTAATAGGAATTACCAGCCAAGTGCAAAGATGCCTAATAAAGAGTTTTTCTTTGATGCTATAGAAATGAAAAGAGGAATAACTGGATTCATGATAATACCGAGTGGAAGTCCATGATACATTCCTGTGGTTCGGTATATGAAATTATACCAGATATTATTAAAGCAGGTTTTGATATCTTAAATCCTATACAGATAGTAGCAAAGGGAATGGATCCTAAGAAGCTAAAAATAAATTTGGAAAAGATTATACTTCAGGGGTGGAGGAGTAAATACACAGAGGACATTAATGTTTGGTACTCCTAATGAAGTAAAAGAAGAGGTAAAAGAATTGGTTGATGTTTTCTTTCCGGGTGGGGGATATATTTTTGATGCAATTCATAATATTCAGGCTAATGTACCAGTTGATAATATTCTAGCTATGATAGAGGCAATACAGGAACTTAGAAGCTAATAATGTTTAGGGGTGCTACATATTAGTGTAATAATAATTATTATTTAAAAAATGATTTAATTTAATAATTCTGAAATAATTATCTAAAAATAATAATTTTATATTCAAAAAATTATAGAAGGAAAAAAATGGCACTTATAAATCTCAAAGATCTGTTGGCACATGCACATCAGAATAAATATGCAGTAGGAACATTTAATGTAGTCAGTCTGGACTTTACAGATCATATTCTTGCTGCTGTAGTAGAATCCAATTCACCTGTTATAATGCAGATAGCTGAGGTTCATTTTGCATATCTTAACCTTGAAGATATAGCACCTACCCTTATAAGTGCTGCAAAAAAAGTAAATATACCGATATGTATAAATCTTGACCATGAAAAAAGCTTAAGGACTATGGTACGGGCAATAAGGGCAGGCTTTACTTCGATAATGTATGATGGCAGCGAACATCCACTTAGTGAAAACATAAATGAAACATCGGAAGTAGTAAAAATAGCTCACAGTGTAGGAGTAAGTGTTGAAGGCGATATAGGTGATGTTGGTGGGTAAGCTCAATTAACTATAAAAAGTCAAGATAATTATATTTTTATTTTTAAGAAAAAAAGAGGGGAGAATTATATAGACTAATGTTATTCAGCATCACGATGAAATATGATTTACTTAGAAAAATTCCATTAGAAAATATAATAATAATGTATGAAAAAACTCATAAGCAAAGAAAGATTTAATAAAATTATAAAAAATCATAACAAGTAAATTTATTACAAGATTAAAGGAGTGATAAAATTGGAGAAGAAAACTATATTAGAAGTTAAAAATTTAAAAAAATATTTTGGTGGAATAAAAGCTGTTGATGGTATAAACTTAAGGCTTTATGAGGGAGAAATTATTGCAATTGTTGGAGATAACGGAGCAGGAAAATCAACATTTATAAAAATTATTAGTGGTGTATATAAAAAGGATAGTGGTGAAATTTTTATAAATGGAAAAAAGGTTGGTATAACCGATGTAAGAAGTGCAAGAGAAAACGAAATTGAAACTGTTTATCAGGATCAACTGCTGATACAAGAATTTAATGCCGCTAGAAATTTGTTTCTAGGAAGAGAAAAAATATCAGAAAAGGGAATTGGTAAATTTTTAAGAGTATTAGATTTTAAATATATGAAAGAAGAAGCAGAAAAATTATTAAAAAGAATCGGAATTGAGATTAGAGAACCAGATTCTCCAGTAGGTTATCTTTCTGGAGGACAAAGACAGGGAATTGTAGTTGGAAAGGCAGTTTATTGGGGAGGTAGAATTTTGATTTTTGATGAACCAACTAATAATCTTGGAGCAAAACAAGAAAGAAAAGTAATAGATTTAATTAAATTGATAAGAGATAAATATAATATTTCAATAATTATAATTTCCCACAATATAGCACATGTATTTGAGCTTGTAGATAGAATTATAGTATTAAGAAACGGTAGGAAAATTGGGGAGAGAATTAAAAGAGAGACAAATCCAAATGAAATAGTTTCCATGATAACAGGGTTAAGAAGTTGATTGGAACAGGTGGAGCACTACCGTACTTATATTTCACATATGTCTTAGGTGGAGTTAACAAGAAAGCCTAGTTAGGGAAATTAGAACACTGGGTTTGATATGGCGAGAACTGAAAAAACACATAAAAATTATAATATTAAAATATACAGATATTTAATTTACAATTAAATATAAATAGCATTACAATCAATTACACAAATAGGAGTGTTATATATCTTACTTTTTAGGAATTGACCTTGGTACTCAATCAATTAAAATGACGCTACTCGATATTGATAATGATAGAAATTTCAGCTAAAAATATGGGTACCTAAGATCCCATATAGAAAAAGTCGTTTATCAGTATATTGATTGCGGAATCCAGTATAATGGCTTTGCTCGTGTGAAATGCCGTGCTTGCAACCATGAGTATTTGTTGGCGTTTTCCTGCAAGCGCCGTCATTTTTGCCCCTCTTGTCATGCCAGACGTGTTGTCGAATTTGGCGAGTGGCTGTGCGGGGATGTTCTAAAAAGGGTCCCCCACAGGCACTTTGTATTCTCCATACCAAAGATACTTAGGATCTGCGTTCTCTTTAATAGAAATCTACTAAAGGAGCTCTCAAGGATCTCATGGGAAGTTATAAAGGATTATTACAGCAGTACCTGCAGGAAAGCGGGGGGGCAAACCTGCAGCTGTGCTAGCTATCCAGACCTTTGGAGACTATCTATCCTCCGGTCCCCATATGCACATGCTGACAACTGACGGATGTTTTGGGGATGACGGATTCTTTTATGCTCCGTCCATTAATATTGACACAGCACCACTTGAAAAACTATTTGTACACAAGATATTTAAGATGCTTCTTAAAAAGGGCCTTATTACAGAAAAGATAATAGATATAGTCCTCTCCTGGCGACATACCGGTTTCGGAGTATATTGCGGAAAGAGGATAAATCCAGAAGATGCAAGATCAACAGAGAATCTTGCAAGGTATATCATAAGGGCATCATTCTCACAAGAGAGGATGAAGTATTATCCTGATGAGGCGAAGGTAACATATGAGTCCAAATACGGAAGGCAAGTAAAAGAGTTTAGCTGTCTTGAATGGATGGCAGCCCTTGTCTCACATATTCCGGACAGAGGCGGGCAGACCGTTAGATAACTGGGTTATTACAGTAACGTCACCAGAGGTAGATTAAAAAAAGAAGGAGATGAGCCCGAGACCCATATCATAGAAGATGATAATCCCGGTGGTCTTAACAGGTCCTGGGCAAGGCTTATACAGAAGATATATGAGGTCGATTCCTTGGTATGCCCCAGATGCGGGGGAGAGATGAGAATAATCGCGTTTATAGAAGATTATAAAATTGTTAAGAAGATCCTGGATTACCTGGGGATATATGAGTTTGGTAAAAAGAGGGCTCCGCCTAAGATAGAGAGTTCCTCTGATGATTTTGATGATTATATCCGGGATGATTATATAGACTGCGACCATGTTTGTTAGGATGATTATGTGGTTGCAGGATACTTGCCTGTCATAAAATAGACCCGGACGGAATATTTTTCTAATTTATTCTTTCACTCCGCATATTTCCTGCTTCAACATCATGATCTTTATGCTTATTGAATACGATAAACTTGATTATGTTAATTTTTAAATGTTTATAGTCTGGTGATCCAGAAGCAAATTCCTATAAGTTCCCAAATGCCGTCCTCATAATAATCCAGGAAATTAATCCTATTTATATATTGTATCAACAATAAGCATTAAGACTAAAATTATAATCATTTTTTTTCTAAAGTAAATTTAAAAACTATATTGAATTTTGAAAACATAGGAGTAAATATAGAGCATCAATACCAGAAAACCAAAGAGGGTTATTCAGGAGGTTACCTGTTTGCCGAAGTTGAGGGAGCAGGATCCTCTTCATCACCTGCAGAAAACATAGCATCTGCTTCTTCCTGCAATCCGGAAAACTCTTCAAGCAGAGCCCTGTTTATATCATCCAGGGCAGCTTTATAGTTTTTTGCATCAACAAGGTCCTTAAAATCATCTATTATATTTTCGGCTGTGTGATTTATGGGGTCGCCAATAAAAACATTGATCCTCTGGAATGTATTGGCAATTATTGAGATTATTCCCTCGGCCACATTACTCCTGGCGATGAAGCTGTCCGGGCTTGTTGCTTAAGGCACCTCAATTGCTAATTTTTTTATAAAATTTTTAAAAATATCATTTACAATCTGAGCAATATCGGTAAATTTCCTGGAAAGTCTTTCTTTTATCTCTTCCACATCCAGCATCTTTACCATTTTCTTTAAATTTAGTGCTGTAGCAGTTAACAGAAACTGTATTTCTACTTTTTTTAGACCCCTGAATCTTGCCTTTGCCATACCGTGATAGGTTTTTGCTTGACCGAAAACACCTTCAATAACTGTGTGCCTTAATTTCTGCATAACCCGTCCATATCCTGAATCATACCAGCTTCTGGCTTTCCAGTAGCAGGGACTGTCATAATGAGATACTGTTCTAAAACTTCCTGAAGATATGCACTTTCCCTTTAAAGGGCAAAGGTTGCAGTCTTTCTCGCTTGATATATAGTTTATTCGGTTTTGCGGATATTTTTTGGATTTTCTTTTAAGCACTTTGCCATTGGGGCATATATAGCAGTCAGCAGAGTTATCATATTTAAATTTACTTTTTGAAAAGTATCTTGGTTTACTGGTTTTAGTTTCAGGTCTTATGGCAGTTTTTATGTTTTTATCCTGAAGATATTTTAAGCACTCTTCAGATCCGTACTTGGTATCAGCAGCAATCCAGGCTGGGGTACCCAGTATTTTTTCATGTGACTCAACCAAAATAGGAACTGCCGCTATATCATATGGGAGACGCTGGGAGACGCAGAAACTGCGGTAATGATCCCATTTGTATCTGTGGCTATATGAGCTTTATAGGATAGATGACTCCCCATGCCAGGCTTGTAAACAATAGTGGCATCAGGAGGATCGGTTTTTGATTTTTTTCTTAAGAATAGCCTGTTTAGATCCCTTCTTCTTTTGCCCATTTTATTTTTATCAACTTCTCCGGTATAGCGGGCTCCACTCAGTTTCTTTTTAGGCCTGTCTTTTCTGTCAAGACTTTTCCAGTACTGTCCAGGGGAAAGACCTATTTCAACCATAGAGCCATCAGATGCATCAGCTTTGACTATTGTGGAGTCAATAAGCATCCCTTCACTTGATACCAGCCCGAGTTATATATATCTAACAAGTATCTTTTCAAATATATCTACAAATAGCTTCTTACCGAATCTTGTCCTTGCTTTAGAAAATATGCTGTGGTTGGGAACCTCTTCATCAAGGTCATATCCAATATACCATCGGTAGGCAAGGTTAAGTGATATATCCTCAACTAATTTTCTCTCTGATCTAATATCAAATAGATATTTCACAAGTAGCATCTTTACCAGGACCACCGGATCAATGGAGGGTTTTCCTGTATGGGAATAATAACTCTTTGTAATATCCCTTACAAAATCAAAAGAGATAAGTTTTTGGAGTCTCTTTAAGAGATGGTTCTCTGGTACCAGGCAGTCCAGGTTGATATTGTAATAGATTCTTTGATTAAACTCTTTTTTGCCCTGCACTTGTCACCTTCTTTCTCTTTAAGATAAGAGTGTCTTTATCCACTATCTCCCATTCCACTGGATCGGATTTGGAAAAGTTCATGGCCATGGCAATGGCTCTAGGAAAGTTAATGTAATACTGGTTAAAATCTTTTCTGGTGATTTGCTGTATTTTTGCAGTATAGCCCATTTCTTGCTCCTATGCATTAATAATAGTTGTTTAACTATTATACAATATTATCAAGAGTTTGGCAACAAGCCCGTCCGGGTGTACTCCTTTACGTAGATTATGAATATAGACGGGGATTATAGGCAGTCTGGTCTTATAACTAAGATATGCTGCCCCACCTTTAATTGAGTCAAGCTTGCCTTCCTTGTTTAGCCTGCCTTCAGGGTAAATCCCGAACAATACATTCTTTTTCCTGGATATGGTAAAAAGTTCCTTAAAAGTAGCGGCATTTTTCATAAACTGCTTCTTATATATTGGGATGCTATTGGCAAATTTTCTCATAAAGTAGTTTGTAAGCCTGGTGCCAAAATTATCCGATGAGGCTACAAAATAGATCTTCTTTCTTATTGCTCCCAGGAGTATTATCGGGTCGGCTCCGGTAGTATGGTTGATGGCCAGTATTGCCGAGGAGTCTTTGGGTATCTTGCTATGGTAAAAAACTCTTATCCTTACAAATAATTTGAAATAATTAACAAACAATACCCTCGGTATGCTAAAAAAGAAATCTGCAATTTTAGTTTTTAATTCTCTCATCACATCTATATTATAATTATAGAAATTAAAAATAGCCACAGGGCAGGGTCAACTTATATGTTTTTTATTGACATGAAGACTATTTTTAAGTAATATTTAACCAGTTACGTAACCGGTTAAAAATTTGTTTCAAAAAGTAAGGATTTTTCCGGATAGCATGCCTTACTCATATAATTGATAAAATTATTATCCTATCGTACAAGGAGCAAACAATGAGCAAAGTAAAAGTAGCAGTTGCAGGATATGGTGTAATAGGCCAGAGACTTGCAGATGGAGTGGCAAAACAGGAAGATATGGAACTGGTTGGTATAGTAGATATAGCATCAACACTATCAATAAGAGCGCTTTATGATTCCCCAAACCCCTATGACCTATATGTTGTAGATGATTCTATGAAAGCTTCATTTGATGCTGAAAATATACCGGTTAAGGGCAATTTTGACGACCTTCTGTCAAAGGTGGACATAGTACTTGATGCAGCCCCCGGCGGAATAGGTGCAAAGAATAAGGAGCTCTATAAGGCAAAGGGCCTAAAAGCAGTATTTCAGGGCGGAGAGAAAAATGAAGTAGCAGATGTATTCTTCCACGGCTATGCAAATTACTCTAAAGGAGTGGGAGCAGACTACCTGAAGTTAACATCCTGCAATACCACAGGATTTATTAGAGCGGTAGACTGTATAGACAGGGAGGTAGGAGTAGAAAAAGTAATAGTTACTATCTTAAGAAGAGTAGCAGACCCAGGTGATACCCACAGGGGACTTGTAGATATTGCCATGGTAGAGCCTGTACCCAATCACCAGGCAGTGGACCTGATGCTGATCATGCCGCATATTAAGGCAACAGGTGCCCTTATACATCTACCCATAACACACGGCCATATAATAACAATTGTCTTAACTCCCAAAAAGGACATATCGGTAGAGAAGGCCCTGGAGCTATTTAATGTCCATCCCCGTATAAAAGTAGTAGAGATAGCAAAGGGCTTTAATTCAAATACAGCACTATTTAAGTATGCAAGGGATAAGGGAAATAAAAGAGCTGATATGTATGAGGTAGCTGTATTTAAGGAAATGGTAGCAAAATCAGGCAACGATCTGTTCTTTACCATTAATATCCCCCAGGAAGCTGTAGTTATCCCAGAATCCATAGATGCAATAAGGGCAGCACTGTCAATGCAGACAGATGGGAATGAAGCTGTAACGGCTACTAATAAATACCTTGGTATGAAATAAACAAATATAGCTATATGGAAGCTTAAAGTTTTAGGGACTTTTAAATAGTTATAATTACGATAAAGAAAAGTGGAGTGACCCCATTTGTTTGGACACGTTGTTAACTAAAAATAGATAATATAAAAAAGGAAGAATCTCTAATGAAATATGGCATTAAAACTCTGGACGATTTCAATTTTAAGGGTAAAAATGTAATGGCCCGCCTTGACCTGAACTGCCCATATGACAGTGAGGCTGATAAACTAAAGGATATCACCAGGATAAGGGCAGCTATACCAACAATAAAAGAAATATCTGAGGCTGGTGCAAAACTAGTGCTGCTTACCCATCAGGGTGGGGACCTTGAATACCATAACTATATATCAACAAAGCTTCATGCAGGGGTGGTCTCAAGACTACTTGGAAAAGATATAAAATTCATTGATGATATATGCGGTCCAGCAGCAAGAGAGGCGATAGGGAAGTTAAATGAAGGCGAGATACTGCTTATTGATAATGTCCGGTATATGGCCGAGGAGATGACTCTATTTGAAACAAAACTAAAGTTAACTCCAGAAGAGCAGGCAAAGACAATAGTTGTAAGAAAGCTTTCCCCTATGGCCGATATTTATATCTGTGACGGCTTTGCAGCTGCCCACAGGGACCAGCCAACACTGGTCGGTTTTGAAGAGCTCTTGCCCTCAGGCATGGGAAGGCTCTTTGAAAAGGAATATGGAATACTTTCAAAGATCATAGATAACCCTGAGCATCCTTCGGTATTTATCCTTGGAGGAGCAAAGATAGAAGATGCATTTTCTATGATGGGCCAGGTGCTATCAAGGGGTGTAGCAGACAGGATACTTACGGCAGGTCTACTGGGGCAGCTCTTTTTAATGGCTAAAGGTTTAAGTCTTGGAGAAAAAACAGAAGAGGTGATCTATGCTAAAAAACTGGATCAGTATCTTGATCAGGCAAAAAAGATACTTGAAGACTACAGCGGGAAAATAATAGTGCCGCTGGATTTTGCATATGATGAGGGTGGTAGATATGAGATAGCCATAGAGGACCTTCCATCAAAGTTTGCCATTTCAGATATAGGTTCAAAGACTGTAGATATATATAAGGATATTATAAGTGAAGCAGCAACAGTATTTATTAATGGTCCGGCAGGAGTATTTGAAAAACCTGAGACAGAATATGGAACAAAAGAGCTTTTTACCCATACAGCAAAATCAGATTGCTTCTCTGTGATCGGAGGAGGGGACTCCATATCTGCAGCCAATAAGTTTGTACCGGACGGAAGTTTTTCATATATGTGCACCGGAGGGGGAGCAATGGTAAGGTTTTTATCCGGCGAGGAACTCCCGGTAGTAAAAGCACTTAAAAAAGGTGGAAATATACCAGAGAGATGATAATGAAAATAACCATACCATATGGAAAAGATAAAATTAACCTGGACATACCGGAAGACAATATACTGGATATTGTACAGGGCGATGATTCGTTTTCCGGAAGAGACGAAAAAGAGATAATCTCAAGAGCCTTAGCGGACCCAATTGGATCTGCCCCCCTCTCAGAGATCGCCAGGGGTAAGACTTCAGCATGCATACTTGCAAGCGATATTACACGTCCCTGCCCTTCATATAAATTCCTGCCCCAACTGGTTGAAGAGCTAAACTCCGGCGGCATAACTCTCTCAAATATAAAAGTGGTCCTTGGTCTTGGGATACATAGAGGGCATACAGATAAGGAAAAAAGAAAGCTGGTTGGAAACTATATATTTGAAAATACTCAAGTAATGGACTCTGATTCTAAAAAAGCAAAGCTTATTGGAAAGACTTCAAACGGTACACCAGTGGAGATATTCGAGGAAGTCCTGAATTGCGACCTGCTTATAGCTACAGGAAATATTGAATACCACTATTTTGCAGGTTATTCCGGAGGAGCAAAAGCAGTAATGCCAGGGGTCTGTACCAGAAATTCCATCCAGGCAAATCACAGCATGATGCTGGATGAGAGGGCTGCCTCTGGTCGATCTGAAGACAATCCAGTCCGGGATGATATAGAAGAGGCTGGAAAAATGGCAGGCATAGATTTTATCTTTAATGTGATACTTGATGATAATAAAAACATAATAGATGCAGTTGCCGGTAAGAATAACGAGGCCTGGCTTGAAGGTATAAAGAAGTATGACATGATATACAAGAGAGAAGTAGACCATCCTGCAGAGATAGTCATAGCTTCACCTGGAGGATACCCCAAAGACATAAACCTTTACCAGTCCCAGAAGGCACTGGAAAATATAAAGGATATAGCTAAGCCCGGAGGGGCCATAATCCTTATAGCATCATGCTCCGAAAGGTTTGGAGAGGATGTATTTGAAGAGTGGATGAGCCAGGCAAAAGATTACGGTGCTATAAGTAAAAGACTAAAGGATAGATTTGTACTTGGCGGACATAAGGCAGTTGCCATATCAAGGGTAATATCAGAAAAAAAGGTATACCTGTATTCTGAATTTGATAGAGATGCTACTGAAAAGATGGGCTTTGAGAAACTAAATAATATACAGTTATATTTAAATAAAGCCATAGAAGAGGATAAAGGAATAAAGATATCAATAATACCAGGCGGGAGATTTGTAAAATTAAAAAGTTAATATAAACGGAGGAAATGATTTGAAAGAAAAAGAGATGCTAAGCCCGGAGGAAATAAATAAACTCCAGGAAATATCAAATAAAATAAGGTGCAGTATTGTCACAATGGTAAAAGATGCATCTGTGGGCCATATCGGCGGATCACTTTCGGTAACTGATATTTTAGTTGCCCTGTATTTTAAGGTACTAAATATCGATCCAAAAAACCCCGATTGGGAAAACAGGGACAGACTGGTACTTTCAAAGGGACATGGTGCAACCGCAATATATTCAGTGCTTGCAGAAAGAGGATTCTTCCCAGCAAAGGAACTTAAGACTTTCGGCATAATAGACAGTAAGTTCCAGGTCCATCCTGACAGGACCAAGGTCCCGGGAATAGAAGCCTCCACAGGAGCTTTAGGGCAGGGACTATCAGTAGCAGCAGGTATGGCTCTTGCCGCAAGGATTGACAGTAAGGATTACCATACCTATGCAATTTTAGGAGACGGCGAGATCCAGGAGGGCCAGATCTGGGAAGCTGCCATGTTTTCGGCCCACTATAAGCTTGATAATCTTACAGCAATACTGGATTACAATAATGTCCAGCTTATGGGGGATGTTTCAGACATTATGGGAATAGCACCCGTGAATCTGAAATGGGAGTCATTCGGCTGGAATGTCATAGAGACTGATGGACATGATTTTGAAAAGATACTTACAAGCATAGACCAGGCCCGTAATACAAAGGACGGCCCAACGATCATTATTGCAGATACTACAAAGGGTAAGGGAGTATCTTTTATGCAGGATACATGTGCATGGCATGGCAATGTACCATCAGATGATGAATATGAAAAAGCAATAAAAGAATTAAAAAATTAAAGGACCGGGAGGTTAAAAATATATGGTTGCAGTTAGAGAAGCTTTTGGAAAAACTCTTTTAGAAGTGGGACGGACGAACAAGGATATAGTCGTACTGGATGCGGATCTTGCAAGTTCGACAAAAATAACATATTTTGCCAGGGAATTTCCTGAAAGGTTTTTCCAGTGCGGAATCGCGGAACAAAATATGATAGGTGTAGCAGCAGGTCTTGCCGCATGCGGCAAGATACCATTTGCGACATCCTTTGCAGTGTTTGTCTCAAGAAGGCCGGCGGACCAGGTAGCTGTTTCAGTGGCCTATCCTGGACTCAATGTAAAGATAATAGGCGCATATACGGGTCTATTTAATGGGAGTACAGGGGCAAGCCATATGGCGGTCGAGGATATTTCCATAATGAGGGCAATACCAGGCATAGTAGTAATAGACCCTGCTGATGCAGTAGAGACCGCAGGAGCAGTCAGGGTAATAGCTGAGTATGAGGGCCCTGTATATATGAGGGAGACAAGAGACGAATGGCCGGATGTATTTGACGACGGACATGTATTTGAAATAGGAAAAGCATCTGAGGTAAGAAGCGGAGATGATGTTTCTATCATAGCAGCCGGAGTCATGACCTCAGAAGCCATTACAGCCTCGGAAAAGCTAAAAGAAGAAGGAATCGGTGCAAGGGTAATAAATATGTCAACGATCAAACCCATTGATAAAGAAGCGGTTATTAAAGCAGCATCGGAGACCGGTGCAGTGGTAACAGCAGAAAATCATAATATTTATGGCGGTCTGGGAAGCGCCGTAGCAGAGGTACTTGTGGAGAATCATCCGGTCCCCATGCAAAGAATAGGCATAAGGGATGTGCTCAATGAATCGGGAGCCAATAGGGAGCTTCTTGACAAATTTGGTATGAATTATTTGAATATAATGGAAGCTGTAAAAAATGTAATTGCAAGAAAAGGCAGTTAAATAGCATCAGGAAAATATGCAAAAGTATTTTAATGCTTTAAAATATTGATCTACTATTAATAATAAAAAGAAGGTACCAGGGGAGGCACTAAATAGTAAATATAAGGGATATAGCAAAAAAAGCCAAAGTTTCGGTAGCTACTGTATCTCATGTAATAAATAAATCAAGACATGTCAGTGATAAACTTATAAACAGGGTTGAACAGGCGATGGATGAGCTTGATTATCAACCGAATCTCTTGGCTGGAAGCTTGAGAAAGAAGAAAACAGGAACTATTGGGCTTATTATTCCCGACAACTCAAACATGCTTTATGCAGATATATCAAAAAACTTTGAAGACATCTTCTTTTTAAAAAATTACAATATAATAGTCGGTAATTCAGCATATATTATTGATAGGGAGATAGAGCATCTTAAAAATCTCCGTTCCAAAATGGTTGACGGCATTCTGATGATCCCGGCATCTACAGAAGGTGGACATATTGAAAGGATCAGGGCAGCTGGCATACCAGTCGTTCTACTTGATAGGAAGATAATGGGGCTCGAAGCAGACTATGTCCTTCCTGACAACTATCAGTTGGGGTATATAGCAGGAAAATATTTGACAGGCCTGGGGCATAAAAATATAGGATATATTGATAGATTTCAACCCCATTATCACAGCATTGAAAGAAAGAAAGGTTTTAAAAATGCATTAGCAGAAGGGGGTATCACCTTTGATGACGAAAATGTATTAGAAGGTGGACTTTCATACGACAGGGGAGCTGAAACTGCAAAAAAGCTTATTCAAAAGAACAAAAAAATAACAGCATTGTTTTCATTTAATGATATTAATGCACTTGGTGCCATTAGAGGACTTAGTGATATTGGGCTAAAAGTTCCCAAAGATGTATCGGTAATGGGAATTGATGATATCATTATAAGTTCAATATTTATTCCCAGCCTTACAACTATCCGTTATCCCGTTAAAGAAATGGTAGATGAAGCAAGCAGGATCTTGCTTAACAGGATAAAGCAACCTGTATTTAAGAAAAATAAAGAGATCGTTATTAAGCCGGAACTGATTATAAGGGAATCAACTTCCCCTACTGCTGAAGCTTAAAAGATAGGAAGATATAAATACCAAAAACTTTAAGATTTAAAAAAGAATATCTTGCTGTAGAGAAAAACAGAGTACAAAGTGTTCCCCTTCTTGATGAAATAATAAGGGAGCTTAAAGTCAATGGTGCTATACAAATTTTCTACTTCAGTATCATTATTTTCTGTATCTTTTAATCTGATAACATAATTTTATGTAGACTTTTGGGTGTTTATAGGTTGGTGATCCTAAAGCAAGTTCTTATAAATTATGATAGAATTAAAAATAATAAAGATTTAATCAAGATGAGGCTTGAAGATGTATACACAGAAGACATTAAAAAAAGCAGAGTTAAGAAAAAATGAAAAAGAAGCTTTAAAGGAATTAAAAGAAAAAATACTTAAGAGGTTTCCTGATGTCAGGATAGTGCTATATGGTTCGAAGGCAAGAGGAGATTCTGATAAAGAATCAGATATCGACTTATTAATACTGGTTGAATCAAAAGTTGATACTAAACTAGAGGAAGAGATATTCCATATCTCATATGAAATAGAACTGAAATATGATGTAGTATTTGGAGAAATAATAGAAAACAAAGATTTCTGGAGTACTCCATTAGCTAATGCCATGCCCTTGCACTGGAATATAGATAGAGAGGGTATTGCTATATGAAAAAAGAGTTCATTGATCTAGTAAAGTACCGGTTAAAGAAAGCTAAAGACACCCTTTCTGATAGTAAAGAATATGTGGAAAATGCTACCCTTGAATCTACAGTAAACCGTATTTATTATTCTATGTTTTATGCAGTTAGTGATTTGTTGATAACTATGAGATTATCATCTTCTAAATATTCTGGAGTTCTATCAATTTTTAATAGAGAAATTGTAAACAAAGGCCATTTAGAAAAAAAGTGGGGAGAATTTTATTCCGATATGTTTAAAAGAAGACAAAAAGGTGACTATCAGGATTTTGTTAAATTTCAAAAACAAGATGTAAAAGCATGGCTCAAGAAATCAGAAGAGTTTATAGATAAGATTGCTAAGTTGGCATTTAAAAACGTTGAGGAATAAAAAGTATAAATATTTCTATCCCCTAAACAATACCAGTTAATAATTCATCTAGGGTACATACAAAGTTGATTTAGTTATCATATCTACAAGCTCTAATTATTGTAGACTCACTTGTATCTAATTCTTTTGCTATCTTATCATGAGACATTCCTAGAGCATGAAGTTGTTTTGCTTTTAAAGATAGCTTTTGATATAAAGGAATTTGAATTAAAGGTGATATATTTATATGAGCGGATATTTCAGAAATGGTTCGAATCCCTCCCTCTCCGCCAGCTAAACAATCATTAAATTAAAATTATAATATTAAATAAGTCATAAACCAGGTGGGATAAAAAATGGAAAAAAGAAAATTTGGAAAAACGGGACTTGAGACCAGCATAATAGGTTTTGGCGGTTTTCATCTTCTTGAAATACATCTAAAGGAGGCGCATTACCTTCTAAAACGGTATCTTGACATGGGTGGGAACTATATTGAGACTGCAGAAAATTATGGAGAAGGTCATTCAGAAGAAAAGATCGGAAGGTCCATCTCTAAAAGAAGAAATGAATATATTCTGGCAACAAAGACTGCAAGCAGAGATAAATCCTCATATTTAAAAAGTCTTGAAGGTAGTCTCAGAAGACTCAAAACAGACTATGTGGATCTTCATATAATACATGGCATGGGGGGGAAGGAATCTTCCTATGATACATGGTATTGGAGGAAGATATCCTGAAAGTGGGGACAGGTTTGATGATTTAAAACAAATATTAGCCCCGGGCGGAGCTCTGGAAGGAGCTGAGGAAGCCAGGAAAAAAGGTAAAATAAGGTTTTTGGGAGTATCGATGCACGGCCAGCCTGATGTATTGATCAAATCTATTGAAAGCTATCCATTTGATGCAGTGATGTCTACAATAAATTATTTCGACAGGTTCAATTTTCCAAAAATCGAAGAAGTTTTAATACCCCTGGCTTTAAAAAAACAGATAGCAATAATACTTATGAAGCCTGTTGCGGATGGCTATTTATGGAAATCAGCTGAGACTGCATTCAGGTATGCTATAGGTCAGCCTGTTTCAGTAGTAGTGACCGGGATCAATAATAAAAGAATGCTTGAGGAAGATATCGGGTATGCAAATAATTTTAAGCCATTAAGTGAAGAAGAAAAAAATAATATTTATGCAGATGCAGCAGAACTTGGAAATTATGTTTGCAGGCAGTGCATGAAATGTCTTCCATGTCCGGAGGATATAAATATTCCTGAACTCTTCAAAATCGAAGGATATTATGACAGACAGATGGATGATGGTATTGTGGACAATTCTGCTGATTATGCCCTGAGAGAGCGCCTTAAATTCTGGTATGGGGGGCAGGAGATAGCCAGAGAACAGTATAGTTCCACTAATGTTAAAGCTGATAAATGTAGTGAATGTGGTGATTGTATGCCGAAATGTCCATATGGTATAGATATTATAAGGAAGCTAAAAAACATAGATTTTAAATTAGGAAATAGAAAAGTATTTTAGGTTTTTTCTTTTTTATTAGAAAGCTTATTAAGCTTTCCTGTGAATTACCTTTTCCCTCAACGATAGGATCCGGGACCTCTTCTTTAGGCATGAAGTTCCCAGTATTGTTATAAAGAATAATGATATTCTGTCTTCTATTTAGATTCTGATAGTATAGCAATCTATCCCCTGGAAAATACTATAATAGATTGACTATATAAATGAAGGGTATATAATATCTGAAATAGTTCGGGAGGACACAATGGTTTTTAAAATAGAAAAGTACACGGTGAAATATTAATTTATCGTATAAAGGATTAGAGATTATAATGACAGACAAATATACTGAAGATAGCAAACTTGAGGAAGTACTGAAAACACCTGAGACAAGTGCTGTTATTGCTAAATATCAGCTTCCTTGCCTGCATTGTGCAATGGCTGCTTATGAAGCCAAGATATTGACTCTTGGCCAGATAGCAAAGTCTTATGGCATAGATCTTGATGGAATGCTTAAAGAACTTAATGAGCTCGGATAGTTTACCGGGCAAGCAAAAAATATCAATTTATATAGTACGATTTGGTATTAGGATAGTTTATAATTTACTCTATTCTTGATTATGAATTATTTTTTATATTATCAGTATGCAGTAACTTCTCTTTTAACAGTTATTCTAATTAACTTTGTTATAAATAATTTCGCCTATAAAAGTCCATCAAGATTTAAATTACCTACTGATTTTTTAATAAAGCATCCACTTGTCTCGATTTTAATTCCAGCTAGAAATGAAGAGAAAAATATTGGAAGATGCCTGAGATCGCTTACAAGGCAGGATTATGACAATATTGAGATACTGGTGCTGGATGATAATTCTGATGATGCCACTGGCAGCATCATAGATGGATGGTCAAAAAAAGACAGCAGGATAAAGTTTTTAAGGGGAAAGCCCCTCCTTCAGGGATGGAAGGGAAAATCTTATGCCTGTCATCAATTGTCCCAGCATGCAAAAGGAGGATATCTTATATTTACTGATGCGGATACCCTTCATTTTCCAGATTCGGTATCATCATCAATTGCGGCTCTTCTTTCAAATGACCTGGATGCATTATCAATCTTTCCTAAACAGATCATGGTCACAATACATGAGAGGATGATAGTGGTATTTATTAATCTTGCAGTTATGGCATTCATGCCTCTTTTCCTTATAAAAAAGACTAAAAATCCGATACTGAGCATAGCTAATGGCCAGTTTATCCTTTTTAAAAGAAAGACCTATGATTCTATTGGAGGACATAAGAATGTAAGAAAGGATATTGTGGAGGATGTAGCCATTTTCAGGCAGGTTAAGAAATGCGGTTTTAGATTCATGATATTTGACGGTAGATCAAATGTTTACTGCAGGATGTATAATGGCTTCAGGGAAGTAGTCAGAGGCTTTTCCAAGTTCATATTTGCTTCTATGAATTATAATATTACTAAGATGGTAACTGTTATATCTCTTGTAATGATTCTTTTTTTAGTCCCATTGATATTGTTCCCAATAGGCTCCTATATGATCAGGTGGCCACTCATTATTAATGTGAATCTACTGATACAGATATCCATAATCTTCATAATAAGGATCGTCATGACATTTAGATTCAGAAGCAGGATAATGGATATAGTGCTGCACCCGCTTTCTATGTTTTACATAATGGCACTTTCTGTAAATTCTGTCTATCAGGCAAAATACGGCAAAGGCATATATTGGAAAGACAGGGTATATTATATAGATGATGAGGAAGAGCTAGATGAAGAAATTTGATACTTGATTTCTAAAATAATTAAATAAGTAGATGGTAAAAGTATATAAATCCTTTAAATATATTATACTTGCGCCTGTAGCTCAATTGGATAGAGCAGTGGACTACGAATCCGAAGGTTGGGGGTTCGAATCCCTCCAGGCGTGCCAGTTATTTACAGTAAAGAGTTTAATAGGGTATAGTCAGTGAATGGCAATATGCCCCAAGTGCATATTGTCTGGATTCGAAAAGACGGACTGAGCTGAAAGCGAGGGAGTCTGCGTCTCTGCAGCGACCGGGGGGAGACGAAAGAACGAATCCCTCCAGGCGTGCCAGTTAAAAAAATAAATTTAAGAAGGGTCAATAGGTGAGCTAATAAAAAAATCAATAGTGAAATTTGCAACTGTTAAATTTGATAAATTAGATAAAGAAGCAACTCTTCCGGCAAAATTCCAGAGAATGCTTAAATCGCTTCCACTAAATAAGATGGTAGAAGGAAAAACTGTGGCTCTAAAGATGCATCTCGGAGGAGGTCTGGGTTACACGACAATACATCCTCTATTTGTTAAAATCCTTGTTGATGCATTGAAGAATGCAGGAGGAAAAGTATTTATTACCGATCTCTATCATCTTAATAATGACGATTTTGGTGTAAGAGGAGCCCGTAATAGAGGATATTCAAGTGATATACTGGATGTCCCTTTTCTTCCAGTAGCAGGCCATGCGGACAAGTATTTTTATAATAAAGAAATCAGTTTTAAAACCTTAAAAGAGATCCAGATCGCAGGTAATATTTATGATGCGGATGTGCTTATTGATTTCTCACATCTAAAGGGTCATGGGGTTTGTGGTTATGGCGGGGCATTAAAAAATATCGCGATGGGATGCGTGACACAGAATACCAGAAGAGGTCTGCATGCACTGGAGGGCGGTATTGAATGGAACGAAGAGCTTTGTGACCATTGTGAAAAGTGTATTGAAGAATGCCGCTACAATGCAAATAAATTCAACGATGAAGGAAAATATGAAATATTTTATCATCACTGCACATATTGCCAGCATTGTGTTGAAATCTGTCCAAATGATGCCCTCACCTTCGCAAGTCATGGTTTTAAGGATTTTCAAAAAGGTATGGCACTTGCAACTAAAGAAATTTTAAATACTTTTGATAAAGACAGCGTATATTACATAAATGTACTCCTAAATATTACAATGCTCTGTGATTGCTGGGGATTCTCGACACCTTCGCTTGTACCTGATATCGGGATAATGGCTTCAGATGATATTGTTGCTATAGATAAAGCCTCCCTTGACTCTATAAGGACAGAAGATCTACTTCCTGATTCACTGCCGGTTGGAAGAGAGCTGAGAGAAGGCAAACATCTGCTAGAGAAAATATTTGGTAAAGATCCATATGGCCAGATAAATGCCATGGAGGAATCAGGAATGGGAAGCAGTGATTATAGATTTGAGGAGATCAAATAATATTTCAGTTCTTGTTATCCTGAACCTGTATTATTCTTAATTGGACGGAGAGGCAAAAGGATCTTCCTGAACATGATCTATAAGGAGGAAAATTTCCTGAAATGATAAAAACACTTTAGCTGTTTATATGCTTTATATCTATACCTATTGATCCCGTTTAAAATATCTTTTAATCTATTCATATTACTCTTCTGGTCTATTTATGGATAAAAACATCTATGAATTTAATAATAGAGGATAATAGAAAAAAAATAATTATATTTCTAAAATAAACCCGGGAATACTTTGAGAAGTTTTAATCAGTAAGTGATTTTTTTAAGAAATCTGTTATTATATTCTTTGCTACATTATTGGGAGAGGTGCTTGAGTGGCTGAAAAGGACCGCCTGCTAAGCGGTTAGGTGAGTTTAACCTTACCTCGAGGGTTCGAATCCCTCCCTCTCCGCCAAAGTACGGCTCTTCGGGGGCTACAATTGATGGCTCTTCGGCTCTTCGCCAAACAAGGGGGGAATCCGTTCCCTAACAGCATAAGGCTTTGACTCTCAACCTGTAATAAAAATATTTCACAGATCAGATATGGTATAAGAGTGGTCTTTTAGATATACTTAGAATTAAGAATAGTGATTTTAAAATTATACATATTTATTTTGTAAAGTGTGTACTTTTAAAAAGTTGCTAATATGTATCAATTTCATCCTTTACATTATATAAAAAGTATAGGAAAATAAGTGATTGGGGTGAACCCCTACAGTTAGACACGGTATTAACTAAAAGATAGAATAGCTGATGAGACTAAAGAATACAAGAGATAGGAGGTCTCATCAGATGAAAAGAGAGAGAAGAAGCTTCAGCAATGATTTTAAGAAGCAGATAGTAGAGTCAATTGTAGCGGGTACAGCTACACAGGCAGAGCTGGCAAGAGAGTACAGAATATCGCCGGTACTGATAAACAAGTGGAAAAAAGACTACAAGACCGGTAAGTTCTTTGAAAATGTAGACTCACATGATATGGCAAAGCTTGAGCTAAGAGTAAGGGAGCTTGAGAGGCTGCTTGGTAAAATAACCCTTGAAAACGAGATGCTAAAAAAGATAAGGGATCTGGATACCATGAAAAAAAAAGACAATTCATCCATAGTAACCTCAAGAGACTGGGATCGATTAAAAGGGGGTGCCAGATAGTGAAAATATCCAGACCAGCTTACTACTACAGGCCCAAAGACAGATCGGATATGGACCTTGCTGAGGCGATTGAGGAGATTGCACTTAACTTTCCCTCCTATGGTTACAGAAGAGTAACTGCTTAAGCTGCACCGCGATGATATCAAGGTTAACCATAAACGGGTTCTAAGGCTAATGAGGGATAATAACCTCTTGTGCAGGGCGGTAAAGGCTTTTAAGGCCACTACAGACTCCTCTCACAGCCTAAAGAAGTATCCCAACTTAATAGATGACCTTGTGCCATACAGGATCGATCAGTTGTGGCATGCAGATATAACCTATATAAGGATCGCCACATCATTTGTATATCTTGCGGCACTTATTGACGGATTTAGCCGAAAGGTGGTAGGTTACGCACTGGGAAGGACACTATCGGCAGATCTTCCCATGGCAGCACTTACCGATGCTATATCAAAAAGAAATACGGATAATCTTATCCACCATTCCGACCGGGGTATCCAGTACTGCTCTTATGATTATGTAGAGATCTTAAACGGTCATGGGATATCCATATCCATGTCAGGCAAGGCAAATCCATATGACAATGCAAAAATTGAGTCATTTTTTAGGACACTAAAAGTTGAGGAAGTCTATATGTTTGAATATGAGACATACGGGGAGGTTCTAGAAAGGATTCCTTATTTTATTGAAGAAGTCTATAATAAGAAAAGATTGCATTCTTCACTGGGGTATATGCCACCGGAAGAATTTGAAAATATAAATAATGAAAATATGAAAGGAACTGAGTCCCATCAGCTTATTCTGACTAATTAACTTGGTGTCTAAATTTTGGGGTTCATATCAAATTTATATTAAATTGAAAGGAAATTTTAGGTAAAATGACTATTAATAAAAGTGAAAAAAACATCTTAGAGATTGAGCCTATTAAAAAATTGGTGTTAATTGATCTGATAATTGACAGATTTGGTCGGTTAATAGCGGATGGCACTCTAAAGCCTGGAAGTTTTTTACCAAGCGAGAGAGAACTTGCAGAGACATTAAATGTCAGCAGGACTACATTAAGGCAAGCACTAAAGGCTTTAAATGTTTTAGGGATATTAGAGATAAAACCAGGTTCTAAAACTTATCTTACAAAATCAATTTCAAGAATTCTTATTAATCCCATACGTTTTATGGTACTGCTTCAGAATATAGACTATTTTGAGTTATTTGAAACAAGGAAAGTAGTAGAATGTTCATTAGTTAGATTTACAACTAAAAATATTTCAGAAGAGAATATTGTAAAGCTAGAACAAATTCTGGAAGAGTCCGAATTTCATATAAATGATAGTAAAAAATTCATAAAATATAATGACCAATTTCACCATATTATTTATGATTCTTCTGGGCTAAATTTGCTTCCGGCATTTATGAGATCTATAAGAAACCTAATTATAGCTACGAGTGAAAGAACAAGTGGGACCATAACTAACACTAAGCAATGTTTAAAAGAGCATAAAAAAATATTTGATGCCATAAAACAAAAAGATCCGGAGAAATCTGCTGAAGCAATGTTCGAACACCTGGATTCAGTAGAATCCAAAATAATGGAATATGGATTTATTTAATTTTTAAAATAATAAACAAAAAAAAGGAGAAAAAATGGAATATGACAAAGTAAGAACAAAAGTAAAAGGGATACTGGTAGTTATGACTACTCCGTTTAAGAACAATTACGAACTGGATATTGAGGGTGTTAAAAAACATACACGTTTTTTAATAGAAAAAGGTTTAGTTGACGGAGCAGGTGTTCTAGTACCCACTGGAAGCACTGGTGAGTGTCCAATGTTAAGAGAAAATGAACGTAAAGAAGTGATGAAAGCTATTGTGGAAGCAGCAAATAATGAAGTCCCGGTATTTTGTGGTTGTAATCATACCGATACAAGAGTTGTTATTGAACTGGCACAATATGCAGAAAAAATAGGTGCTGACGGTGTAATGATAAGTCCTCCATATTACTGGTGTCCTACTGAAGATGTTGTACTTAACCACTATAAATCAATATGCAACGAAATTGATATAGGTGTAATGGTTTATAATAATTGGTTTGCCAGCCAATTAGATATGTCTATTGAAACTCTGGAAAAACTATCAGAGATTCCAAACGTAGTTGCCATTAAAGAGAATAGCTGCAGAATTGAAAAATGGGATGTACTATGTTTGAAATTGGGAGATAAAGTAAATATAGTTGCTGGTAATGGCGATGTGCACGAACCTTATGCTAGCCTGATGGGCTCAAATGGAATAATATCCGGGCTGGCTAATTTTATTCCTGAAAGATATTTGAAAATCTATAAAGCTATTACTGATGGTGGTTTTATGAAAGCTAGAAAGCTTCACTACGAAGAAGTTTTACCTCTAGCATTTAGCTATACAAGTGATGATTCTTCAAGGTATATTGCATTCTTAAAAGAATATATGAACTTAATGGGATTACCTGCCGGACCTGCAAGATTACCGATAGTACCTTTGAATAGTACAGAGAAAGAAGAAATAAAAAAGATAGCAATTGAACATAAACTTATCTAAAAACCTGTTAGGCAGACACCTACACACTTTAGTGCACAGGTGTCTGCAGAATTCTTAATAAGTTTTGAATTTTTTAAAAATAGAGTAACGGAGATATTGATGATATTAAAAAATAAGGTTGCTTTAGTAACAGGAAGTTCAAGTGGTATCGGAAAAGGCATAGCACTGGGACTTGCAAGGGCCGGAGCCAGGGTTATTATCAATTATCGTAAAAGAGAAAAAGAAGCAAAAGAAATAGCTAATGAGATAAAAAGCCAGGGAAGTGCTGTAATAACAGTTTGTGCTGATGTTGCGGATAAGCAGCAGGTATGCAATCTTGTAAATAAAGGGTGGGAGGAATTTGGTAAAATAGATATTCTGGTAAATAATTCGGGAATAACCCGTCCTTCGTCGATACTTGAAATGGATGAAAATGATTGGGACGAGGTACTTGATATTAACTTGAAGGGAGCTTTTCTATGTACTCAGGCCGTGGCTAAGAAGATGGTTGATAATGGTATTAAAGGTAAAATAGTAAATATTTCTTCAGTCAATGGGTTTCAGACAGAGAAAGATTGTGCTAGCTACAATGCTTCTAAAGGTGGTTTAAATGCTTTAACGCAATCTGCTGGTGCTGAACTTGGTCAATATGGAATAAATGTTAATGCTATTGCTATAGGAGTGGTTCCCGGAACAAACATAGATGTAAATTTTTTTGAAAACCAGGATGAGATTAATATAATTTTAGCAAAAACGCCAATTGGTAGATTGGGTACTTTAGAAGATTGCGCTAATCTTACTGTTTTTTTAGCTTCTGATAAATCTGATTTTATTCAAGGTGAAATAATCGTGTTAGATGGTGGACTTACGACTCTGCAATATTAAAAAAATTCTTTATACTAGGAGGTCAGAATGAAGAAGGAAGTAATAATAACCGAAAATGCTCCTAAGCCAAAAGGTGCTTATTCTCAAGCAATCAAGGTTGGTAATCTTGTTTTTGTATCCGGACAGGCAGCAGTAGATATAGAGACAGGTAAATTTTTAGAACCTGGTAACATAGTGAAGCAAACTGATATTGCTATGAAAAATATTAAAGCTATTTTAGAAGCTGCCGGTTCTTCACTTGAAAGTGTGGTTAAAACTACGGTATTTATTGATGATATCGGTAAATTTGGAGATTTTAATGCTGTGTATGAAAAATATTTTAAAGTTAATCCTCCTGCAAGGTCCACAGTAGAAGTGGCTAATTTTTTTGAAGGCATGTGCATAGAAATAGATGCAATTGCTGTAATTGATGAATAACTTATTAAATATAATTTGGAAAGTTTTCAGTTTATGTCAATAAGTGAAAATAAAAAAAAATTAATTGATTGGGTTGATATCAATAGAGAAGAAGTATTTAAGTTGGTATCAGAATTGGTACAGATTCCAAGCGTTCTTTATGGGTTGGATGGCTATGAGAAAGATTGCCAGCTATACATAAAAGAATGGTTTGAAAAAATTGGAATAAAGATAGACATATTTAATCCTGATGAGGTTCCTAATCTTAAAAAATTTAATGGATATTTTAATGGTCTTGGTAATCAAAATTTTAAAAATAGACCAAACGTGGTAGCTAGTATTAATGGGAAAGGTGGAGGCAGATCTTTAATCTTAAACGGACATATTGATGTAGTTCCAGAGGAGCCTATGAATTGGACGCATAAGCCTTTTGGAGGTGAAATCACAGCAGATAGGATTTATGGAAGAGGAAGCGTTGATATGAAAGGTGGTCTGGCATGTACGATGATAGCAATAAAGTGTTTAAGAGAAAATAATATTGATCTAAAAGGCAATTTGATTTTTGAAAGTGTTGTAGATGAAGAAAGCAGCATTTCAAATGGTACATTGTCATGTATAGCCAGAGGCTACATTGCAGATGGTGTTGTTATAACTGAACCAAATAACTTAACAATAAGCCCTGCTTCACTGGGAGGAATGGTCTTTAAAATAACATCAAAGGGTAGTTCTGGAATGGGTTATGGAGGAGAGGAAATAAAAGAACCTGTATACCCCATAGGAAAAATAATTTTATGGCTTAATGATTATTTGGAGATAATAAAAAGAGATTTTAAACCCCCTGAATTATTTATTGAAGAGGGCAAAGAAATGCCAGTTAGGATAAGCAAGGTCAGGGCAGGGGAGTTAAAAAAATGGGGAACACCTGAAGAATGCTGGATTGAAATCATGGCAGCACCCTGGCCAGGGGTAGAAGATGATTTTAAAAAACACTTTTTGGAACATTTAAATGATTACATAAACAGTGATATATTACTTAAAAAGAATCCTCCAAAAATTGAGATGGTATCCAGGCACCAGTACGGTTTGGATATTAGTAAAAATCATCCATTGGTAAAAAGTGCTGAGAAAGCATATATAAAAACAATTGGGAAAAATCCAAAAATTATAGGAGCTCCCTTTGCATGTGATGCTTATATATTCCAAAAATATTCCGATATGCCTGCAATCGTAATAGGACCAGGAGGTAGAAATGCTCATGCATGTGACGAATTTGTCTATAAAAAAGATTTAATCGAACTGACAAAAATACTTCTAGAAATGATTACTGATTGGTGTGGGATTAATAACTAGATAGTTAATTGTAAAATAATTTATAGGTTGGTTGATAATGACTTTTTTAGGGAAGAACATAAAAGAATTAGATACTCCAAGACTTCTGGTGAATATAGATATTTTAAAAAATAATATCTATTATGTAGCAAATAGATGCAAAGAGTTAAAAATAAAGCTTCGACCCCATATAAAGACACATAAAATTCCTGGTATTGCCCATATGCAACTGGATGCTGGTGCGATTGGTGTATCAGTGGCAAAATTAGGCGAGGCAGAAGTAATGGAAGCTAATGGCATAAAAGACATAATGATTGCCAATGAAGTTATTGGTGATGAAAAAATAAGGCGGCTAGTTCATCTGGCAAGAAGAATAAATATATCATGTCTGGTAGACAGTAATGAAGGAGCAGTACAATTATCAAAAATAGCTGAGAAGGAAAATGTAGAATTATCTGTTTATATTGATATTGATGTGGGAATGAAAAGATGCGGAATCGATTATATACCAACAGCAATTCAACTTGCAAAACAAATCAAAAAATTAAAAAAGTTAAAGTTAAGAGGCATACTTGGTTTTGGTAGCGTATTCTTTAAAAATCTTTCTAAATACACGAAAAAAGATATCAAGAGGATAGGGATTGAAGAAGGAAAACTATTAATAAAATTTGCTGACAGTATTAAGGAATCCGGGATAGAAATAAAAGAAATTATTGGCGGCTCTACACCAACATGGAAATCCTGTGGCTCAGTTGCCGGAATAACTGAAGTCCAACCGGGAACATATGTATTTAATGATATCATGCAGGTAAGTGTAGAAGCATGCAGTTTAAAGGATTGTGCAGCAAGTGTGCTTTCAACAGTAATAAGCACACCTTCACCAAATAGGGCTATTGTAGATGCCGGGAGTAAAACGCTGGCAGGTAACTGTAGCTCAGATTGCTTTCCTTCAATTGTTAAAGGGCATGGATTAATAAAGGGTAAGGAAGGTATTGTACTAAAAGAATTCTCTGAGGAACATGGAGTATTGGAATTAAGATCTAATGCCAGTGAAATAAAGATTGGAGAAAAGATTGAAATTATTCCAAATCATATATGTCCGGTAGTTAATATGTTTGATGAAGCAACTATTATCAGCAAGAACAGTTTTGTAGGTATTTGGCCTATACTGGCCAGAGGTAAATCAATTTAATTATTATATTATTATTTATGGTGGTGAGATTAAATGTATGGATATTGGGGAAAGATTCTAAGAGTAAATTTAACCAAAAAAAGCATAAGTGCTGAATACAGAGAAGAAAGTTTCTGGAAGAAGTATCTAGGGGGAGAGGGTGTATCAGCAAAAATACTTTATGATGAAGTTCCTGAAAATGCTGACCCGCTTGGTCCGGAAAATAAGATAATTTTTGCAGTAGGGCCTACCCAGGGAGGAAGCAATATTCTTGGAAATGGAAGATTTTCAATTTCAGCGAAATCTCCTCTTACGAATATCTTCGGAAGTTCAATGGCGGGAGGCTATATAGCCGAAGAGCTAAAAAAAACAGGTTTTGATGTAGTAGTTATTGAGGGAAAATCTTCAAAGCCGGTTTACCTTTTTATAAAAGAAGAAAAGGCTGAAATAATAAATGCTGATAAGTTATGGAATAAGAAGGATACTTTTGAGACAGAAGATGCAATAAAAGAAGAGATTGGTGACAGCAAGGTGAAAGTTGCTGCTATAGGCCTGGCTGGAGAAAATTTAGTCAGGTATGCTTGTGTGATCTGCAATTATGGACATGGAATAGCAGGTAGGACCGGAATGGGTGCAGTTATGGGTTCAAAAAATCTGAAAGCTATAGCTTTCAGAGGTGATAAGAAGGTTAAAATTGCTGATCAGAACAAGCTAAAGGCTTTAAAAAAAGAATTGAGAAAGATTATAAGTGAGGCTGATTTTACTAAAGCTAACCGCCAGCAGGGCCAGGCAATGGCTGTTGCCCCAAGGGAAGAGATTGGTTTACTGCCTATTAAAAATTTTATGGAAGATAAATGGGTAAATGGAGCTGCAAAAATTAGCGCGGGCGAAGGATATCCCTTTAATGATATATTAAAACCCAGGCCAAGCGCTTGTTCAAATTGTATTATGGGATGCCATCGCAGAGTAAAGATTGAAGATAAAAAATACGGAATGGATGGTTATGGGCCCGAATACGAGACATTGGCGATGTTGGGTTCTAATTGCTTAATTGATGATCTTATAGCTCTAAACAAGTTAAATGATATGTGTAACAGATATGGTATTGATACCATAGATTTTGGAGCAACTTGTGCAATGGTTATGGAGGCTTACGAGAAAGGGAAAATAAATAAATCAGATCTTGGTAATATTGAATTAACCTGGGGTAATGCAGATGGAGTAATTAACTTACTGGATAAAATAGTAAAACGAGAAGGTAAGACTATAAAAATATTGGGTGAGGGATTAAAAATTTCAGGAGAAAAACTTGGTTGTCCTGAAGCTGCACTTCATGTTAACGGAGCGGCAGTCGTTGCACATGATCCCAGAGCATTTCTATCTATGGCAGTATCTCAATCAATATCAATGAAAGGTGGTTCGCATACTCATGGATTCTCTGAGGCAATTGAACTGGGGGTAACTTTTCCGGAGGCAGGCAAAGAACTTTCCAAAAAGCTGGATCCTCATTCAGATGAAAAAAAAGGCTTAGCTGCGGCGAAATATCAGGACCTGATGGCTGTATATAATTCGATAGTGATATGCTTTTTTTACCAATTTTCAAATGTTACGTTTACTCATTTAAAAGACTTATTAAATGCCATAACTGGCTGGGAAATCAGCAATGAAGAACTACTAAAGACAGGGGAAAGAATAATATGTGTAGAGAATATGTTTAATATAAAACATGGCTTAGAACCTATGAAAGATTATTGGCTTCCAAAAAGATTTTTTACTCCTCATAAAGATGGCGGAGCTGCAGGTGTTGAGATGCCGTTAAGAAAAATGATTGATGAATATTTCGCAGTAAAAGATTGGCCAAATGGCATACCCAGCAATAAAAAACTTAAAGAATTGAGTCTAGATTATGAATCTCAATAAAATAGAATTTAATGGACAATATTAATTAATTAATTATTATAACTTATTTTATGGAGGATATAAGGACATGAAAGATAATGTGTTAAAGGATTTTGAATTAAACGGTAAGGTGTCAATAGTAGTAGGAGGAGCTACCAATATTGGTAAAAGAGTAGCAATGGGTCTGGCTGAAGCTGGATCAGATGTAGCAGTTGTCGACATAAATATAAATGAAGTTAAGAAAACTGCAGGGGAAATAAAAAAAATTGGCAAAGAATCTATTGCTATAAATACAGATATAAGTAATTCAGTTGCTGTTAAAAATATGGTAAAGATTGTTTTAGAAAAATTTGAAAAGATTGATATTTTAGTAAATAGCGCCTCTATTTTTGGGAAAATGAAGCCACTTGTTGATACAGAAGAAGGTGACTGGGATGAAATAATGTCTATAAATTTAAAGGGTACATTTTTATGCTGTAAAGAAATTGGCAAAATAATGGTAAGCCAAAATTATGGAAAAATAATAAATATAGCTTCAATTAATGGTGTTATGGCTTCTAGAAGAGATTTTATGTCAGATTATAATATTTCAAAAGCAGGAGTTATACAACTAACAAAATGCTTTGCTGCTGAACTAGGAAGATATGGAATAAATGTTAATTCAATTAGTCCGGGTTATCACAGGACCGATTCAGCTATAACAGAATTAAGTGAAAAATCAAGGGAAGAACTTTTATCTTATATACCTCTTAAAAGAACTGCCGTTGCCGAAGATATGAAATCTGTTGTTATATTTCTGGCTTCAGATGCCTCAAAAAATATAACTGGACATAACTTGCTAAGTGATGGCGGTAGATTATGCTGGTTTAGCTAATTGTAAAATTATTAATCAATGGTGTAGAAATGACTATAAAAACGAAAGAAAATAATATTTTAATGGAAATGCGTGGAGTAACCAAGATATATCCGGGTGTTTTGGCTTTAGATAATGTTAATTTATGCATAAATCCTTATGAAATACATGGTTTAATTGGAAAAAATGGGGCCGGTAAGACTACATTGGTTAACCTTATGTCCGGAGTAATTACGCCTACAAAAGGGGAAATATTAATAAAAGGCCATAAATATAAAGGACTTTCCAGGGTAAGGGCTAAAAAACAGGGAGTGGATATTGTCACCCAGGAGCCGGAAGTAATAGCAGAACATACCGTAGCTGAGTCTTTATTTTTTCCTGATTACCCAAGAAATAGATTTGGCCTCGTAGATTGGCATATGGTTAATGCTAAATCCAAAAAAATAATAGAAGATCTTGATCTGGGTATAAATACTGAAAAGAAAATTGGAGATCTAACAGTGAGTACTCAGCAATTGCTGGCAATAGTAAAAAGTTTTTATGTGGACAATGCACCAGTAGTTATACTTGATGAATCATCTGCTTCTTTATCTGATAAAGATTCAAGAATTTTATACGATATTATAAATAAAAAAAAGAATGAAGGAAAAGCTATTGTATTTATATCACATAGAACGGATGAAATATTGAATATCTGTGATGTGGTTACAGTATTGAGGGATGGAAAAAGTATAAAAACAGAAAAAATTTCTGATTTAAACTCAGATAAAATTTCCAGTATGATAATTGGCAAAAAATTTGTTTTGGAATTAGAAGATTCAAAAGAAAAAGTAAAATATAAAGATAAGGAATTCGGTAAA
>Ga0255371_10008_pt1 | contig 33540 bp, 35 predicted proteins | sample ANMaggSSYBR01I12_FD_182097 | JGI IMG/M metagenome (GOLD analysis project Ga0255371, IMG submission 182097) | Sediment cell enrichment communities from methane seep in Santa Monica Basin, California, United Staets - ANME aggregate JGI... | ecosystem: Environmental > Aquatic > Marine > Cold seeps >...
CACTGTCTGCTGCCATATCGATTATTCTCATATAAAGATTTGGGAGGCCGAAAGATAAAACCGGAGCACCTATTATTGCCAACACAAATAATAATCTTTTATATTTTTCTATCTTTGACCTATTATCACTATAAAGTTCCAGGCTATGATCGCCTTTTGCAGCTGCCCTGAAATAAAACCATGAACCAAATCTGCCTATATATTCCCATCCCGAGTCTTTAAACATCATTTTATAATCAGTAAACTCTGCTTTTCCCATGACCTTAAAATCAAATTTATAAATCATATCCAAAGGGCTGCCCTTTTGAAATTTATAATAAAAAAACCCGACTATATCCAGATGCCAGCCCTTATTGGACATCTCTCTCAGCCATTTTTCTTCTTTCTCTTCCTGCCAGGCAAAAAAAGTCCTGACTATTTTTTTTGTATCTTCGCTTTTATTCATTTTACTGCTCCTTATTCTTTAATAGCTGTTTTCCATTCTTTAGCATCACCTCAAGCCTCTTTATCTCAAAACCGACAAGCTCGGTCCCGAACTCTGTTATCAAATATACTTTCCTTCTGCCTCCTGTATTCTGATTGTTGTCCTGCGGTCTTATTAATTTTGCTTCTACCAGATTAGCCAGTGCGCCATATAAAGTACCGGGACCCAGCTTTATGCTCCCATTGCTTAACTTTTCTACCTTTTGCATTATCCCATAACCGTGCAATGGTTCTAAGAGTGATATCAGTATATAGAATGTCGTCTCTGTAAGAGGCGAATATTTTTTTATCCTTTTAAGCTTATCCATCTGCTCTCCTCATATAAAGTTAACAAAACAAGAACTTCCCTGATTGTTAATATAATATATCGTACAATGTTATAACGTTACTTGTTATAACGTATAACGATATAATAGCACTCAAAATCCATGCTGTCAAGTAATTGATTATTTAAGAATTATTCTATGGCATTGTATTAAGCTGTGAAGCTCTTCGGCTCTATAATGATATTAACTATCTATCTGGTCCTATCTGAGGTAAAAGTGCATAAGCCGGCAAGTAATTTATTTTATGGAAAGTGGGGAATTTTCAAGTGCTAAATGCAATAGGGACCCGGTTATTCCCAGATCCCTATAAATTATCTTGTATATTTATTATGTTATTTCTTTATAAGCTCTTCTGCTATCTGTATGGTATTAAGGGCGGCGCCTTTTCTGAGCTGATCCCCTACTACCCACATATTAATGCCGTTTTCAGATGTCAGGTCCTCCCTTATCCTCCCCACATATACATCATCCTTGCCGGATGAATCAAGTGTGGTCGGATAAACAGCATTTTTTATATCGTCTTTTACTATCACGCCTCTTGCAGAAGAAAGAGCTTCTCTTACTCTGTCAGGCGATATCTTGTCAGCGGTCTCTACGATTATTGACTCAGAGTGAGACGTCATTACGGGCACCCTCACTGTGGTTGCAGATACCCTGATGCTGTCATCTCCCATTATTTTATGGGTCTCGTATACCATCTTCATCTCTTCTTTGGTATATCCATTATCATAAAATACATCGATATGCGGTATCACATTAAATGCTATCTGCACCGGAAAAGTCGATGGCTTTATATCACTGCTTTTATTGCATACTATCTCCCTTACCTGATCCTCAAGCTCTATCATGCCGGGTGCTCCGGCACCTGATACCGACTGATAGCTGGATACTATTATCCTTTTTATGGGAGATATGTCATATATTGGCTTTATAGCAACAACCATTATTATAGTAGTGCAGTTAGGATTTGCGATTATTCCCTTATGTTTCCACATATCATCTGCATTTACTTCAGGAACAATCAGAGGTACATCATCATCCAGCCTGAATGCGCTGCTATTGTCTACGACTACTGCTCCGCTTTCAACAGCATACTTTGCAAATTCTATTGACCTTGAGGCACCTGCAGAAAAAAGCGCAATATCTACATCTTTAAATGAATCTTTGCCAAGTTCCTTTATCTCTAATTCCTCACCGGCAAAATCAATCGTCTTTCCGGCCGAACGCTCCGAGGCCAGCGGGACAAGATTCTTTATTGGAAACTTGCGCTCTTCCAGAATAGATAAAAAGACCCTTCCCACTGCTCCGGTCACTCCGGCAATAGCTACATTATATTCTTTTGTACTCATTTAGATCACCAAATTTTTTATAATATTTACAATAGTCTGTACTTATAAAAAAGTTGAAGGATATAGTAAAACAATATCAGCATAAATACAAGCAGATGAATTGCTTTACGATGAACCACCTTACCAATATTTTGCCCGGATGGTATATCAACAAATAGCGTGTCTATTTTAATACTTGTATACTTCTACTACTCTGTATTGGTTTTTCGGATATTATCTATTCTATATCAAAACCATTATGAAGAGACTTTACTGCTTCCTTTGCTTTGGATTTTTTTATTACACAGGAGATCCTTATTGGCGAAGTAGATATCATCTCTATATTTATCCCATCATCGGCAAGTATCTTAAACATCCTGGCTGCAACGCCCGGATGCGTCTGCATGCCGGATCCTATTATAGATACCTTCGATATGTCGGCATCTATCTCTATATGCTTTTGCCTGAGCTCTTTAAGGACTTTTTTAGCCAGAGAAAGATCTTCATTTTTAATAGTAAGTGATATGGCCGCGAACCCTTTTTCACTTACATTTTGAACTATAAGATCTATATTTATATTATTTTCTGCAAATTTACCAAATAATGCAGCAGCCTCGCCCGGCTTATCCTCAAGTTCAAATATAGATATCTTTACCTGGTTTGTATCATAAGTGACCCCGGTTATAAGGGGTTTTTCCATTCTTGTATCTATCTTTTTCTTATCCATTACCCATGTCCCTTCATTACTATTAAAACTGGATCTTACATGCATCACCACATTATGTTTCTTTGCAAATTCTACTGCCCTCAGATGTAATACTTTTGCTCCTGAGGATGCCATTTCAAGCATTTCTTCATATGATAGAGAATGCATCTTCATTGCCTTTTCAACAAGATTGGGATCAGTAGAGTATATCCCGCCTACATCTGTGTAGATCTCGCAATATTTTGCTTTTAAAGCGGCTGCGACTGCGACTGCAGTTGTATCCGAACCGCCTCTTCCCAGAGTCGTTATGTCTCCTGCCTTATTGATCCCCTGAAAGCCAGCGACTATCACTATATTATCTTTCTTTAACTCCTTGATTACGCGATCAGCCTTTATACTTAATATTTTTGCATTAGAATATACATCATCAGTCAGGATCCCTGCCTGGATCCCGGTCAGTGAAATGCAGCCATAGCCCTTTTTACAAATAGCCATTGACAGAACAGCAATAGAGACCTGTTCTCCTGTTGATAGCAGCACATCCATTTCCCTCCGGGACGGGTCGTCAGTTATTTCTCCGGCAAGGTCGACTAATCTGTCAGTGGTATCACCCATTGCAGAAACAGTGACCACCACACTATTGCCATTATTTTTGGCTCCTATGATCCTATCAGCTACTCTCTCTATCTTCCGGGCATTTCCGACAGATGTGCCTCCGAACTTCATTACTATTATATCTTTTACCATATATGCTCTTCTGTTAAGTTTTCTAAATAATATTTACTACTGGGCCATTGTCTTATACTTTTCATATTTTTCTTTTGCATCTTCCGCGGCCTTACTAAAGAGTTTCTCTGCTATCTCAGGGAAAGTCTTGGTCAGCGATGCATACCTTACTTCACCCATTAAAAAATCCCTGAAAGATTCTTTTGGTTCTTTAGAATCAAGGATAAATGGATTGCTTCCATCATCTTTAAGAAGAGGATTATAACGGTAAAGATGCCAGTACCCGGACTCGACAGCCTGCTTTTGCCTTAGCTGTGCTTTACCCATCCCTATTTTAATACCGTGGTTTATGCAGGGTGAGTATGCGATTATAATCGATGGACCCTTATAGCTCTCAGCTTCCCGGATCGCTTTCAATGTCTGTCTCTGACTGGCCCCCATTGCTATCTGTGCCACATATACATAGCCATAAGTCATTGCCATCAGTCCAAGGTCCTTCTTCTTTGTTTTCTTTCCGGAAGCTGCAAACTTTGCAACTGCTCCCATTGGAGTGGCCTTTGATGACTGCCCGCCTGTATTGGAATATACTTCCGTATCATAAACCATTACATTAATATCCTCTCCTGATGCAAGCACATGGTCAAGTCCGCCGTAACCAATATCATATGCCCATCCATCTCCTCCGAATACCCATACTGATTTCTTGACCAGATAGTCTTTAAGTTCCAGTACTTTATTCTTTATTGCATCTGCTTTACTGTCTTTAAGGCTGCTGCTGAAAAGCTCAAGCAGCTTTTCCGAAGCTTCCCTGCTTGCCTGTGCATCTTCCCTTCCTGAGATCCATCCGCTTATAGCTTCATTGATAGATCCATCTATATTCATTCCGGAGAGTTCTTTTAAATATTCTTCTATCTTATTTCTCATCTGCTTCACACCGCTGGCAATTCCAAACCCATATTCAGCATTATCCTCAAATAGTGAGTTTGCCCATGCCGGTCCCTGGCCCTTGCTATTGGTAGTATACGGTGCAGACGGTGCAGAACCGCCCCAGATCGATGAGCAGCCGGTAGAATTTGCTATTATCATCCTTTCGCCATAAAGCTGCGTTATAAGCTTGGCATAAGGAGTCTCTCCGCATCCGGCACAGGCTCCTGAAAACTCAAATAATGGTTTCTTGAACTGGCTCCCCTTCACAGTGCCGACAGACATTATATTGTCTTTAATAGATACGCTCTCTGCAAACTTCCAGTTATCGATTTCTTTCTCCTGTGAGCTCAGAGGTTTCATAATAAGCGCTTTTTCCTTTGCCGGACAGACATCCGCACAGTTTCCGCATCCGGTACAATCCAGGGTACTTACCTGCATCCTGTATTTAAGATCATCCATACCTTTACCCTTTGCCTTTACAGCCTCAAAGTCTTCCGGGGCACCTGCAACTTCATCCTTATCAAGAAGGACCGGCCTTATTGCCGCGTGGGGACATACATAAGAGCACTGATTGCACTGTATGCAGTTATCGCTTTGCCACTGCGGCACATTTACTGCAATCCCTCTCTTCTCATATGCTGATGTACCCTGCGGGAAGGTACCATCTTCTACGCCCACAAATGCGCTTACCGGTATTGTATCGCCTTCCTGGCGGTTGACTACTCTGAGTATATTCTTAATATAGTCAGGCTCCTGGGCCTCTATGGTATCAGCGACTTCAACAGCATCCTTCCAGCTGCCGGGGATCTCGACTCTCTCCAGTGCATTTATTCCCCTGTCTACCGCTTCATAATTCATATTTACTATCTTTTCACCCTTTTTGCCATAGGTCTTCCTGATGGCATCCTTTATATATTTCACAGCATCACCCAGCGGGATGACCTTTGACAGTTTAAAAAATGCAGCCTGCATTATCATATTGATCCTATTTCCCAGACCTATTTCCTGGGCAATATTTGTAGCATCTATGATATAGAACTCTATATCATTTTCAGCCAGATATTTCTTCATGCCTGCCGGAAGCTTCCCATCCAGCTCTTCGGCCTTCCACTGGCAATTAAAAAGGAATGTACCGCCTTTTTTAAGGCCCTTGAGCAGGTCATATTGATTGACATATGACTGTTTATGGCATGCTGTAAAATCAGTCTCTGAAATAAGGTATGTGGATTTTATCTGTTTTTTCCCAAACCTTAGATGAGAGATCGTAAGACCTCCGGATTTCTTTGAATCATAGGCAAAGTATCCCTGGGCATACAGATCAGTATTATCGCCGATTATCTTTATAGCATTTTTATTGGCTCCTACCGTGCCATCGGATCCCAGACCCCAGAATCTACATTTTATGGTACCTTCAGGAGTACTCTCTATCTGTTCCTTTATTTCCAGAGAGTGGTGAGTGACGTCATCATTTATTCCAATAGTGAATCCATCTTTTGGGTTGTCCTCTTTTAAATTATCAAATACAGCTTTGATCTGGCTCGGCGTAGTATCCTTGGAGCTCAGTCCATATCTTCCTCCGACTATGATAGGCTGGCGGCCCGTATTATAAAAGAGGTTTTTAATGTCCAGATACATCGGCTCCCCTAAGGCTCCCGGCTCCTTTGTCCTGTCAAGCACTGCGATCCTTTTTACTGTATCAGGCAGTACTTCCATAAAATGTCTGGCAGAAAACGGTCTATACAGATGAACTTTTATTGCTCCGACCTTTTCTCCCTGCTTGTTTAAATACTCCACTGTCTCATCAATAGTATCTGTCACAGATCCCATAGCGATTATTATATGCTCAGCGTCTTTTGCACCGATATAATTAAATAGACCGTATTGTCTTCCGGTCAGCTTGCTGATCTGCTTCATATAGCCTTCGACTATGTCGGGAACCGCTTCATAAAAACTATTTGAAGCTTCCCTTGCCTGGAAAAATATATCAGGATTCTGGGCAGTTCCCCTTGTCACCGGATGTTCCGGATTCAATGAACGTCTCCTGAACTGAAGTAGAGCATCCTCGTCCAGCATATCTCTAAAATCCTCATAATCAATCAACTCGATCTTCTGTATTTCATGCGAACTTCTAAAACCATCAAAGAAATGTACAAACGGGACCCTTGATTTGATTGCAGAAAGATGGGCAATACCAGCAAGATCGATTATTTCCTGTATAGAGCCAGTAGCAAGCAGTCCAAAGCCTGTCTGCCTTACAGCCATTACATCAGAATGATCGCCGAATATCGACAGTGCATGAGTCGCTACGGACCTTGCACTTACATGAAATACTCCCGGCAGAAGCTCTCCAGACATCTTATACATATTGGGTATCATAAGCAGAAGTCCCTGCGATGCTGTAAAAGTCGATGTTAGCGCACCCGCTGCCAGTGAACCGTGTACCGCTCCCGAAGCTCCGCCTTCAGATTGAAGCTCGCTCACAGCTACAATCTGTCCAAACATATTCTTTTTTCCATGCGCCGCCCATTCATCCACATATTCGCCCATTGATGATGACGGTGTGATGGGATATATCGCTGCAACTTCGGTAAATGCATAAGCAATATGCGCAGCTGCCATATTACCATCCATGGACTTCATCTTCTTCATTCCTGGTACCCCTTTAGCTTAAATTTTGACTTAAATATTTAAAAGTCTGCCTTCCCCTGCAGGCTTCATTAATAGCCGGGATTTTCTCCCCGCAAAACTCTAAGGATTATATCACAATAAGAATTATTTTTTAATAATTAGAAGCAGTATGGGAGGTTAAAATATTTAGATTTCCCTGCGGTCCGCAAGAGCCCTGCCTATTGTGATCTCGTCCGCATATTCCAGGTCCCCGCCTACTGGAAGACCGCTTGCAAGCATTGTCGGCTTTGCTCCCAGAGGAGTGACCATCTTTTTTATATACATCGCCGTACTCTCGCCTTCCACAGTAGGATTGAGGGCTATTATTACTTCACTGACTTTATTTTTTTTAATCCTCTCCATAAGCCGGGGGATCCGTAGTTCTGTGGGACCGGTATTGTCTATCGGAGAGAGAAGTCCTCCCAGCACATGGTAGAGACCCCTGTACTGTCCTGTTTTTTCAAGTATTATTATATCGCCTACTTCCTCCACTATACAGATCTTTTCCTGATCCCTTGATTCGTCCCTGCATATATGGCAAATATCTTCTTCGGAAAGATTGTGGCAAAGCTTGCAAAACTTTACCTTTTCCTTCATCTCTATAAGACTCTGTGCAAAATCATCTATCCTTTGCGGCGGAAGTTTAAGAAGATAATAGACTATCCTCCTGGCTGATTTTGGTCCTATCGCCGGAAGCTTCCTGAATTCATTTATTAGTTTTTCTACACTCTTTATATAAAGCGCCATACCATATCTTTAAAATCAATATATTAAAAACCTGGAATATTCATTCCGCCCGTGAGCCCTGCCATTTTATTTTTTGCTTCGTCCTTTGATTGTTTGATGGCATCATTTACAGCTACCATGACCATGTCCTCCACCATCTCCAGATCCCGGGCATCTATCATCTCGGTATTTAACTTGACCTCAAGGATCTCCTGGTCTCCATTGACCCTTACCTTTACTGCACCTCCGCCTGCAGATGCCTCGAACTCCATTTTTTTTAGCTCTTCCTGTGTCTCAGCCATCTTCTTTTGCATCATCTTTGCCTGTTTCATCATCTGTTGCATATTAAAAGCCAATTTTACTCCTTTATCTCAAATTTTTTTTCAAAATATTTCATTATGTCTTCTTTGCCGCCTTTATTGCTGTCCTTTTCTACTGGACCTTCTACCGGATCATTCTTTGACTTATCCTTTTTTATCCCGGCAGCTTTTATCTCTTTAGCGTTATTATCTTTTTTAACAGCTCCGTCTTCACTATCTTTGTCTGGATCTTCGCCGTGGGCCGGACCGCCTGCCTGCGGCCCATCTATTTCTTCATAAGGATCGACTGCTGCTATACGGTTTTTCAGCGGATTTTTTTTTACCGTTTTTCCTGTCTCAAATTTTACCTTATATTTTTTCCCGGTCACCTCTTTTATAACTGATGAGATTATATCGAGGTTTACAGATTTGTTTAAATGTTCTTTATGCCATTTTTTATTTTCTTCCAGATAGAAATAGACTGTACCGTCTTCAATGCGGCCCGGTTCAGCTTCGATAAACATAGCATGCACAGCTATCCTTTTCTTTTTTAAGACTTCAAGGATCCTGTCAATATTATCTATTACCGGATCCCCGTCCCTACTTTTTGGGACAGGCTCTTCTTCTTTTGTGTCTTCTTCTGGTCCTTCCAATACCACAGTTTTTTCTATTTTCCCTACTATCTCTTCATCACTTATTATGTTTTGAGAATTATCTTCTTCTGATTTTTCTATATTTTCTTCACTTATAATATCAAGTTTTGCAATAGTTGTTTCTTTGCTATCCATTTCCTTCAAAGAATTATTAAGATGCCTTTCTATCGCGCTTAATCTCGCATCCCATACCCTGGTCTTCTTTTCCAGCTGCCTGTCATCCAGCATAATATAATTTATGGCCTGTATTGCTGAAGACTTAAAGAAAGTCTTTGAGCTTTCACCCCATTTTACCTGCTTTAAAAGTTCGGTAAAATGCTCAAGATAATACTCGATCTCCTCATTTTGGAGTCCATCTGCCTGCTTTTTGTATTTATCCAGATAATCCTTGCTCAGATCGATAGCTTCAGAAGGTTTATTATAATTTTTTACCACATAAAGATTATAAAGATGGTCCATAAGCTCCGAAACAAAATCTTTAAGGTTTTGATTACTTTTAACTATCCTATTTATCATCCCCAGGCCCTTCTTGACATCTCTACCAGCCAGTATATCTATAAATTCAAATAGCACTTCCAGATCCACAACACCAAGAAGAGCTACGACTTCCTTTGGCCCTATTTTTCCTTCACTGTATGCAGCAAGCTGCTCAAGTATCCCATCTGCATCCCTGAGGCTTCCATCTGCATATTTTGCAACAAGTCCCAGTGCTGAGTCTGTAATGGATATTTTCTCTTCTTTTGCTATTTCCTTGAGTCTTTTCCTGATAAGGTCAAGAGGCACCGGATAGAACTCAAACCGCTGGCATCTTGACATAATGGTCGGGATCACCTTATTTGGCTCGGTTGTCGCCATTATAAAGATCACATGTTCCGGGGGTTCTTCAAGGACCTTTAAAAGAGCATTAAATGCTTCTGTAGTAAGCATATGGACTTCATCTATAATATATATTTTTTTTCTCAGATTATTGGGAAGATATTTTACTTTTTCCCTTAATTCCCTTATCTCATTGATCCCTCTATTTGAGGCTGCATCTATCTCTATTACATCGACATTATTGCCATTTGAGATGGTTTTACAGTTATCACATTTATTGCATGGGGATGGGGTGATCCCTTCTACACAATTTACCGCTTTTGCCAGTATCCTGGCTGTGGAGGTCTTACCTGTACCCCGGGGTCCGGAGAACATATATGAATGCGACAGCCTATCGCCTGCCAGCATATTCTTTAAAGTCTGTACATTGTGCTTCTGGCCGACGATCTCATCAAAATCCTGAGGCCGCCATTTCCGGTAGAAAGAAATATATCCCATTACAGAGCTTTCATTGCATCTTACATTTTTGTAATTAACCGTGCCCCAGGATCGACATAAAATAACAGGTGCTTCCTGAGCAGTTAGCTCCGGCCAGATTTCCCTGTGGCACCCGGAGAATGTTACTTACCGCTGCTTCCTCTCGGACCTGGCGGGGTTTATAACCCTCCGCCGCACAGGACCCGGCTTTCATCACCACTTTCACAGGAGCAAAACCCTACTACTATATGCCTCAACCTGTTGATCGGTCTCACTGAAGCGGATTGTGAGTTACAGGGCACCGCTAGCTCCCCACCTAGCACGGCAATCTGATTATATAAAATTAATAGAAAAAATTAAACAAATGGCTACCCTTATTTTTCACCTGTCCAATATAATCATTTATAAAGATTTGTATTGATTAATAAATTTAAAAGAGTAGAATTTTTGAAATGGTCCAGAGAATGCAAAAAACTAAAATCTTTCTTGGTTTCGGCCCGCATATGATCACTGATATCTATTCCAGCTTTATATTCGGTATGATACCAATACTGGCGGTAAAATTTGAGCTCTCACTATTTCTTGTCGGAATACTTACATCTGTTAATCTTATTTCCGCTAATCTGAGCCAGCCTGTTTTCGGCTTCCTATCAGATAAATATGGAATAAAGTATTTTCTGATACTTGGTCCCCTGCTTGCATCTGTATTTATAAGCCTTCTGGGGATTGCTCCCACCTACTGGGTCATATTAATATGTTTATTCCTTGGAAACCTTGGAGTGGCGGCCGTCCACCCGCCGACTGCCGCTATAGCAAATCTTTTTGGCGGCAAAAGGAAGGGCCTTGCTAATTCACTGGTATCATTTGGAGGAGCACTGGGTTTTTCCTTTGGTTCGATCTTTATAATCTTTATTATTGAAAGATTTGGATTGATGTATACACCTTTTGCGGCAATCCCCGGACTCATCACAGCAGCGGTCATAGTGAAGTTTGCCCCTGATATTGCTGTATCAAATACCTCTTCCGATCACAGAGTCAGTTTTATCAACAGATTAAAAAAAGTTGAAAAGCCAAAAATAATCCTTCTGATCATGATCATTCTTGTATCCTATTGCAGGGAAGTGATGAGTATAACTCTCCTGACATTTATGTCCCTATATTTTACCGGCCGGGGAGTCAACCTTATAAATTTTGGGTATATTTTTATGGCATTTATAATTATTAGCGGGATCGGCGGACTTATTGCCGGATACTACTCAGACAGAATACAGAAAAGGATAATAGTCATCCAGGTACTTTTGTTTATATCTATTCCAGCCGTCTTTGCGATATTTATGGTTCCTGTAAATATCAGCATAATATTCTTTATCCTTGCAGGCCTCTTTTCCATCTCTACCCTTCCGCTGTGCACAAGGATGGCACAGGATATTTTTCCGGGAAATGTGAGCCTGGCTTCCTCTTTTTCGATGGGAGTTGCTACTGGAAGTGCGGGTTTGACATTTATACTGATTGGAAGAATTGCAGATATTGTGGGCATGATCACAATTATAAGGTATGTAACCATATTTCCTCTTGCGGCCTGCCTGCTTCTTTTCTTTTTCCCATATATAATAGCAAAGACTGATATGACCAAAATAAAGGAATAAGCTTATTTCAAATCCCGATAAAAAACTTAACCGCCTTCAGATCAGTCTTTCGGCAGGAAGCCACTTTGTCACAGACATATATCAGAGTGCATATATAGGGCTCATACCATTTTTGACAGTAAAATTTGATCTTTCGCTTTTCCAGGTCAGCCTTCTTGCAGCATCCAGCATAATTGCAAACAGTCTTTTTTCCCCGGTCTTCGGACTGCTGTCTGATAGGCACGGCCTGAAGTATTACCTTGTCGCAGGTCCGCTTTTTACCTCGATTTTTCTAAGTTTTCTGGGAGTGCTGCCGGATTTCTATTTGATCCTATTATTTTTATTTATAGGCAACCTTGGTATAGCCGCATATCACCCGGCAAGTGCTGCTATTGCGGGCCATTATGGGGGAATGCGAAAGGGTCTTAGCAGTTCACTTATAAATTTTGGTGGTAATCTTGGATGTGCATTCGGCTCCCTTCTCATTATCATTATCTTTGAAAAAGCCGGTATTGAATATACTCCCCTTATCCTGATACCGGGCATAATAACATCGCTGGTCCTTTTAAAATATGCTCCAAAAAATAATATAATAATCTCTCCGGGTAAAAGCTTTAATATATTCAGCCGTGTAAAAAAAATAAACAGGACCAGGCTCTATATGCTTTCTATTATCCTTTTTATTATCTATACCCTGTATATTATCTGGATCACTGTAATTAATTATATGCCTCTTTACTTCACTGATAAGAATATAAGCCTTATTAATATTGGAAATATACTGCTTCTTTTCGGGGGCCTCGGCGGAGCTGCAGGACTACTTTCAGGTTATCTTTATGACCATTACAAAAAAGGTTATCTTATAATCCAGGCAGGCCTTATCATATCAATACCCCTGTTTTTCTTTACATTTAAAACAGAAGGCATGCTTTCCGTAGTCCTCTTTATAATAGCCGGCTTATTCCTTATATCAGTGCAGCCTGTATGTATAAGGATGGCTCAGGACCTTCTACCCGGGAATATGAGCCTCGCATCCTCACTTATTCTGGGCCTTAGCCCGGGCCTTGCAGGGATCACGATGATATTTCTTGGAAAGGCAGCAGATATAATCGGCATAGCGGCCCTGATCAGATATGAACTTCTGGGACTTTCTTTATCTCTTATGATCCTGTTTGTCTTCCCTGTGATGGAAAAAAGCCGTAAATGATTCAACTGGCATCTTTTATTGACAGCTGTATCCTCTTGCGGCCAATATCTATATCAAGCACCTTTACTTTTACTTCCTGATGGAGCATGACGATCTCATTTGGATCCCTTACAAAATCATGTGAAAGCTGTGATATATGTACAAGTCCATCCTGCTTCACGCCTATATCGACAAAAGCGCCAAAATTGGTAATATTTGTGACAATCCCGGGAAGTATCATTCCTATTTGCAGATCATCAATTGTCTTTACGGATTCTTTAAATTCAAATACGGATATTTTTTCTCTTGGGTCCCTGCCAGGTTTTGCAAGCTCTTCTATTATATCCTTCAAAGTAGGGAGCCCGACTTTATCATCCACATAATCTGCTAATTTTACTTTTTCCTGAATGCCAGTATTCGAGATAAGAGCAGGTATATCAATATCCAGATCACCTGCCATTTTTTCCACTATATAATAGCTTTCAGGATGAACAGCGCTATTATCCAATGGATCTACACCATCCTGTATCCTTAAAAAACCTGCACATTGCTCATATACCTTTCCGCCCAGTCTTGGCACCCTGAGAAGTTCTTTCCTTGATCTAAATGGTCCGTTTTCACTGCGGTGATTGATTATATTCAAAGCAAGCACAGGACCGAGTCCTGATACATAAGTCAAAAGATGCCTGCTGGCCGTATTTAGATTGACACCTACCCTATTCACACAGCTTTCAACCACCCGGTCAAGACTCTTTTTTAGTTCTCCCTGATCGACATCATGCTGATACTGCCCAACACCAAGATTCTTGGGATCTATCTTTACAAGTTCTGCAAGCGGATCCATCAATCTTCTTCCAATAGATACCGATCCCCTTACCGTTACATCATGATCAGGGAACTCCTCTCTTGCAGCCTTTGATGCCGAATAGATCGAGGCCCCATTTTCGCTTACCGCAAATACCGAAATATTTCTACCAAAATCAATACTATCTATAAATTCTTTTGTCTCCCTGCTTGCCGTCCCATTTCCTATAGCTATTGCATCTATTGAATATTCTCCGGCCAGCTTAGATATTTTTTTCTTTGATCCCTCTATATCGTTTTGGGGAGGATTGGGATATATTGTATCGTTCAGAAGAAGATCCCCCTGTTCATTCAGGACGACTATCTTACATCCTGTCCGGAATCCGGGATCCAGGGCTATCACTCTTTTATAGCCAAGGACCGGTGCCATGAGCAGCTGCCTGAGATTCACTGTAAAGACTTTTATTGCTTCCATATCGGCTTTTTCTTTTGACTCTTTTGAAAATTCAGTCTCTATGGAAGATGAGAGCAGTCTTTTGTAACTATCCTTAATTGCAATGCCTACCTCTTCCGATGACCTATTAGAGCCTTTAACAAATATCTTTTCAAGGGCTCCTACAGCAGTTTCTTCATTTATCTTAATATACACTTTTAGATACTGCTCTTTTTCGCCTCTTCTCATGGCCAACAATCTGTGAGAGGGGCACTTCTTTAATTCTTCCTCAAAGTCAAAATAATTCCTGTACTTGGCTCCGGATTCTCCAAGTCCCTCATATAGCTTTGACATTACAATTGCTTCCTTTTTAAATATCGCCCGGATACTGTCTCTAGCTCTTCTATCCTCATTTACCCATTCTGCAATAATATCCCTTGCACCCTGAAGGGCATCTTCTACAGTCTCGACCTTTTCACTTAAAAACTCTTCTGCAGCTTTTTCCGGATCAGTCTCTCCTTGTTCAAATACTAATTCTGCCAATCCTTCCAGACCCTTTTCTTTTGCTGCCTTTCCCCTTGTTTTTCTTTTTGGCTTATATGGCAGATATATATCCTCAAGTTCTGTCAATATAATGGCATCTTCGATCTGTTTTTTAAGCTCACCAGTAAGTTTTCCCTGTTTTTCTATTTCTTTAAGTATCGTCTCCCGCCTGCTGTCTATCTCTACAAGTCTTGCCAGATTCTCCTGGATCCCTGCTATCTCGACCTCGTCAAGCTCACCTGTGGCCTCTTTGCGGTATCGTGAAATAAATGGTACCGTGGCTCCTTCTTCCAATAGCTTTATAGTATTTTCAACCTGCCATTTTTTAAGTTTTAAAATACCTGAGATAATATCAATATATTCACTTTTCAATCTTTTCCAGACCTTTCCGGGTATAGGATTTTAAAATTAAATATTTATTATATAAATTATCTTCCCCTGGATCTATATCCTTTTTATCCTTACTGATAATTATATTTTCTGAAACTAATAATAACTCCTGAGTTATCCTAAATGATATACTGTTTGCAACTAGAATTCATTCCAATAACTAATAAGTCAGGCATCTTTAATTGTAGTAATATACCGGCCTAAAGGAATATGATTGTCTTTTTCTGTTTTTGCATATCTCTAAGTTTTCTATATTCATTAAGAAATTATGAATAAAAAAGTTCCTTTCATAAATCTAGTTTTAATCCATTATCCTTGAGCCATTTTCTTCTTTTCTTATAATCTGGCAAAACTAATTCGACTTTCTGCCAGAAATTTTTCGAATGATTTAAATATGCCAGATGGCACATCTCATGGACGACAACATAATCAATAATAGCTGGTGGAGCCATAATTATCCGCCAGTTAAAGTATAGCTTGCCTTTTGCTGTACAGCTTCCCCACCTTCTCTTTTGTTCTTTTACTTTTACGTCCTGCGGCCTCTTGCCCATTTTCTCAATATAGATGCCTACTCTGTCATCAATTATCCTATCTGCTTTTTTCCTGTACCATTTTTCCATGGCTTTTCTCATTTTAATGTGATCAAGTTCGTACAGTTCCAGATAAAACTTATCATCATTAAAAAACACCCTGGGCCTCTTCCTCCCGTTCTTTAATATCTGAAGAGGATAATTCTTGCCCAGGAATAAGAATAGTCGGCCACTGGTAAATATCCTGTCCCGGGTTCCTGGCCCTATATCCCTTAATTGAATCAATTTCTTAAGTATCCATTTTCCCTTTGATTTTACTCTTTCCCTGATAATATCTTCAGGAACTCCCATAGGTGAGCATACAAGGATCTTGTCAGGAGCCGTTATCTGGATAGCCATGGTCCTTCTATCTCTATACTCAACATCAAAATTTATTTTACGGTCCTGGTATATTACTGATAATTTCATATTTTTAGACTGAAAATTCCTTATTAATAAGATATCAAATCTTCATATTGTCTGCATGTTCCTGTTTTCAGGACTTCTCTTATTATTTCCGCTGCGGCTCTTCCGATTCCTTTTATTTTCGTTAAATCAGTTTTTAATTCTTCTATTGGTACCCCCAGTTTTGATATGACATAAGCTGCATAACCATAGGAGCTTTTCTTTCCTTTAAGTTTTAGAAGATAATCCAGATGCTCCAGGATTACAATAATCAGATCACTCTTACTTAATATATTACTATATATTGCTGGTGGAATTCTTTTTGGAATTTTATATTTACTTGCATATTTATCAAAAATAGAATTAATAGATCTGTTATATTCATAAGACACTTCACCCCATTTATGATTTTCAGGGTAAATATTTTCATATTTTGCGGCCAATTCCGGAAAATGCTCTTTCAAGACCCTGATAAAATAATCTTTTTGCCTGCCTTCTTTTAGAGTCATTGTCCCAAAGATAACGAAATCAATCCCTGCCTCCTTAGCTTTCTCAAGGCTCTGTCCAATCATTTCCAGGCTATCAGTGATAAACGGAATAACCGGCATTAAAAACATTCCGCAGCTAATCCCTGCTTTTTTTAATTTCCCGATCATTTCAAGCTTTTCCTCCGGACCAGGCACACCGGGCTCAAAAATACTGCAGATGTCGCTGTCCATTGAAGAAAAACTAAAACTCACCATAGCTTTATTCTGATTATCTATCCTCTTCAGTATATCCATATCCCTTTCAATCAGGGTAGATTTAGTCAGGATATGTACAGGATAATTATACTTCTCAATCAATTCAAGGGTTTGACGCGCCAAACAATACTTCTTTTCAACAGGCTGGTAAGCATCACATACTCCCCCGCCCAGCATCATAAAACTTTTTGGCATAGGTTTTCGTTTCCTGGCCGGATCAAGTTCTTTTGCCAGTAATTCAATTGCATTGATCTTAACAGCTATATCTCTACCGAATTCACCTTCAACATAGTATTTTTCATAACGTCCGTCACAATAAACACAATTATGAATACAGCCCCTGTAGAGGTTCATACCATAATGGGTCATAAACCAGGATTCTATTTTCTTGTATTTCCTGAGAATTGATTTAGCACAAATTTCAGTGATCATATTTAAGTCAATATTATTTATCTAACAATTCTATTGTTATTTTAATAATCTTATCTATGCTTTTACTGGTATCCTTATATTGTGATATTTTTTCTATAATTATATCTTTCCCCAATTCCCCAATTTTTCCAAATTTTTGAATCATAAGGTAAACCAATACATAACTATACATGGCCTGCTCCAGGGATTGCCTTTTGTGTTTTTTCTTTGTTCATTAAATCAATATTTATAGTCTCAATACCCTCAATTTTTTTACTGCGATTAATTGCTTTTAATGGAAGTTTTCTTTTTTGCAATTTTTTTATTACTGCCTGTCCAATTTTTGTAATATTCTAAACTTCTCAATATCACATTCCCTGATTTCATCTATAAATTTTTGTACCAGCTCATTTTTAGATTTTTTCATTATCACTCCTTTGTCCAGTAAATCCTAAAATATTTCTATTGTACAAAGTAAATAAAACCTTTTAATAGATGGAATTACAACATTTTTCATAAAATTATCCTCTATATTAGTAGGACCAATAGACCTAAAGATAAAGATATGATCTGAAGAATATTTTTAATTTTTGTACTGGTGTTTATCAGTTTAGTTTTCAAGAATAAAAGTGATTTTCATTAAAACCCGGTATTCTGTGATTTGTCCATTATCACCTAATGCGACTTCAAATTCTTTGACCCATGCAGATTTAACATTTTTTAGGGTCTTGTTTGCACGTGCGATACCCTCTTGTATGGCATCGTCAAAGCTCTTTGGTGAAGATGCTTTGATCTCTGAGATTTTTGCAACTGTCATTTGTATCCTCCTTGATCTTTAGTCAAATTAATTATTTGTAATCCCGCTAAAATGTATTAAATATATTTTACTACTTTAAAACTCAAAAACGTACTATTTTAGCTTCTCTAAGATTTTTAGATACTCTTCTTTGCTAAACCCTAGTTTATTTGCCCAATTCTCTGGATAGCCCTTGTAATAACCTGATCTATCAAGTTTTAATGTTCTCCATAATATTACCCTTATTATAGAAGGCAGACCAATTATCAAAAGGTAGAGCCAGCCAAGATATAAAGATTGATTAGAGTGACCATATTCATGTTTTATAGATAATTCATCGCCTGAATATTTATCATCCAAAATAATGTATCTGCCAAGCGAAATCCCCCCGGGAAAATTTTTTACATAAATTATATTAACATTTTTGTAGGTCTCACGTCTGGTTATTTTCTTTCTTGAAAAAAAGATGATTATACCAGCAAGGATCGTCTGGGGCAGTTCCCAGATAATTAATGAAATTCTTAAATACCGGTTCAATTCTTAAATACTCTCAGATAGTCTTAATATTTATCCTTACCAATAGAATTTTTAAACTGTATAGCAAATTTATCTTAAAATTTGTTATAATTCTATTATAGAATGGAAAATACAGCTATGCTAAATTATAAATAAAGGAAAGGTGGCAAAATGGCTTCTATACTCGACTCAATAATGGGTCAACTGGGCGGAGATATGTTGGGAAGTATTAGCAAGCAAACAGGTGTTCCTTCAAATGTGATCCAAAGTGCGCTTCCTGCAGTAGTCACTCTACTTACCAGTGCACTTGCGAACAATGCTTCCAATAAACAGGGTGCGCAATCTTTGACCGGAGCACTTAAAAAGGATCATGATGGAAGTATATTGAATGATCTTCCAAAATATATAAACAATTATCAGGATGGTCCGGGTAACGGTATACTAAAACATGCACTTGGAGATCAGCAAAACACCGTAAAAAAAGGTCTCAGTAAAAGCACAGGTATCGATAAGAAGGCTATCGGCAACCTGCTTATAATGCTTGCTCCTGTTATTATGGGTGTTGTGGGAAATATTATGCAGAAGAAAAAACTTAATTCCTCAGGAGTATCAAAGTACTTGGGCAAGGAACAAAAAAAGATCCAGAAGCAGGCTCCAAAATCAACAAGTTTCTTAACCGGCCTTCTTGACTCAAATCAGGATGGAGAGGTAATTGACGATATTGGCAAGATAGGGATAAGTCTTCTGGGCGAATTTCTTAAAAAATAAATAATTATCTTTTTTATATAAAACGCTGTAGCAGTCTGTAAATATTATCAGTACCAAATTGGAATATTTAATAAACATTTTTCACTGTCCCCAATAATTTTCCATTGGAGACAGTGAAAAAATATATTGATATCAATTATTTTTTAAGTCCTGGCGGTAGTTTAGGAATCTTGAAGACCTGTCCAGGATAAATAAGATTAGCATCTTTAATATTATTAGCTTTCTGGATCACTTCCCACAATGGTTTAGTTGCTGAACCATAATATTTCTTTGCAATGGCACTAAGGGTATCTCCCTTTTTAACGGTATGCTCTGCAATAAATTTAGATCCCCCTTGCTTAGCATATAGTCCTGCCATAGAGCCAGCCGGGGTAACTTTTTTCTTCATCTTCTTTTTTGCAGCTTCAGCACGCATCTTTGCGATTTTTGCAGCATTTTTTTTATTCATTGCAGAAATATCAGCCTTTCGGGCTCTTATATTTGCTGCATCCACTTGCTTTTTTCTTTCAGTAGCACTGATTGGACCTTTTTTACCTTTGTCAGTAATAGCCATTTTCGTACCCCCTTTTTTGATTTTTTACAATATTTTGATACTTGCTTTTAATCAAACTTATTAATATTTATAGTATGCTAAATAAAGTAAAGAGTCAATAATGCTCCGAAAAGTCCTGCAAGGGATGTCTGCATATATTCATTCTCAACACCGCCGAAGGCATAGTCTGATATCAAATTTATAGAATGTCTTCTGGATCATCCAGCTACAAACATATAAAATAGCTATACAGTTTTTAATGTTCTACTATATATAACTGGCGGAGAGAGTGGGATTCGTTCTTTCATCTCACTTTGTTCGCTGCAGAGACGCAGACTCCCTCGACTTCGTCTCAGTCCGTCTTTTCGAATCCAGACAACATGCACTTGGGGCATGTTGTCCCTTAATGACTCTGCCATATCTAATGTTTAAATCTAAGTAACTGGCGGACGCAGTCGCAACCAATTCGAACTATTTCTGAAATATCTGCCCACATTCAAATATTACCTATAAGACAAATTCCTTTATATCAGAAAATATCTACAAAGGCAAAGCAGCTACATACTCTGGGAATGTCTCATAATAAGATCGCCAAGGAATTAAATACAAGTGAGACTACTATTGTTAGAGCTTGTAAATATAATAGCAATTAAATTACAACTGTACTTAATAATCAAAACAAATCAAGTTTTCAAGGTCAAACATAATTCCAGAGCTATTTAAATTTATCATAAGAACTTGTTCTGGATCATCATCTCATCAAGCTGTATATGGGACAGAACATCTACGTGTGTTGCATTATGGTGACATCTCGTAATCAGTAACGTCTGCCATGTTATGCCCTCTCTGTTTGTATATTCTTTGTTTTTTTCAGCAGATAGATATGTCAGTAGATTATATTCTGGAAAGACGTTCTTTTGGGGAGGGCTTCCTGTGGTTAGCTCCCTGTCAACTTCCATTGCAAGGTCATATACTTTTCCTTCTTTATCAGCCTTGAAGCATCAGCAATAGTCTCAGATCTTATTTTCCTATACTTAACGGCTTCTTATTATCTTGATTCTATCTTAAAGTCTCCAATGGTCTAAAGTTCCTTTGCTACTTCTGTGGCAATTTTTGCCCACTCCCACAGTCTCTGAGGCTTATATTTTACAGTGCTTATATCTTTTAATATAACTTCCACCCTGTATCCCCTAAACTTTTCAAATGTTTTTTGTAGTTCGATCCTAATATTTTTAGGATCCCAATTGTCAGCTGTAAAGATAGCGGGATTGGGCTTATACGATATGACATAGTCTTTTCCCATCTTTTCTATTGCACTGTCAAGATCGGCCCATGGACTTATAGATATTTTTCTTAAATTAGGAATCTTTTTCAGCAGATCTATTTTTCTGTCCAGGGGCTCACAGCAACCATAGTAGTTGAGCCCGAACTTTTCCATCCACTTTATCTCATAGGAGAGTGCAAACTCATAATGCATATCAGGAGATACATCTGAAAATATCTGGGCAGCTCCACTTCCCCAGAGATCCTGTGTTCTTATCCTTGATGGGTCAAAATCTTTTTGCGGAAGTTTGTCAGTAAATCCTAGTCCCCCTGAACCTGCTCTGTAGTTTCCATTATTTAAGGCCAAAAGATTTTTGTCCTCATACTGGGAAAGCATATACAGATATGCATCAGTTAATTTTTCCATTACCTTATGTACAAATCGAGGTCTTAGGACAAGGTCGGTCAGCGCTTCCTGCACCCCCCACCATCTTATGAGCTCGTCCCAGGGAGAAAACCAGAAACCGGGTATTCCTGTCTTTTCAACGTCTAAAATCCCGTCAAACAGATTTTTCATTACTTGATACTTTTTCTTGGTCTCTTTTTCTTTATAGTCTATCCTGGGGAGCTTTATCTTTTCAAGGTCCTCTTCATCTTTTATCTGCTGAGTGAATTCCCTTGATACCACTTCACTTTCAACATCAGTTATTGCAATATCTACTTCCTCAGATATCCCAAACCCTGTGCTTTCGATTACCACATAACAAGGAAGAGTCGGTTCTACGACCATATCTACTGGTATATGCTTCCAGCAGTAAAGCGTCCTTTTAAGCCTTGTTTCTAGAAATTTTGAAAAGGGAGTCTTAGTTTTGGTGTGAAGTTCGCCATCTACATTTAACTCATGCCAAGGTAGTTCATTTATCCATAAAAGGGGTCTTGTATCTTCAAGATCATTTAGCTTCTTCCAGAGATCTATTTTTTTGCCTTGAACAGATTTTTGCGCAATCTCTGCTTTCTTTTCTGCAAGCTCTCTTAATATAGCCTCATCCTCTTTAGCTATAATGTAGTCCTTGTAGGCTCTTTTTCCTTCAAACTGGTTTAAGATACCATATGGATACGCAAATACTTGTTCTTCCATTTTAGGTTAAATTCTCCTTTTATCTTAAAGGTTTTAAAATATCTTATTTAATAAAAAACCTGAGAACTATAATAATTCCTATCTATTTATATAATCATAATTAGCGTCAAATACCTCTATTTCCAAATTCTTCAGCGGCTTCAAAATATGTTCTAATAGCTTGCGGTTTTATTGTATGGGTGATCTGGTTGCCGGTAGACATGAAGTAACCAGGACAATTCTTTGCCGTTTTAGTCATACTGCGAACCATGGACCTTATTTCTTCAGGGTCATTTCTCATATGACCTTACCCCATTCTTTAATCCAGTTGTTAAGTTAGTATCTAAGCCCTGAGGGTCCCCCAAAAACTAGTCCACCTATAATGTCAGTAATCTGGCTTTTTTGCTTCCACAGCCATGCTCCTGGTATAAGCCTCTGGAGTCATATTATCCAGAGAACTATGAGGCCTATACTCATTATAGTCCCTTCTCCATGCTTCCAGTTTATCTTGAGCATCCTCGATAGAGAGGAACCAATTGGTATTTAAACACTCATCTCTAAGACTACCATTAAACGACTCAATAAAAGCATTATCTACCGGTTTTCCGGGACGGGAGAACTCAAGCTTAATATTATTTTGATAGCTGTAGTTATCCAGTGCTTTAGATACAAATTCCGGCCCATTATCTACTCTTATCCTTTCAGGTCGTCCTCTATGGTAGCTAATGCTATCAAGTATGTCCACTACTGTATCTCCTGTAATGCTGCTACCAGCATAAATATTTAAGCATTCCCTGCTGTATATATCCATCATGGTAAAGGCCCTGAAGCGCTTTCCATTAAAAAGTGCATCTGACATAAAATCCATGGCCCAGCACTGGTTTGGTCCGGTTATATCCACTTTAGGTAACCTGGCCTGGCTGACTCGCTTCCTCTTTCTCTTGTATCGCAGATTAAGCCCTTCCTGGCGGTATATACGGTATACGGCCTTATGGTTTATCTTCCACCCTTCACGAAGCAGCAGCACATGTATCCTTTTATATCCATAACGGACCCTTGCTGAGGCAATATCCAGTATCCGCATTCTTAGCAGGATATTTTCATTTCTTTTAGCTATATAGCGCTGGGTTGCCCTATTAAACTTTATCACCCTGCATCCCAATCTTTCGCTTATATCATAATGGGCCTGAAGCCAATCTACAGTTTTACGTTTGATGGCAGGCCTTAGAACTTTTTTGATAGTACATCCTGTAGCATCTGTTTATCCAGGCTAAGATCTGCCACCAGTTTCTTCAGTTGGCGGTTCTCTTCCTCAAGCTGCTTAAGCTTTCTTAGATCGCTTGGCATCATTCCACCGTATTTTTTCTTCCACCTGTAGAAAGTCTGCTCAGTGATCCCGAGTTTTCTAATAACTTCCTTTACGGGGGTTCCAGTCTCAGCCTGCTTTAGCGCAAAGGCTATCTGCTCTTCTGTGAATTTACTGCTTCTCATGTCATTTGATCCTTTCTTGTCAGTTTTATTATACGAAAAAAACTAACATTATGTCTGGATCAGTTTTTGGGGAGAAGGTCACATTTGACTCTGCCATATCTAATGTTTAAATCTAAGTAACTGGCGGAGAGAGTGGGATTCGTTCTTTCGTCTCACTTTGTTCGCTGCAGAGACGCAGACTCCCTCGACTTCGTCTCAGTCCGTCTTTTCGAATCCAGACAACATGCACTTGGGGCATGTTGTCCCTTAATGACTCTGCCATATCTAATGTTTAAATCTAAGTAACTGGCGGAGAGAGTGGGATTCGTTCTTTCGTCTCACTTTGTTCGCTGCAGAGACGCAGACTCCCTCGACTTCGTCTCAGTCCGTCTTTTCGAATCCAGACAACATGCACTTGGGGCATGTTGTCCCTTAATGACTCTGCCATATCTAATGTTTAAATCTAAGTAACTGGCGGAGAGAGTGGGATTCGAACCCACGGTACTGCTGTTAAGGCAGTACACTCGATTTCGAGTCGAGCGCCTTCAACCGGACTCAGCCATCTCTCCCATAAATACCGATAATATCAAAGCCGCTTATACATCGGTTTCTTTGATCTTATCAAGCGTCTTCCTATTTTTTGGGACCATCTTGAAAAACTCTTCAAGTTTATCACAAACATACTCTCCGCAGTAAGCACAATTTTTTACATTCTTTTCCATTCCGCATTTTCTTATTTCACATACTCCACAGTAATTAAATTTCTTGCCACCTGCGGTCATACATCCTTCACAGTTTATATCTTCCGGATTAATATCACTTGAGTACATTTTGGACCATGCTCTGGCTGTCTCTTTTCTTTTTGATTCATCATCTTCCTTAGTTGCCTTAAAAGCGGCACAATCACTACAGATATTTCCGCATATTGAAATGATCTTTTCCATCTTTATCCTTCCATATATTTTATAAGGGTATTCATCCAGTAATAAATATCTATGGCTGCTCTTTTATCTTCGAATACATCAGTCTCTTACCCCTTAAAAATTCTTTCTTTCCTTTTTTATTTATTTTACGGAGGTTTTTAATATGCGCATCCCCATGATTTATCTTTAGGAAATCCAATTTGCTGCAGCTCTCATATTCGTCGCATTCCCAGCAACCCTCATATTTTTTTCTTTCACAACATTTCCTGATCGCACAATATGGATTTCCTCCTCCATTCCTGCAGCCCCTCTTACATCTTAACTTAACCATTGCACCAAGCACTTTATAACATCTATCGTAATTCTCAAATTCCTTGAAAAACGACATTCCGGACAATGACTCTGCTGTCTTATCAAATTTATGAGATCTTAATTCTTTTCTGAGGTCCCTGGATAGATCAGCAATTTTCCCCTGGTAGCTAAAACAGTCTCCGCAGTATAATCCACAATAATACTGGTAGTTATAAGATTACTGGTACTCAAACCAGAACAATTTACATTTCCAGATCCTATTGTAGAGATATTATCAAGATCTTTGACTCGAAGATGAAATTCTATACTTTCAGTAGTGCTTACATTAGTCCCCAATTTAAAACCAATATTTAAAGTATTCCCAGAGACTTTGGTAGTAATTATGGGAAGTATATTGTCTTCTGCTTCTATTGTCAGAGACTCCTCATCTCCTTGTTCTATAAATAGATTTCCACTTCCTGAAATCGATACCCTACTAAAACCTGATACAGCCCTATTTTCAGAAATGACATTTCCTGAGCCGTGTACTGATGATATTTTACAAGAGACGATAGTTGCTAATAGAATATTAATTAAACAGGTGATTAATACTAAACAGATTATATTTTTGCCTAACCTTAGCTTTGTATTTTTATTCATTATTTTTTCCAATCATTGCAATGATATGTTGAGATTTATTATATAGCTTTTATTATATATTAGGAATCTTTAGGTAGTATTCCTCTAAGATATATGCGATGTAGTTGTCTTAAGTGGCTGGAGATAGTGGACAAAGTTAGAAACGCAATAATGACTTCTGGTGAGGATATTTATACCTGAATTGATTTAATTTTATATGTGCATTGCAACAGTATCAATCAAAATAAGTTACAATTAGTTTTACATTACTAGCATTAAAGCTAATTCCATGGTTTTCGCTATCAGTATAGGCACTAAGATATCGGTAACGCAATGTGAATTGAAAATGTGTTCTGTTATCAACAACGGCATTTCTTAATCTACGTACTAAAGTATTATTAGTATCAGGTCCACTATAATTTATTTGTGTAACATCCCATCCATAATTAGCAAGATGTGGGTTAAAAATATCTTTTGCTCCAGAGTAAAGATTAACATCTCCCCAATTAATTGATGAAAGCATTAATGTATCAAACCCATCTTTAGGGCCACCAAAATCTGTTGCATTTATTTTTAAAGTAACTGATCGCACATTCTTCCCTGCAAGTTGTGCAATGTTAAAACCTACGTAGCCAACCCAATCAAGTTTGTAGCCTCCTGTATGACCAACTATAACATTATCTAAAGATACTACTCCGCTTGGTTCTGCTATACAACCAGTTTGATTAGAATTAGCAGTAATTGTAACTGTAGTTGGCTCTTCGACATCCTCACTATCCTCAACTATAGGTACTATTCTTTCTACCTCTTGCTCTTCAGCTATAGAATGCTCTTGATTATCTTCCTCTCCTCCTTCTCCGTTGCTATCCTCTAATTCTTCCTCTCCATTATTATCTCCAACTTCTCCGTCTTCTTCATCACTATTATAATTACTCCGTGCTCTTCGGAGAATTCTTTCAGCACAATGCCTTCCTTGCCTTTTATTAATCCATGCCCTTCAACAATTGAAAGAAAGCAGTCAGAACTACAGTTGCCTGCTAGAGTTTTGCTTCCAGCATCTATAACAGCCCTATTTGCTGAAGGTACGCTTATTACTGTTGAAAGTACACTTGCCGTACAATCCTCTAAACTGCATGCTTTCACACTCACCTGCATAATATCATTAAATACATAGGTCCCAGGTTGTACTTCAGATATCCCTGGAACTGAACCATAGGAATCCCATGTTAGTGTGTAGCCACCAATAATCTCTTTTATTTCTATCCCGGATTCCCTAATACCATCAGCAAATCTTATTAATAGTTCTCCTTCTTCGTTTCCAATCCTTTCAATATCTTTTTTCGTGTATTTAGAAAGATTTTTAAAAAACACACTTCCAAAACCCAGTATGCCTTTTAATTTTAATTTTTTTAATTTTTTAATTTGCTTTGCAAGCTGGATTGCTTCCTGTATAGAATCAACTCCACATCTTCTCATTCCCACATCAATATCAATATAAACAGATAACTCTACATTTTCCTTATTAGCTATCTTTGATAATTGTGTTGCCCCTTCATTGCTGTCTAACAGACATGATATGTTTATTCTTCTTGCCAGATGGATTAGTCTTCTGATTTTTTCATCACCAATAATTTCATTGGCAATCATTATGTCTTTTATGCCATTAGCCTCCATTACTTCTGCTTCTCCTAATTTTGCCACTGATATACCAGCTGCACCTGCATCCAGCTGCATATGAGCAATACCAGGAATCTTATGTGTCTTTATATGTGGGTGGAGTTTTATTTTTAACTTTTTACATCTATTTGCTACAGAATAGATATTATTTTTTAAAATATCTATATCTATCAGAAGTCTCGGAGTGTCTAATTCTTTTATTTTCTTACCCAAAAAAGTCATTATTAACCGATCTGTAAAATTTTTAAATTCACTATCTAATTATCAATTCCACACCAGTCAGTAATCATCTCTAAAAGTATTTTAGTTAGTTTTGTTAAATCTTCCTTATAGACAAATTCATCGCATGCATGGGCATTTTTACCACCCGGGCCTATTACAATTGCAGGCATATCTCCATATTTTTGGAATATATAAGCATCGCATGCAAATGGAGCTCCGATGATTTTTGGATTTTTTTCAATTGCTTTGATATATGCTTTTTCAGCACTCTTTACTAATGGATGATTCTTGCCTATATCCAGACCATACTGGTGCCGAGATACTATTTCAATTTTTGGAGGATTCTTTTTAAGTTATGGATCACTGTTTATAAAATCATTTAAATGTTTTAAAAAGTGTTTTTTAAAATCATCTTCTATTCCTGGCCAGGGTGCCATCATGATTTCAATCCAGCATTCTTCAGGTGTACCCCATTTTTTTAATTCACCTGCTCTGACTTTGCTGATCCTAACCGGTATTTCTCTGCCTTCTTCAATAAATAACTCATGGGGTTTAAAATCTTTTTTATTATCTCCAGGTAATCATTAAGCCATAAAATTATTTTTCCTATGGAATATACAGGTTCTACTACCTCTTCTTCTCCGTAGCCCATTCCTGAACTTCCAGTTGATGTTATTTTGAAGACCATTCCTCCAAGTGAGGCAGGGCTTATTGTCAGGTTATTCGGTTCAGTTATAATAACACCATCTGCAATATAACCCCTGGTTATGCATGATAATGTACCATTTGAGATGCTGCTTTCTTCATCTACAACACTTTCAAAGATCAAATTGCCTTTTAGGTCAATATTATTATCTTTTAAACACTTTATTGCTATCATCATACATGCCAGACCGCCTTTCATGTCAATGCTGCCTCTTCCATAGATCTTATCCACCGTTATTTCACCCCCAAAAGGTTCATGATTCCAATTCATTGGCTCCTCTGGGGCTACGGGACTACATCAATGTGTCCATTTAGTATCAAAGACCTGCCTCCGCCTTTTCCATTAATACTGGCCACTACATTTGGTCTATTTTCAAAATCTTGATTCCCAAAATCATTAAAATATCCCTTAAATGTTTTAAGATTGGAAACCTCGTCAGGATTAAACACGTCTACGTTAATTCCAATTTTCTCAAACCATTCTTTTACAAATATTTGGCAATCATTCTCATAACCATCCAATCCATAGACAATGCTTGGAATCCTTACCAATTCTGATACCAGTTCAAATAATTCATCTCTTTTGGTATCAATCCAGTTAATTAGTTCCTGGTGAATAATTGCATTTAAAAATATACCAGAATATGAAAAATATAGACATAAACAAATTAAAAAGACCTGTAAAATATGGTAAAATTCCTTTAGAACTACTAAATAATAAAGGAGACCATATGTTTACAGGCCTTAAGTATCAATTAGAGATAACTGATACTCTAATAGAAGATATTTTACCCCAGGACAATGAACTAATCAAATTAAAAAAGGTCCTAAACTGGGAAAAAATAAACAGTATATACAAAGAATGCTTTCCTTCAAAAAGAGGCAGGGCTACCAAAAAGACGGATCTGTCCCTGGGACTAATACTTCTAAAACATCCGTACAAAAAGCCGGACAGGGTTCTCATTGAAGAGCTTCATTTAAATAATGCATATACCCTATGTGCCAATATAGATGTCGCCTCTAGTGAAGAGAAAAAAGGAGGAAGACAGTGCCATATTCAAGATCAGTAAAGGTAGGAATCTTAAAGAAAGTCCTGCCACCGGAGAGAAGAAATATTGCAAGCGTAAGTAATGAGACAGGTATCTCTGAGCAGACAATTAGAAACTGGATAAAAGAAGCCAACTCTGGTAGCTTAGATGATAAGGCAGGCGAAAAGAGTCCCCGTCATCTAAATGGTAGTGAAAAATATCAACTTCTGATGGAATTAAAAAAGATATGGTAAAAACTAAGGTGATAAAAAAAGCCAGATCAATCGCTAAGGTATACTACAGCGCCTCCAAAAAGACTAAAAAACTTCTAAAAGATACAAGCGGTGCGCTTCTAGCCATTGCAAAAGAGCAGATAAAGCAAGCTAGCTCTGCAGTAGAGGCTACATCTGATCTGGTATCGGCCCATGTAGCAAGAAGATATAAAAAATTAAATGATACTGGTAAAAAGATACTGGACCAGGTAGAGGCAAAACTTGGCGGAGAGAAGATAAGTGGCAGAATAGTAAGCTACTACCAGGATCATTCAAGGGCCCTTCCTAAGGGCAAGCTATCAAAACCCTGCGAATTCGGGGTAAAGCTTAAGCTTGATATGAGTGGCAATGGCTATATAACTGGTCATGATATATACAAAGGAAATGTATCTGATGTCAGCCTGCTTTCTGGCTCAGTTGACTCTCATGCCAGGGTATTTGGCAGTAAGTTTAAAAGCGGAGCTGCTGACAGGGGATTCTATGACGAGGATCTTATCGAAGAGCTCCAGAAAAAATATAAAATATCCCTTGCCATCCCCCATAAAAAAGACAGGAGCAGGGTGATGACGTCACAAGATAAGAAGCTCTCAAAGAAAAGAAGTGCCATTGAAGCAAAGATAAGCGAGGGCAAGAGGATGTGCGGACTGGACAAATCCCTCTATAATGGATTTACTGGAGACAGGATATGGGCGGCACTATCGGTAATGGCATTAAATATTAGAAAACTATTAAGAGATATGGAAAGATCACCGGAACTGATATACAGATTCGGGTAAATTTAGAAAAATAAATAGAGAAATAAGATTGAATCAAAAGATTCGTCTTAAAAAATATTATTTTAGAAAATATTATTTTCGTTACATATAAAATATTGAAAAAGGTGAATTATTCACCAGGAACTAATTAACTTTTTTTTATCTTTACTTACTGACATAACCTGAAAACTTTCCAAATTATTTTAATAAGCTATTCATTAATTAAAGCGATTGCATCTATTTCTATACACATGCCTTCAAAAAAATTAGCAACTTCTACTGTAGTCCTTGCGGGGGGATTAATTTTAAAATATTTTTGATATACAGAATTAAAATCTCCGAATTTACTAATATCATCAATAAATACTGTAGTTTTAATAACATTTTCAAGTGAAGAGCCTGCAGCTTCTAAAATAGCTTTAATATTTTTCATTGTAATATCAGTTTGCTTTACTATATCACCAGGTTCTAAAAATTTACCCGTATCTATATCTACTGCTGCTTGTCCTGATACAAAAATAAGGTTATCTGCTTTAATTGCTTGAGAATAAGCACCCTTTGGCTCAGGGGCATTTTTAGTTATTATTACTTCTTTTTTCATTTTAACCTCCACATATAATAAGATAATAAAATTTTAATATTGCAAAGTCGTAAGCCCGCCATCCAGCACAATTATTTCACCTTGAATAAAATCAGATTTCTCTGAAGCTAAAAAAACAGTAAGATTAGCACAATCTTCTAAGGTACCCATCCTACCAACTGGTGTTTTTGCTAAAATTACATTAAGCTAATCCTGGCCTCCAAAAAAATTTTCATCTAAATTTTACCTACCATCCCCTGCCAGCTATTTTTTGTTCAGGTAAAAGCTCGCTTACAGCTACTCCGCTCATCGGGTTTCCAAGACCTTTGGATATCTTTGCCAGTAGTTCAGAATCATTAAAATTAGTAGTAGCCTCAACTATTGCTGAGGCCATCTTTGCAGGGTTTTCAGATTTAAAGATACCGGAGCCTACAAATGTACCTTCTGCTCCAAGCTGCATTATCATAGCTGCATCTGCAGGAGTTGCTATTCCCCCGGCTGAAAAGTTTACTACTGGAAGCTTGCCTTCTTTGTGGACATATTCTACCAGGTCATAAGGGGCTCCCATCTCTTTGGCTATTGTCATAAGCTCTTCTGTAGGCATGGCAGCAATGCGCGCCATCTCATCCTTTATATTCCTCATATGCCTTACAGCTTCTACGACATCGCCTGTGCCTGCTTCTCCTTTTGTCCTTATCATGGCAGCGCCTTCTCCGATTCGCCTTAGCGCTTCACCAAGATTAGTGGCCCCGCATACAAAGGGAACCTTAAACTCCCATTTGTTTATATGGTATTTTTCATCAGCAGGAGTGAGTACTTCGCTTTCATCTATATAATCGATACCTATAGCCTGAAGTATCTGAGCCTCTCCAAAATGACCTATACGCGCCTTTGCCATGACAGGTATCGATACTGAGTCCATAATATCTAAAATGATCTGGGGGTCAGTCATCCTGGCGACTCCGCCGGACGCCCTTATATCGGCAGGGATCCTCTCAAGGGCCATAACTGATACGGCTCCTGCGTCTTCGGCTATTTTAGCCTGCTTTACAGTAGTCACATCCATTATTACTCCGCCTTTAAGCATCTGGGCAAGGCCTGCTTTTACTTTAATCGTTCCCTTTTCCATTCTTTAAAATACACCTCCGCTTATATTAATACTATAATCTTAATAAAATTTAAAAAATCTTTTACTGATAATGGTTAGCAGTTTATCCATGTTATATTTACAAACCCATATTCAAAACTTATAGTAAGTGTTTTTAAAAGAAATTTTTATCTAAAAAGACTTATTTAAATCTTCCAGATCAAAAAAATTAAATTTATAGTCTTTTAGTATAATTCTTGATTTTTATTATTTATTTTTTTTATCTTCACCCCTTATAATTAAAATTGTTTTCGCTAATGATTTTTCCAAAACTTTAACTAAATTAACATAAAAATCTAATTAATACCCCCTCTCTTTTTTTATTTAACCCTAAAAACAACTTTAACAAATCACTAAAAAAAAAATTAGTTTTTCCTCTTTAATTAATACCTTTATTTTATAAAGTACCTGTTTTACAGAAGAAAATTTTCTTACTATCTTAAGAATATATCTTTTCAAAGTACGGTTATATAAATATTATCAAATATGAAGTGAATAAACACAGTGAAAGGTCTAGGATCTCTTGAAACCCCAGAAAATTATTTCTTATATTCAAGGATGACATTCTCTTATATACCTTATCAAAATTTATCAAATACCATACTTATTATTGCTGATTATTATAAATAACGGGATCCCATATTTAATTAAAAGAATTATAGGGATGTATAACAGACAATACGATCTGAAGACTAATATGGATATGAAGTATTTGTTGAAAAGTTTTTTAGGCTGACCTCAATCCATATACTGCATCATACCAAGTAGGATTTAGCATTACTTCAAATTATCTAATTATCTTCCTTATAATACTTTCATAGCGATTTCCTATTTTTTCTCATTTGTCAAAGAACCTAATAAAAATCGGCTTGTTAAAAAAATCAAACTGAATTTTTAATTTCATAAAGATATTACTATAATTTCAATAACCTTATTTTTCTCTTTGTAACATTACAGCAAGTATTATTATAGCTCCCTTAATAACCATTTGAGGATAACTTGCAACTCCGATTAAATTTAGTAAATTATTCATTATTACAATAATAAATGCGCCAATTATTGTATTGATTACATTACCTTTACCACCCGTAAAAGATGCTCCTCCAATTATAACTGCAGCTATTGCATCTAGCTCCCATCCCATCCCAACTATTGCTGAGCCTGTTCTCAATCTTGCTGCAAGTATTATTCCTGCTAGACCAGCTAAAAAAGTACAAATTGAATAACAGATTATTATAACTATTTTTATATTAATTCCTGCTAAATAAGCTGCTTCAAGATTACCCCCAATAGCATAAATATTTCTTCCAAAAATGGTTTTTCTTAAAATAAAATAAATAATAATAGCTACTAAAACCATAATTATTACAGGTATTGGGATTTGCCCAACTGATCCAGCTAAAAAATTTACAAAGCTCATATTATATATTACTCTAACTGCTCCCACTTGATACATGTATGCAAAACCACGAACAATGGTCATCATTGCAAGTGTAACAATAAAAGGATTTATCCTTCTATAGGCTACTAGAACTCCATTAGTAGCACCAACCAAGCTTACCAAAATTAAAACGACAAAAATAACAATATAAAAAT
>Ga0255371_10010_pt1 | contig 29964 bp, 32 predicted proteins | sample ANMaggSSYBR01I12_FD_182097 | JGI IMG/M metagenome (GOLD analysis project Ga0255371, IMG submission 182097) | Sediment cell enrichment communities from methane seep in Santa Monica Basin, California, United Staets - ANME aggregate JGI... | ecosystem: Environmental > Aquatic > Marine > Cold seeps >...
TACCCCGGTCCCGCAGCTGCACAATATTTTCTTTTTCCCATTTTTCTCTGTGTTCATATAAATAACCGTATATTTATAATAACTGATAGAGCATAAATATTTCTCCCCGGCCTGCAATACCCTGCAAAGACCTTAAATAGCTTTACAGCCTTTACTATTTTAATATATATAGGATTTATTTCAAAAGAAATTTTTAAATTATGGATGTTTTTGTAAAATCAATCTTTCATGATATAATCTATATTTACAAAAGTTGGATCCTTTGATATATAAGGATCCTTTGATAATTTATAAATTTTTCGAGGAAGGGTGTAATTCCCTTACCGGCGGTAAAAGTCCGCAACCCTGCTTTTGCAGGCTGACTTAGTGTGATTCTAAGACCGACAGTTATAGTCTGGATGGGAGAAGATTTTGACTTATATATTTATATAAGCCGCGGTTTTCTCCGCGGTTTTTTTATTTATATGCCCGGACAGGTATTAATATCAGAATAATCCGTAAAATAAAATGATGGGATTTACAGACAGAGATAGAGAATTTATGAAGAAGGCAATAAGCCTTGCGGAAAAGGGACGCGGATGCACCTCCCCTAATCCGATGGTCGGTGCCGTAATCGTAAAGGACGGCCGCATCATCTCCAAAGGCTATCACAGAAGGGCCGGCAGTGCTCACGCAGAGATAGATGCTATCAAAAACAGTTCCGCTGCAGTAAAGGGTACTATTATGTATGTATCCCTTGAGCCCTGCACTATGACAGGCAAGACTCCGCCCTGTACCGATGAGCTTATAAAAAAAGGCTTTAAAAAAGTTATCATTGGAGCTATCGATCCCAATCCGCAAGTAAAGGGTGCTGGAATAAAAAGACTGAAAGAAGCCGGTATTGAAGTCCTATCAGGACTTTTTAAAGATGAGATAAAAAAGCAGAATGAAGTTTTTTTCAAACACATACAGGAGAAGCTGCCTTTTGTCTGCGCTAAGACCGCTTCAAGCATCGATGGAAAACTTGCTACTGTAACTTCCGATTCCAAATGGATCACCTGCCTTTCTTCAAGAAATACTGTACAGGACCTAAGAAGAGAATATGGCTGCGTTCTGACCGGTATCAATACTATCATAGCCGATGACCCTACCCTTTTTCCAAAAAATGATCCCGCAGCTTCTGAGGATCTTAATCTTAAATATTTTATAGATCATGATAATAAAAGATTTACCAGAGTGATACTGGATTCTCATTTGAGGATACCTTTAGATTCACGGATTGTCCGGACAGCCGGTAAAATAAAAACTATTGTGTTTACAGGTTCCAGATCCGCAAATAAAGATATATCACCTGAGAAGGAAGGACCCCTAAGAAAAGCTTCCATCAATATAGAATACAGCAGTTCCCGGAGGTGGGATCCTGAAGAAGTACTTAAGGTCCTATATGATAAATACAATATAGTATCTGTAATGCTTGAAGCCGGCCCGGCAGTTCTTACTTCATTTCTTAGATCTATGCTCATTGATAAGTTTAAGATATTCATTGCTCCAAAGATCATCGGGGGTGACAGCGGTTTTGATATGTTTGGGAAAACCGGAATAGATAAGATCAAAGACAGTATTAAGCTGGAATTTGATTCTTTTAATAAATCAGGAGACGATATACTTGTCACCGCATATCCTGCAAAAAATATGGGAGGGATCAAATGTTTACCGGAATAATAAAAGAGACAGGTACCATAAGTAGAATAATAGATATGGGTGAAGATAAGGAATTTGAGGTAAAAGCCGGAAAGCTGATTGAAGATATAAATACCGGAGATTCAATATCGGTAAATGGTGTATGCCTGACTGTAAAAAGCTTTGACTCAGGTAGTTTTACCCTTGATATATCATCAAGTACACTCAAATATACAAATCTGGGAGATGCAAAAATAGGAGATATAGTAAATCTGGAAGATGCATTATCTCTGGAAGATAAACTGGGTGGCCATTTTGTAAGCGGCCATATTGACGGAGTGGCATCTGTAATAGACATAAAAAGGACCGGAAGGTCCTATGAGATGACTTTTAGTCTTGGCAGTGAGATAGCACCATTTATAGCCAGGAGGGGTTCTGTGGCAATAGATGGGATAAGCCTTACAGTGACAGAAGTAGAAAGTGATAGTTTTAAGACTGTTATAATACCCCATACATTTGAAAATACTGCACTGGGAAAGAAGGGAACCGGGGAAACAGTAAATATTGAAGCAGATATGCTGGCCCGATATATAGCAAATTATCTTTCCCGCCAGGAAATAATGAATACTGACACATCTGTAAAAAATGACATGCTATTAAAGGAGAAATTAAAAGAAAATGGTTTCATCCAATAAAAGAACATCTATCTTTTCACCTATTGAAGAATCTATAGAGGATATTAAAAAGGGTAAAATAATAATCATAGTAGATGACAGGTCCCAAAATAATGAGGGTGTATTCTTTCAGGCTGCTGAAAAGGTGACTCCGGCTTCTATAAATTTCTTTATTACTCATGCCCGGGGAATGATATTTCTACCCTGCATGCAGGAAAGGCTTAATGAACTAAAAATACCCATGATGAGCTATGAAATTAATGGCTCATCATCCAATATAGATGCTCTTGCTGTTTCTATTGATGCCAGATCCATAAACGGCAGTGGGATATCTGCCAGAGATAGGGCGTATACAATAAAGATTTTTACCAAACCTGAGACAAAACCTAAAGATATCTCCATACCGGGACATATCTTTCCTTTAAGGGCGCATGGTGGCGGGGTACTCACACGCGCCGGCCATACTGAAGCAGCAGTCGACCTGGCTAATATGAGCGGCCTTTATCCTGCAGGTATAATAAGCGAGGTAATAAGGGATGACGGTGAAGTAGCATTATTGCCTGATCTTATAGATATCTCCAGAAAATCGAATCTGAAGATCATAACAATAGAGGAGCTTATCAGATACAGGAAGAAAAAAGAAAAACTTATAGAGAAGGTAGCAGAGATAAATCTGCCGACTAAATGGGGTGAGTTCAGGGCCGTGACCTACAGGTCCACCATAAATCCTGAGACTCATATAGCTTTTGTCAAAGGTGATGTAAAAGATAAGAAGAATATCCTGGTCAGGGTACACTCCCAGTGTCTTACAGGAGATACCTTTGGCTCGATGAGATGCGACTGTGGAGACCAGCTGGATAATGCCTTTAAGATGATAAATAAAAAGGGCCGGGGCGTACTTCTTTATATGGCCCAGGAAGGACGGGGCATAGGACTTTGCAATAAGATGAAAGCCTATGAGCTTCAGGAAAAAGGCATGGATACAGTAGAGGCCAATCTTCACCTTGGTTTTGATGCAGATCTCAGGGATTATGGTATTGGGGCCCAGATACTGTCTGACCTGGGGCTTTCGACAATACATCTGATGACTAATAATCCAAAAAAAATAGTGGGCCTCGAGGGCTATGGCCTTGAAATAACCAAAAGGATCTCTATAAAGATCCTGCCCAATAAAAATAATAAGCGGTATCTGCATACAAAGAAGGAAAAGATGGACCATATGCTGGACTAGTCATAAAAGTTTTATTTAAGATTATAGAAAAGAACCGAAAGGAAAAGATGATGAAAAACTATGAAGGAAAGCTGGATGCGGGCAAACTAAAGATCGGTATAGTTACAAGCAGATTCAATGATTTTATAACTTCCAAACTTCTGGATGGGGCTCTGGACTGCCTTAAAAGGCATAACTGTCCCGGGGATAATATTGAAATAGCCAGGGTTCCCGGAGCATTTGAGATCCCGTCTGCTGTAAAGCTAATGGCCCGGACAAAAAAATATGATGCCATGATCTGTTTGGGAGCCGTTCTAAAGGGAGATACATCACATAATCAGTATATAATAAGTGAAGCAATCAAGGGTGTGGCAAATATAAGCCTTGACCTGGATATTCCCATATCCTTCGGCGTTATAACTCCTGACAGTCTTGAACAGGCCATAGACCGGGCAGGTGCCAGAAAAGGAAATAAGGGCTGGGAGGCCGCGCTTGGAGCTATCGAGATGGCTAATCTTTTTGTGGATATAAAATCATAAATATTGGACGCACAGTCAAGCTATATCTTTAAAATCTATGTGGTTATCATTTAACTACATGCTTGTTAAGGGTTGCTTAAATATTGGGAAAGATCATTTCATTTCCCTTACAATATTTAGTGCATTTTCCCTTTCCATTAGATCCCTGATCATATGTATATCAGATTTTTTTCTTGTTCTTTTCTTAGGTGCATCAAGCAGGGTTCTTTTTTGAGTAATCCTGGGCATATACTCACCTCATAAACATCATCACAAGTATGCCTGCAATAGCGATCACTATACCTATTATCAGGGCTATCCTGGCACTGTTATTATTGGCCTGCACAATATCGGTCTCGCTTCTTACTGATACTATGAAAGGTTTTTTTCCTTCACGGGGTCTGCCTATTTTTACTTTATGACCCTCAAGCCAGGCTTCACCAAGTACATACAGGGATTGCCCTATAGGGATCGTCTTCTCTATCATCCTGAATCCAAGCGTTCTTGTTCCCATATTACTATACTGTAAGCTGCCAAAGAAAGTATATTTTTTCACACTATTTTCAGGTTCGAATTTATCAAGCGTTTTCAATGTCTCAAGCTTAAGACCGGACTGGGAAACATCTATATAGGCTTTTTGGCCGGACCGGCTATCTTTTAATACTACTGGTCCCGAACTTTTCTGATTGCTCATAAGAGTCTCTTTTTTTCTTATCTGCTGATGTGTGCCTTTATCATCCTTATATGTATGCTTTTCTTCATAAATTTGGTAAAGATCTGCATTATAATATGCCACTTCCTTTTCTGAAAAAGTCGCTTTTTCCGGATTATCGGAATCAGCACTGCCCTTCAGCTCTACATAATGCCTGTATCCATCAAGTCCAGCCGCAGCATTATCCTTTAAAATAGCTATCAATTCCTTTAAAGGAGTGGTCTGCATAAATTTTATCTCAATATTGCGGTCCTTTATCTTTCTGGGTGCAAAAAAGCTTAAAGCGGCTCCCCCTATAATAAGTATTCCACCAATAATAAATGGTAACATCTTTAGTGCCCCTTCTATTCTTTGGATAATTGTTCTTTTAAGCGTGCCATCTCATCGTCAACCGCTTTTTTATTTTCCATCTCTTCAAATGGATCATCTTCTCTGGCTTCCATCCCTGATATCTCATATGCTGCATCAGCCTGTGCTTCCTTTTCGGCTACTTTTCTTTCCATCTTATCCATCTTTGCAAATGCGCCCGAACTGTCCAGACCACCCAGCGCATTTGAGACCTCTTTGCGTGCCTCAGCTACCTTGTCCCTGGCTATTAGCATCGACTGCCTTGTACGCGCTTCAACAAGCTTTTCCTTTAAAATGTCGACCTGTCCCCTCAATATGCTCAATTGATTAGAAATACCCTCAAGTATATCTTCATATTGTTTTACATCTTCATCTGCTTCAAGCTTATTCTGTATAGCTTTCTTTGCGAGATCCTCCTTTGAGGAATTAAGTGCTTCTTTTGCCCTGCCTTCCCAGAGTTTTGATTCTTCCTGAGCTTTCTTGAGCTGTTTTTCCATCTGTCTTACGCTTGCCATAACAGTTCCCAGTCCCTGAACTGCCTTTTGCAGCTGTTCTTCCATATCGATTATTATCTGTTTGACCATTTTTTCCGGATCTTCTGCTCTGTCGATCAGGTCATTTACATTAGCCTTTAAAAGGTCGGCTAATCTTGAAAAGATCTTCATTTTACTACCTCCTCATTTTGTAAAAATATTATAAAAAGTTTACAATTTGCCTGCAGGTCTGTATTGCTATTCTTCTTTGATAACCGCTTTTTATATTTAAGCTATTCTAATATATATGTATTATCAATACAATATTTTCAGATAAGTACCTCTATAAAAATATTCCAAAAAAAATTGGAAGTGGCTATGTCCCCATAATCACTTCCAATTTAATATCCCTATTAAACGAATTATTTAATAGACCCGCCTGTCATATAGCGGCCATTACATAAGCTCATTAGCCAGATCCACTGCAGAAGATGCATCAGCTGCATAACCAGCTGCACCTATGGAATCCGCATATTCCTGGGTAAGAGGAGCTCCTCCGACCATTACCTTTACATCAGCTGTGCCTGGATCTGCCTTTAAGGCATCAATGACTTCCTTCATGCCAGGCATAGTAGTTGTAAGTAGAGCTGAAAGTCCAAGTACTTTAGCACCTGACTCCTTTGCTTTTGCTACAAATTGGTCCGCAGGTATGTCTACTCCTGCATCCACTACAGAAAATCCTCCGCCCTCAAGCATCATGCATACAAGGTTTTTACCGATATCGTGGAGATCTCCCTGTACTGTACCTACTATTACGGTCCCTTTCATCTCTGCACCAGCTTCGGCCAGAAGCGGTTTGATGATATCCATCGCAGCATGCATAGCTCTAGCAGCTATAAGCACCTCTGGGATGTACATCTCATTTGCCTTAAACTTTACTCCTACTACATTCATTCCGGGTACGAGGCCATCGTTTAAGATCTCTGTTGCTTTCACTCCGTCTGCTACCAGTTTCTCTGCCATTTCTTTTGATGCGATATTGTCGCCCTTTATTATCGCATCAGCCAGTTCCTGATATTTTGCCATTTTTTCTCCTTTCTTTTTGCATCTCTTTTGCCCTTTGCTTTATCTTTTGATAAAGCATTTACATAATAATATCAGGAAAAAAACAAAAATAAAGAAAAAAATGATTTAGGGTCCATATATATATGAAAAAAAACAGGCACTTGCCAGTTTTATATTTACTCTATTTTTTTTATGTTGTATACTTTTTTTGCACATAAATTAACTAGAAATTTTATATGCCAATAAATGCTAAAGAAAGCGTAGAAAAACTCAAATCAGAGATTCTGACATGCCAGAAGTGTACGGATATAGTTGCACTCCGAAAAACATCTGTCCCCGGTACAGGCGCACCAAAAGCCAATATTATAATAGTATCTGACTTTCCCCATGAGAATGGCGCTGAGAAAGAGGGTATTCCTTTTACAGGCGATGAATCGGGACAATTTATCAGGGATATAATAGAGGAAGTAGGGCTTTCGCTTGACAGGGATACATATCTTACCTATCTGGTAAAATGTACTCCCAGAAAAAGCAAGAGCGGGAATGGTACCAGCGGGGTATCTGAAGAAGAAAAACCGTCAGCAGTACATATAGAAAACTGTATTTCATACCTAATTCAGGAAATATCTATAAGTACTCCCCATATAATAGTATCGCTGGGATTGGATGTATCAAATACATTGCTTGAGAATTTTTTCTCAATCAATAAAAAATTTGAAAGTATGGAAAAGATCCATATGCGTGTATTTGAAAATCCTTCATTCAAACTGGTTCCTTTTTTCAGCCCTCATGATGTGAAAACGGCAAAGATCATTTCAGAAGAAAAGTATATAGAGGATTTTAAATCTCTTTCAAAGCTTTTGAAAATGGCCTAGGAGCCTGTCCAGGAATTGGATCCTAGCTTGTTGGAAATATCTCTTTTAGTCTTCCACAAGGTAGACCCTGATTTTTCGACGTCCGAAGTTGAAACAATCTTCCAGGGTCTCAAAGCACAGATCTACCCGGTAATTTTTTATCCAGCCGCCTGTATCGGCAGCAAGAGCTTCTCCGTATCCGGGGATAAATAATTTTGTACCAAGAGGTATTATTCTGGGATCCACTGCGACTATTCCCTTCCTTGCACGCAGCCCTGTAGCTGTTATGCCATTTCCATTTATATCATTGCCCCCAGAACCAAAAGCATAATAAGCAGTTGCTACCATCTCCCATTCACCTACAAGAGTCATTCCGGAAGGTTGGACAGCTGCTATTCTTTTCTTTATCTCAGAAAGCAGGTCCTGCACTTCTTTTTCTTCCCCTTCAAGTTTGTCCAGAAGCACTCTATTCTCTGCAAGGTCCTTCTCTAGCTTTTCCTTTTCTTCTTTAAGCTGCGCTTTCATGATCTCATTCTCAATGACCTTTTCCTCAGATTTGCGGCTTATCCTGTCAAATTCTTCCCTCTCAAACCTCAGGGACTGTATCAGTTCAGCTTCTCTGCTCATAATATTTTTAAAAAGGAAAAGATTGTTAACCACTTCATTAAGATTATTGGCACTGATTATAAATTTTGCCACATCATTATTTCCATATTTATATGTAAATATCATTTTACCAGCAAGCAGTGCCTTTTTCTTTTCTATGCTTTTTGCAATTTCCTCTTTCTGACAGTTTAGCTCTTCAAGCTGAGTGTTTAATACTTGCAGCTCTTCATTGAGTACAGCGATCTCGTTTTTTCTGGTCTCCACTATAGTCTCTGAGGCTACTATCTCCTCAATCAGCCTTTCCTGTTCCGAATCAAGACTGGCTATTGCATTCCCAAGCTCTTTAAGAGTGATCGCTTCCAGAGGAGTGGGAGATAGGAATAATACAGCTATAAATACAGGGGCCAGTACCCCGATTATAATATTTCTTAAGGGCCTGTTTTTGCTCTTAAAGAATATACTTTTATTTTTTACCGCATTGCCTTTCATAAGTAATGGCCCTTTATCTTTTTAACCCTGCTGTCCGACTGAAGTATGTTTTCCTTAAAATCACAGATTTATTTGGATTTATAATAATTATGTAGTATTTTAATTCATTTAAGTCTTATTTTAAAATTTTGGCATATTTATGTTTATAAGATATTCTATTTCATATACCCGGTATAAGCAAAATTTAAATATTTAAAAAATGAAGATACTTGCAATAAGTGATAAAATAGTTGATATAATCTATACCCCTTCAATCGAGGATAGGCTGGCTGATATTGACTTCATCATCTCAAGCGGCGATCTTCCAAATAGCTATCTCGAGTTTATAGTCACTATTCTCAATAAACCTCTTTTTTATGTTTTTGGAAACCATCATAGAAATACTATCCATACCGAACATGGAAAGAAGACCGGAGGTCCTGAAGGCTGCATCAATATCGATAACCGGATCATTGAATACAAGGGGCTTCTTATAGGAGGACTTGAGGGTTCCATGCGTTACAGTCCGGGAGAACATCAGTACAGCGATTTTGAGATGTGCATGAAGATAAACAGGATGAAGCCGAGACTGTATTTTAACAAGATCTTTAAAAAGAAATATATCGATATTCTTGTGACCCATGCTCCTCCGCTGGGGATACATGATGGGGAGGATCTATGTCACCGCGGCTTTAAATGCTTCAATGGATTTATTAAAGATTATACTCCAAAATACCATATACACGGCCATATACATTATTATGGATCTAATTGCCGGTGGTTGACAGAGGTCGGGAACACAAAGGTGGTAAATGCCTATGGGTTTCAGATTCTGGAGATCCAGGAGCCATAATAGATAAGGCGGGACTGCAAACATATTTTATATTATCTTTAACAAATTATTTAAGTATATTTTTTTAAAATAAATTATAATCTTTATAATATTTCAGCAATTAAGGACAGGATACATGACGGATTACAGAATAGAAGGAAGGGACCAATTTGAATCAGCAAGGTTCAAATCACTTCTTAATAACCTGAAATTCTTTACAAAGGAAAGGACCAATAAACTCCTTTCCTTTGATGAAATAAACAGGGGCCTTGAGCTTCACAATCAGCATTATCTCGGCATGCGGGAAGTAAAGGTGGAAAACATTGTAGGAAGTATTGACAGGTATAAGGATTTTGACCGTTACTTCTTGCCAAAAAAGGCCCATCTTGAACACCGCTGGTCCAATATTTACAGTGCCTATAAAAATGATGTCATACTTCCGGCTGTCAATCTTTACAAGGTCGGTGATATATATTTTGTAATAGACGGTAATCACAGAGTGAGCGTAGCTAAAAGGATGGGGGTGCTCTATATAGATGCCGAAGTTACTGAATTCAGGACAAGGATTCCGATTACCCGGGATATGGACCCCAGTGATATGTTCATACTCTCCGAAAGAGAGAAATTTATGGATGTCACAAAATTAAGGGAGAAAAAACCCGGTATAAAGATAAGACTTACTATTCCTGGAAAATATGACTTCCTGCTGAACCAGATAAACAGACATATGTATTATTTGAATGAAAAATTGGAAAAGGGACAAGAGCAATACAGTTTCGAAGATACCGCTCTTGACTGGTACGATAATGTATACCTTCCTGCAAGAAATATTATTGACCATTACCGGATCATTGAACATTTTCCAAACCGTACAAAAAGCGATCTTTATGTATGGATAAATGCACATAAATATTACCTGAGGGAAAAATATGGGGATGATATCGGCCTATCTGATGCGGCATATGATTTCTCCAAAAAATTCAGTAAGGGCTTCTGGCCCCGGGTCAGGCTTGCTTTTGATAATATAATAGAAAAGCTTAAGAAAAGTAAATAATCAGGATCATGACCGGGAATATTATATATTATCCGGAGCCCGGATAACGGTAATGGCCTGTGACCGTTCTTTCCTTTATAATATTTTCTTCTACCGTATGGCCCGGTTCAATATAATTATATATGATCTTCGGAGTACCGTCCCTTGTGGTGCTGTCTGAAATAATTGAAGCGCAATCTGTAAAACCATCCCTATCCATATCAAAAAAAACTATATCTCCAGGAAACCATGAGTCAAGGTTTTCAGGCAGGTTTTCATCAAACACAATACTCAGTGAAAGAGCTCTGCGTTTAAAAAATATCTCCAGATTTTGTATTCTTCTATAATCAATATTTGGATCACAGGTCGTCTGTCCCCAGTTTTTCCGGAGTGGATATTCATCAAAATTATTACTTATATCCTCATATACAAGGTCCTTAAGTATAAATCCTGCTTCAAGAAATGCTCTTGCTATAATATCAGTGCTTATAGCAAGGTCCGCTGGAGGATCTCCGCCGGCATAATAATTTGGTTCATCGATTCCTTCTGTAAAAATATTTACTGCAGGGATAGTAAGCTGCTTTTTTGCTCCGAGCAGTATATCTTCCTGATCATTTATTCCATCATTATCCTGATCGGTCCCGATTCCCAGGTCATTCATATCTATCAGCCTGAATCTGGGCAGGGACTCTGCCAGTGCCGTAGACGGCTGGTATTTCTTTTTAAAGGAAAGGCCCCTTATGCTGATGACTGCTGCCAGGGCTATTAAAAGCACCATTATTATTATGAGGAAATGTTTTATATTAAAGCGTCTTCTATCTTCTTCCAATATTTAATTCCCGCTGTTAATAATATCAAAACTGGAGCCCCATATCTTGATATGATCCTGTCCTATGTCCATCTTTCCAATAATAATAAGTATCAGTACAGACAGGGCCAGCATTACAAATACAGATATATAAGCATAAAATATCCTCGGGACAGCATATTTTTTAGCTTCACCCATCTCTGGCAGCTTTTTGAAAAACACCAGGATCACTCTAAATATATTTGCTGCCATAAGCAGAAGCGCCATTATATACCCTATAAATAGAACAAGTCCATGTGGACCATAACTCATCAGGCCACTTCTGGATATAAATTTTTCAAAGGGAAATATATATATATTTGCAGCGATCCACCAGAGAAAAAATATTATCGTGCATATGCCGATATATGCATTTTTATATATAAGGCCGCTGGCACCGGCAATTATATCTTTCCCGGTATTTTCCTCCAGAAGCATTATAAGAAGCTGTAATGGTAAAAAGACGATTAGTATTATAATCAGGACCGTCAGATCATAATATCCTGTAAAGCAGCTGGATATTATATCCGTTGACCCTGCGGACCTTATAAGGACTATTGTCCCGATCTCAAATAGAAGAAACATAGAAAGGATCCTTTTCAGGCTCATAGCCCGTATAGCTCCTATTCCTGCTCCAAACAGATTTATAAAAGCAAATACTGTGATTATTATAAAAGCATATATATTGTTTTCTTCAATGAAGATATTAAAAAACCGGTTAAATTTGATTAACATGATAATGCCTGCAGGCATATAAAGAAACCACAAAACTGATACAGCACCGCCGCTTATCCTTCTGGCCATTTTTAAATATGGTCCCTGAAAAGGATAGAGAAAAAAATAAAGATATAAAGCACAGGCAAAGACAATGGCGCTTATCAGCAGTAGCGGATCTGCTGCACTTTCGATGCTGCCATATCCTGAAAGGTTTTTAGCTCCGCCTGCTCCTATTAAAACTGAAGATCCAAGAAATATCAAAGCTGCGGGCAGGATGGTCCGTATGCCGAATTTCCCTATTGCTTCCCCGGATCCGGCAATCTCTTTGTCCAGAGATGAGATCAGAGTAAAAATACTTAAAATGGCTAAAGCAAATGCTGTAAAAATAAATATCATATTATCTGCCATTATCAGAGACAGGACCGGGATCAATGAAAATGTAAGCAATATGACTATTCTTATAAAGCTATCATCCGAAAACCTGCTTATAGATATAAATAATAGGACATTCAGTCCAATGAATAGGATGATGCATGAAAGGATCAGCTCCGGCAGGCTGACACTGGCAAGAAAACCGTCCCGCGGACCATACTCTACAAAGCTGTATATAATAAGATAAAAAGCAGCTGCATATGCCAGTGCGTTTATTATAATAATAGATATCCTGATCCCATTATTCTTTGAAAACCCTGCAAATATAGTTATAAGTACTGCAAAAGCCAGGACTATGATCCCTGTATAAGGATCGAGTCTTTCAATAATGTCTGATATGGATCCCATATTTAAATATTATCCTCTCCCCACCAATCACTTTTCCTTAGCCTGAATAATCTGTAGTCCTTGATTATTGTTTTTCTCTCAAGCATCTCTGTATTTGAATAGATATAAAAGAAGACCGCAAATACCATAAGATATATGGTCAAGAGCCCTATTATTAAAAATACCTTTATCCACAACTGTCCTATTTCCATATATACGGAAAAATTTAAAAAGTTTATAATTGCTGCTGCTGCCATTAACTGATATGCAATAAAAACTGAGACAATATCAGCAGATACAAAAAGTCCGAATACAGAAATAAGAAATAATGCCATAGCTATATAGAAAACGAGTTCACTGCTCATTTATTATACTCTCCTTTATTTTTTCTCCCTGTCATCAGTATGACTGTAAACCATATAAAGGATATCAATGCAGCCGATACAAGGAGGAATATTATAATATTATATCTGGTAAAGATGATACCCGATATCTCCTCCATACCTATTATGGAGATCTCCTGTACTCCATTATCTGCCGGAAAATACCCCCCTATAAGCTTATAAATAAGATATCCGAGGCCTATGCAAAGCAAAACAGGTATTATAATGTTCGCTATCCTTACTGCAATGATCCTGCCCCGGCTCCCCCCTGCATCAGAAGACGGCAGGGGACTTCCCCTGCCACGAGGGGAAAGTTGCACCGCTAAAAGGTGAAGAAGGGCAAATACAAATATAAATGAAAGACTTGCTATAAATATCAGTATCCCTGAATAAAAGACAAAGGATAGCATCATAGTAGACACAAATAATAAAAAAAGAAGTATTATCTTTCTTTTCAGGTCCGGTATAAAAAATACAGCTATACCAGAGAGCACCAGACCTGCAAAACTGATATACTGTATGGCCTCTATTATTTTCTGACTCTCTATTGACATCTATTCTCCATTTTTTATTTCCAAAAACCCCTTAATGTGCCTGAAGGCCTTATCAGGTCAGCCTTCTCCATTATCAGGTTTTTCCTTTCAGCATCTGCAGTCTGGTAGTGATATGACATACCTATAGCATCCAGTTCACAGGCCTTAACACATTTCCCGCAGAATATGCATCTGCCAAGATCCAGTAGGAATCTGTCCAGCATTTGTTTTCCATCTTCTGTAATCTTTTTTTCGATCTTTATGCAGTTCTCCGGACATACAGACTCACAATTTCCACAACCATTGCATATGACATCAAGGGAATCCAGATCAAGTTTCAGATGCAGTATCCCCCTGCTCTTCTCAGGGATTATTATCTTTTCCCTGGGATATACAACCGTCCTGGGTTTTCTGAATATATTTCCCAGACTCATAAAAAAATTTTTAATCAGCTGCAACATCTTTATTACTATTACCTTACTATTTTCATTAAATAAAACCGTATATATTCCTGTATATAAAAAATCCGAATGTGATAATAAAATTAATTATTGACATAGGTATAAGAAATTTACCATTTATCCTCATAAGCAGTCCCGTATCAGATATGCTGCTCCCCAGTGCTTTTTCAAAAAAAAGAATAAAAATAAATAATACATAGAACTTTATCCCCAGCATCACATCACCCCTGATAAAGTACAGGTTTTTGTAACCCCCCAGATAAAGTATCACAATCAGATATGCCATAAAGAGGGCAATTGTATATTCAGAAAACCTGAGTATAGCTCTTGAGAGTCCACCGCCTTCCATTTCATCAATACCGGATATCCCCGGAGTTCCTTTCCTGTTAAGCCGGAGGATCTTTAACACCATGATAACCGACATTAGAGCTATGATAAAGCCGAGAGGCTGATAAGCGATATTCCAATACTCGTGCTGGCGGTCTACGATCTCCTTCAGGCTCAATGTCCTATTTAGTAGTATTATGGAGGTTATTGAAAAAAAGAATGGGATGGCAAGACTTGTTACCGATATTATTTTTTTCACCATCTGGCCCAATACTATGCCATAATGCGTTCTGCTCTGGCTGCTGAGATTTAGTATAATAATTATCAGATAAAATAGGAAAGCTGCCATAAGGCTTGAATCTATATTTATCAGTACAAGATCTGCACTGATGGGTACCACTGTCCAGATAAGAAGTGAAAAAATAAACAGCAGGAAATCCCATATATCGATCTCCGGACCTCTGGCAAGATATGAAAAGAACCTTTTTGCCGGAAAACCTATTCCGCCGACCCTTGTTATCCTGTATCCCCTTCTAAGCTCCATCCTTGCAGAAAGCTTCGCTCCAAGATAAGAACATATATAGAGGTTTACCGCCACTATTATCAATATATATGCAATTTTTTTTAATATTATAAGCAATTCACTTTACCTTCTATTATTTATAACAAACTCATTATCTCTCCGCCGCTTATATCCAGACTTGCAATAATGACCTCTATATCATTAAATGAATTTCCTTCCAATAGAGTCCCTATCAGTGAAAGACTCTGTCTTGATGGACCCATTACTGTAAAGGTCCTCAGGCTATTTCCCTCTGCCTCTCCAAATATTTTAAAAATACCATGAGGACATTCGACTGAAGCAGTAAAAGGGGTAAGGCTAAAATCCAGATGGGAAAGATTGATCCGCTTCATCACTGGTCCTGATGGTATCTGCTCTACAATTTGCTCTATGATCTTTATAGATTGATAGACCTCTCCAAATCTTACCATCATCCTGTCAAGGCAATCGCCATTCTTTGCATAAGGAATAGTAAAATGAATATTCCGGTATCCGGTATAATCCAGATTTTTCCTGAGATCATACCTTATTGCCGATGCTCTCATATTTGGACCGCTTATGCCAGATCCCCTCGCTGTATCTTTGCTTATGACTCCAAGACCCCGGAGCCTTTCTATAATAGCAAAATCAGCTATTATTATCCTCTCGATCTTTCTGAATTTTTTTAAAAAGGCTATTATTTCGCGTCTTACTTTTTTAATAATATCCGAACCTATTCTTGAGTTGACACCTCCTATTCTGACATAGTTAGGTATGACCCTTGCACTGGTGATCACCTCGATTATACCGAGCAGCTTTTCCCTTTCGATCATTATTATATTCCATACTATATCGTGGCCCAGTATTTCAACAAGCTCTGCCAGAAAATTTAGATGGTTTGTGATCCTGAAAAGCTCTGATAAAAGCATCCTGATATATTTTGCCCTGCGGGGGACCTGCAGCTGCAGCAGCTCTTCTATGCCGAGACAAAAGGCAAGTTCGCCGAATATGCCTGCATTATAGTCAAATCTCCCCATATAGCTTACAAGCTGCTCTATTTCAAGTCCCCTATAAAAATCTCTACTGAGCACCCTGCTTATTGAGCTATCGATATGAGCGGCTTTTATAATATCATCTTCAAGACTTAAGTCTATATCAAATCCCCTGGATCCATGTAGTATCTGGCCCGGTATAGTATAATTATACATTTCCTCCCCGCCGGTCTTTCCCGGCCCATAGAATTCTGCGGTCCTATAATGATCCTTAAACTGATCTATAATGCTTTTCAGACCAGCCTGTATTTCCCCTTTCTTCAGACCGATTTTAAGAATAATGGAATAATCAGAATCGGCAGCAGAAAGCTCTGAAAGCAGATAGACTTTCTTTTCATCTCCGATGATATTTATATTCTTAAGACTTTCTACTGTAAGCTCAGGATTGTTTTTAATCTCAACCAGTACGGCTCCTGAGCTTTCCTGGTCCAGCTCTATTAAAATATCCTGTCCCGCTCTGCTGATCCTGACAGCTTTGTTTTCAAGAAATTGTCTCAGGTTCTTTTCCATTTTCTCCAGGTAGATAATATTCGGATTGGAATATACTTTATTGTCTATACTTTCAAACATCTTTAAACCTTCGCCGGACTATTATCATTATTTTCTGATATGAACTTTAAAACTGCATAGATGAAAGCTTCAGGCCTGGGAGGGCATCCTGGAATATACATATCGATTCTTATATCTCTTTTAAGCTTTTCCATCAGCCGCGGGACTCCGCAAAACCTTCCCCCGCTTATTGCACAGCTTCCATAGGAAAATACCCATTTAGGTGATCTCATCCTTTTATAGATGTTAAGAGCATTATTAATACTGCTTTCGCTTGAGAATCCTGAAAGGACAAGGATGTCTGCATCTTCAGCCATATTGACAAAGTTTATACCAAATCTCTGTATATCATACAGCGGTCCCCTCGTTGCCAATATCTCACTTCTGCAGCAGCCATAACCTGAAACGATTATATTTAAATTACTTTTCTCAATACTTGTAGCCAATTTATTTGCTTTCAGATATTATTTTTTAATGATCCCCGACCTGAATATATATACAAGTATGACTGAAATGCTAAATATTATCAGACATATCAAGGAAATAGTGATGCTCAAACTAATATTCAGGGAAAAATAAAGGGAAGCAAGTATCAGGATTATAAATAGCATCGTGAGAATGAATGACATGCCCAGAAGGGCCATATTTCTTTTTTTAAAAGGATCCGCCATTGTGCGGCGGGAAGCTCCAGTGAAACTTTTACCCCCACTTATTCCGTCTGTTTCACTAAATGGTATTCCGGGGTTTCTTCTCAGCACCCTTTTTCTCATACCGGACGATACCAGATATATAAGTATAAATATAATGATGCAGACAAGGATAAATATTATAAATGTAATGATATTGTTAATATAAGCAGCTACTGATTCTCCGGGCATATATTTATCCTAAAGGTATAATCATATTTATATTTTATGAATTTAAACTTTATCATAATTGCATAGCTACTTCAATTATTAAGGAACAATACGATTATATTTTTAAAAAAAATATACTATAATAAATAAAATGAGAAAAAAGAGATATTTCCAAAATAGAGATACAATGAAACAGCTGGGGATATTTTCATGGTCCATTATCGGATTTCTGATGATAGTTGCTCTTCTCTTCTATATCATCTATCTAATAAGGATAGCAGTGGTCCCTCTTGTTATCGCTATGGCAATAGCATATTTGATCTCACCGCTGATGATGCTGCTGAAGAGGAGGATGCGCAAAGGTTTTGCAGTGACAATCACCTATATTATATTTACAGGAATAATAGCTCTTATCTTTTTCTTTATAATCCCCGTAGTCGTTGACCAGTTTAAAGTTTTTATAGATAAGTTCCCTTCATATATCCAGAATCTCAATGATACGATCGATGATTTTTTCAACAATAGCATTATAATCGAATCTATTGAAAACATGATAGGTAAGAATATAGTGGCCCCTGATATGAGTGCCATATCTTCATACTTTATGGGAAGGTTTGACCTTGAAAACATGAATTTTCTGGAGCAGGCTACCATATTTACAAGATCTATCATAAATATAGTCCTTTATCTTGTCGTGGGGCCCCTTCTCGGCATCTACATATTGAAGGACATAGATAAGTTTAGAGAGACATTTATAAAAGTGATCCCAAAAAAATACAAAAACCATGTTGTAAATACGATGGACAGGATAAATCATGTGGCCGGCAGATATATAAGGGGGCAGATATTTATCTCCATAATAGTGGGAGTATTGTGCACGGTAGTCCTTATGATACTGAAAGTCGATTTTGCTGTCCTTCTCGGGGCAATTGCCGGCATCTTCAATCTAATACCTCTCCTGGGCCCTCTTATTGGTGCTATACCAGCTGCCCTTGCGGCACTATTTATCTCACCACTAAAGGCTCTTCTGGTCATAGTTCTTTTCATAGCGATCCAGCAGATAGACAATTATGTTATATCGCCCGCTGTGATGAAGTATCAGGTAGGTGTACACCCCGGGCTCATTATATTTTCCCTCATGGCCGGCGGAGCACTATTTGGTTTCTGGGGACTTCTTATAGCCGTTCCAACTGTAGCGATAATCCAGGAGACTTTAAGATACTACCTTATAGAAAAAAACAGGACCATATCGCAGTAGACCTCTTTTAGCGGCTTTCCTGTCTTTTTTGCAAGCGCCCCGCAGAAATCCATAAGGATTTGGATCACCAGAGTATTTTATTGGTTTGGTGATGCTCCCATAACAGATAAGTTATATCCAGATCTTACTTCTGTAAACCAGTTTCCAGCCAAGAAGTGTTTTTGCTTCCAGCCCTTATAATACGGAAAGCAAACCTGTATCCAGCATATAAAGCTTAAAGGCACCTGTATCCTCATAATTCATAGGATATTATGGGTTATTAATCACATTTATGGTACTAGCTTATGTAATATAAGCCAATCCATTATCTAAAAATTTCTTTATAACCAGGGTAGTAGCACCATATACACATGCATCCAGCCCAAATTCAGTAAATACAATATCTGTATCTTTTGAAGGATGCCATGTGCGAAGTTTTGCAACTTCCTTAATGGAATCTCCAATAATATCTTTTACCTTATAATAATCTCCTCCGATTATTAAAATTTCCGGATTTAATATATTTATCAGATTAGCAGCGGCAATTCCTATATATCTGCCGATTCTCTTTATTACTGAAATAGATAATACATCTCCTTCTTTAGCATTTTTAAATATCTCATGAACTGCTTTAATGCTAAACTCTTTATCAGCCAGATCTTTTAATGAAGTTTCCTCACCCATTTTTATTCTTTTTAAAAATTCAGAAAATAGGGCGGGGTATGAAGCAATAGTTTCCAGACATCCATAACTTCCACAGTAACATTTCTTTCCCTCGACCTCGATTACAGAGTGACCTATTTCTCCTGCCGCATCATTACGCCCGGTATATATTTCTCCATTTACTACAAGGCCATTTCCAATTCCATAACCGGCAAATATAAATAGTATATATTCTTTTCCCTTTCCTTTTCCAAACCAGTATTCATTTAATGCACATAAATTTGCATTATTATCTACAAAAGATCTATATTCATATTTATTTTCGATAAACTTAACTATGTTTGCTCCAATTCCGTTTCCGATTATTGGAGAATCTAATACTATGCCAGTTTTATAATCGACCGTTCCAGGAAAACTTACACCTACTCCCAGTATCTTATCTTTGAATTTAAAGTCCTTTAGGAGATTATCTATAACTGTTTCCAGCTGATATAAAATATTGGCATCCTTGCCAGAGTAATCTGCACCAATTGTAAATTCTTTTATTTTTTTTCCATATAAATCTGTTATAAAGCCCTTTACTTTATATACTTTAAGACTAACTCCAATAACATAAAAAGATGAAGGATTGAATTCTAAGAGATCCGGATGTCTCCCTCCCGTAGAGTCTCCCTTTTCCTTTATTTTAATCAAACTTTTTTCTTTTAGTAAATCCACTATATTTGAAATAGTAGGAAGAGTAATAGAAGTGATTTTGGATAATTCTTTCCTGGTGGTTACTTTCTTTTTCCAAATAATATTTAGAAGAGTATTTATATTACTCTTTCGAAGTAAAGGTATATTGGTTATTTTCTTTTTCAATCCCTATCTCCTGATTTAGGATTTATCTTTATGCAGATATCATAGATATTAACCACATTAAACTTTTTCAATCTCTTCTCTAACAATTTTAACCCAATTTACCAGATTATCCGGATTATTTCCAAGGGTATGGTTGTCCTTCATTATTATCTCCAGAATACATCCCTTTGTAATTTTCAAAGCATTGCTAATCTTTTTTCTAACAGATTCTTTATCCACATTAGAAACTGCCAGGTCTGCAGGATTTGGTTTCATAGAGAAAATATAGTTATCCTGTAAATTTTCTGCCATATTTTCCAAATCGGCCCAGGGAGATACTGATACTCTTCTAAGATTTGGGATCTTTTTTATGATGTGCCATCTTTTATCCAGTGCTTCGCAGCATCCATAACAGTTAAGTCCAAATTTTTCAAGTATTGGCAATTGATATTTAAATACAAATTCTTCAAACATTTGTGGAGAAACATTTCCGGTTTCCTGACTATCTCCAAATCCCCACATGTCTTTTGTCCTAACAGTTTTTCCATCATAGTCTGAACCTGGAAGCTCCCCTGTATAACCAAATCCTCCTGATCCTACATATGTGTCATTGTTTAAGGATAATAGATTATTACTTTCTAGAAAATCTAATTTCTTCAAAGTACCATTCATTAATATCTCCATTGATCTATGCATTAGGTCCTTATTATCTACCATATCCCACATCATATTTTCAAGTCCTCTTAAAAATGCAAGATCCAGGGTAAGTCCCAAAGTCCACCACCATTTGCCTGTAAGCCTTATATTGAGAATATCACCAAAAGTATCAGTAGCGGTTTCAAGTGTTGCTTTTGTTGTTTTATGATCTATATCAATTTTTGGATTTTTAATTCTATATACATCTTCCAGGTTTTTTATTGGAGCTTCCCATACAAATGACCCTCCATCACCACCGGAAAATTTTGCTTCTTCCAGTCCCCAATTATTATCAGTGAAAGTATATCCTATATCAAAGTTAGGCTCGATGACTTTATCGTCTTTTATAGATTCTGCCCAGAAGATCTCTTTTCTTAGAACCATTTCCCATCTTCTTGCCAGATCTCCATAACACTCAATAATATTTTCAGTAATTATTTCGTTCCAGCCATTTTCAGGATCACATAAAATTACCGGTTTCTTTGTTTTAAGCATATTATGTAAGGTCCAGAGAGATTTCTTTTCCTTTTCTATTTGACGACTTGCTAATTCTGCTACTCTGGCAGCAAGGTCTCGCAATATTTCCTTATCCTTTTTGCTTATGGAAACCTCTCCCTTTTCACCGGCAGTGTATTTAGGGGTGCTGCCGTAATCTGATGCTGTCCATAGACCAGTTGCATTTTCAGCCAATTAAAATATTCCTCCCACTTATGATATAATTTCAAAACAATTAATATTCTTTTAATTTATTTATTAATAACCATAAACCTCTCTGGAATACTTAACTCCAGTAATAGCATCTTTTCTGTAAAAGCCGCAATCATGGAAGCTTACCTGTTATTTCAATGTATTTAAATAATCAATACTGTCACTTACTGCCTTATCGGTATCATCTCCAAAGCTGGGGTGCATGTAATCTATTTCCACTGCAAATAGGCCCTGATAACCTTCATTTTCAAGCACTTCAATAATCCCCGGAATATTGACTATACCTTTTCCTATAGGGGTGCAGGCATAATAATACCAGTCCTTTGGATTTCCGCCATAAAGCGGCAATACATCTTTAGTGTGAGTAGCAAAGATATGTTTGGCAAGCTTTTTGGCCATTTCTACCGGTTCCTCACCATATCTCAGGCAATTACCTGTGTCAAATGTTACTCCAAAATAATCGGAATCTATATTGTTTACAATAGTCAGGATCTCGTCGGTCTCAAAATCAAAATGATTTTCGATGGCAATCTTTATTCCCTTATCTTCAGCTTTTTTTACTGGATCCTTAAGTAGTTTTGTGATCTTCTCTATTTGAGGCCCATGAGGTAAATGCCGGTATGCCAGGCTTGAACCTACCATCCGTATTGTGTCAACATCCAGTATCTCGCATGTCCTGAAGTGCTTTTCCATATCTTTTATGGCTTCAGCATTGTCCCCGGCTTCAAGACCATTTGGGTGCCCCCATGCTATTATGGCATCGAGATTGCCGGCACGAAGAAGTTCCTTTATTTTTTTTAGATATGATTCATCAAAAGAAGGGATAAAGCAGGTCTCAAGCGATACTCCGTCAACTCCCAGTTCAGTTGCCCTTTTAATAAAATCCTCAAGTGTCATATTATATTTTGGTGGATTTTCAAGACCCTCATATACTTCTCCGAAATAGCGGTGATAGCTATAGCTGTCGATTCCTGTTTTCATTTCTTGCCTCCTGGCATCATATATTAATATTGATTCACTTAAACATTCTGATATTTATATTTACTAATAAAGTAATTATCACTGAATAGTGCTTCTATATTTCAGTATTTATAGCTATTTTTTTACCGCTGCTGTTTGACTGTCCTATTGCCTCCATTATGAGCTGGACAATATATCCATCATAGAAGGTGGCTCCATAGGGCTCTACCGGCTTATCATTTACCACTGCATCCACAAAATGCAGTAACTCATTAACATGTCCAGACTCCCAACCCATGATGTGTCCCGGGGGCCACAGCATATCTGCAAAAGGATGGTCGAAATCGGTGACATTTATCTTTGTAAATCCTGATAGTTCCTTAACTGACTGGCCGGATAGATTGACATGCAGATTATTCAGGTCCTCAAGATCCCAGAACATGCTTCCCTTTGTCCCATAGATCTCCCATACCAGCTGATTTTTTCTACCGATATTTATACAGGATGTTTCAATGGTCCCTAAAGCACCGTTATCAAATTCGACTATAGCTGCATTGCTTTCATCTGCTTCAACAGTTTCCATCTTCCCGACTTTATTGGGTCTAGTTTTATTAAAGACTTTCTGTATCCCAAATACTGTTGATATCTCCCCTGCCAGAAAACGCGCCATGTCAATGACATGTGAACCTATTCCCAGCATGACTCCTGATTTAGTTCCTGTTGCATACCAGACATTTTCTATCGGTTCTAAAGGATCCGCACCATAGGGCTGCAGATATCTGCATTTGAATTCATAAATATCTCCCAGATAACCCTTATCTATGATCTCTTTTGCAAGCCTGACTGCTGGCATAAACCTGTAATTATGGGCACACATGTGCTTGACACCTGATTTTTTTGCAGTCAGGTACATATCCTTTGCATCCTCTACGGTCATGGCAAGGGGTTTTTCGCATATCACATGCTTACCCTCCTTAAGTGCTGCAACTGATGGCTCATGGTGAGTATCATCGGGGGAGCAATTGTCAAATATTTCTATCCTGGGGTCCTTTACTGCTTCATGCCAGTCAGTATAGTAACCTTCATATCCGAATTTAAGCGCAGCTTCTTCAACACCATCCTTATTTCTACCGCATATAGCGACAAGTTCAGGAATTGCGGGAGGGGGCCAGGTCCATGACTGATAAGAGATCTTTTTAAATGCATTTGTGTGGGTCTTCCCCATAAAGCCGTACCCAAGCATCCCGATTCCTACTTTTGGTACCTTAAGCCTGTCTGAATCTCTTTTAGTAAAACCATCTAAATTCAATTTATCCTCCTTACCTTAAGATCTAATAATATTTTTCTATATAATTTTTATTTCTATATTTCTCTATAAGGTCCGTGTCTATGGGATATATTCCATATTTTCTGGTTGTTTCAACCATTGTTTTATAATTCTCTGGTTTTACCCCGGGATGTATTGAATTACTGGACGCCATAATATGCCCTCCGCCAGGTGAAGCTTTGGCTATGGTTTCTTTTACGGCTTCAATAATTTCTTCTTTACTGCCCCTGGGAAGTATTGCGGTAACATCAATATTCCCTGCAAGGCATATCCGGTTACCATACTTTTCTTTTACATCCCCTATATCCATTCCGGCTATTGGTTCAATGGGATCCAGTACATCTGTACCGGTACCAACAATATCATCCATGATCTTCCAGAGGTTCCCATCAGTATGCTTTATGTGGTAAGCACCAAGACTGTGGGTAAGATCCACTGCTTTTTTTAGATATGGTAATATAAATTCCCTAAAATGTTCAGGCGACATCATAGGACCTAATCTACCTGCATAATCATCTCCCGTAACTATAATGTCCGCACCTGCCTCCAGGGCATTTTTTATTACTTTACTCTTATACTCCCAGATAATCCCTGAAAGCTCTTTTACCATATCCGGAGCAGTAATATAATTTATAAAAAGTTTGTCCATCCCTCCAAGAAGGTAGTGTGAAAACTCGAAAGTCTCATGCGTGATAAAAGTAATGGCCTTCTCCCCTTTAAACCTTTTTACAGCTTCCTCCAAAGACTGGTAAAGATAGCTGGCATCAGCATCCGGCAATACAAACCCTTTTAAATCCTTATATGATTTTATGGGACCGTTAAAAGGGTAATAAATATTATTTGGCTCAAGTTTCCAGATGATATTCCATTCATCCTTGTAAGTGATTCCACTTATGAGTTCTTTTTTATTGTCTTCAAATATTGTAAAACCATCAAGATCCTCTTTTTCTATAAAATCCAGAAATGAAATATTCCCATACAAGCTCTCGATTACTGGTCTGTCTATAATTAATTCCCATATAGGCAACTTATCTGGTTGCTGCTTTTTTATAGTGGTTACAAATCTTTCATATCCATTCAATTTCATGCTCCTTTAAAAAAAAGTTATATATCTATTTTATTTAGATAAATGATAGTTAATTCTCTTTCTTCCATATACTTCTTTGCTATCAATTTAGAATAATTTCTTATATGCACACTTCCTTTTTAAACCACTTAATAATTAATGATAATTAACTAGTTAAATAAATAGAATTTATCCTAAATTAATTGAATATTTAATTAATAATCTTGATTTTGAGTCAATTATACATAATACTTCTTTATTGTCAATAATAATGTATCTACATGTATTTTTGGGATTACCTTCTGGAAAAAAACAGTACAGCATCCCGGTAGACCTCTTTTAGCGGCTTTCCTGTCTTTTTTGCAAGCGCCCTGCAGGATTCATATTCAGGAGAAGAGTTTATTTCCTTTCCATCAATACTTGCAGTCTTTATTTCCACTTCGCCATATGGCAATTTTATTTTCTCGATCTTTCTTTCCAGGCAATAGCGTTTTATCTCTTCCCTTCTTATGCCTATGGTACTCGTCTCTCTAAATATTATATGTGCTATGGCTGCTTCTTCTTTAAGATCACATATAATACTCAGCTTGAAGGCGAGCCGGTTTTTTTTCATATATATATGCTCCAGCCAAACGTCTCTGACTGCTTTTTGTTCCTGCAGCTTTTCCATTACATATCCCAGTACTTCAGGATTGCTGTCATCTATATTAGTTGAGAGCATAACCGTATCACTCAAATGAGTATGCTTTTTCTTCTTATCCGGTTCTATCTGATTTCCTATAAGTATCCTCAAGACATTTGGAAGTGCGCTGCTGTAGGAGTGGTTATGTCCCGAAATACCTTTTGAGCCGGCACCATAACCTATGCTTTCAATCTCCATATCCATAAATCTCCCAAAACCGCTGGCCAGGGTCCTGGCAATACCGGCTCCAGTAGGGGTAGTGACCTCGAAATCAAAATCACCCCTGTATACCGGCACGCCTTTAAGGATCTCCAGCGTTGCCGGTGCAGGTATGGGAAGTTTTCCGTGAGAAGTGTTAGTGCTCCCACTTCCAAGAGGCACCTGGCTGCTAAGTATCTTTTCTATCTTCAATTTATGCAGACCGATCGCAGTTCCCACAATATCTATTATGGAATCTATGGCCCCCACTTCATGAAAATGCACATCCGATATATCCTTACTATGTATTTTTGCTTCTGCCGCAGCTATGGCTTCAAATATATCAAGTGAAGTCTTTTTTACTTCCTCTGCCAGGCTGCTCTCCATAATAAGGGCCCTTATATCACTATAATTTCTCTCTACCTGCTTTCCGGTGATCTCTACATCAAACTTAACGGCACTGATAGCATCTGCCATTACATTGCTTCTTTTTATCCTGTAACCCTCTAGCCCAAGTTTATCAAGCTCTTTTGAAAGGCAGTCAATATCAAGACCTGCGTCCAGCAGAGCTCCTATCATCATATCTCCGCTTATGCCGGAAAAACAATCAAGATATAGTATTTTTTTCATTTATTTCTCCTTCCTGGCCTATTCCCTATTATTCTATCAAAACTGCTTATAAAAAATTACCTTTTTATGCTTTGAATTATCCCTTCTTTTGGTTTAATCTGTCTGTATATTTTTTATAAATTCACTTATTTAAAATATGGTTGAAGATATACTCGAAAAAAAAGTAAATAGGCTAAAAGCAATACTCCAGAAGATGGAGTCATTTGCTATTGCCTTCTCGGGAGGTGTAGACAGCACTTTTCTGCTTGCGGTAGCAAGCGGGTTACCTGATATTGATATAATGGCCATTACTGCTTCTTCGCCAATGATACCGTCATGGGAGATAAAAGAAGCCAAAGAAATGGCCGCAAGATTAAAAGTAAAACATAAAATCATAAAGATAGATCCGCTTGAAGACCCATCGCTTAGAGAAAATCCGCCAGAGCGCTGCTATATTTGTAAAAAGGGCCTCTATACAAAGTTTCTAAAACTGGCAAAGGAACAGGGTCTCAGATACCTTGCAGATGGCACCAATCATGATGATTTAAAAGCATACCGTCCCGGCTTGAAAGCCCTTAAAGAACTCGGTGTCAAAAGCCCGCTTGCTAAAGTCATGCTTACAAAAGGAGATATAAGAAAATATTCAAAAATAATGGGGCTTCCCACCTGGGATGCTCCGGCACTTGCCTGCCTTGCTACAAGAATACCCTATAATGAAGAAATAACTATAGAAAAATTAGAGATGATAGACAGGGCAGAAGAATTCATCCGGAGTCTTGGATTCAGGCAGATGCGGGTGCGCTGCCATTACCCCACTGCCAGGATAGAGCTGGACCCGGCAGATATTTCCAGGTTATTAGAGTCGCCTATAAGGAAAAAGGTTGTGAAAAGATTTAAAGATATTGGTTTTGGCCATATAACAATAGATATGGAAGGCTATAGATCAGGAAGCATGGATGAACAAAAAGACTAAAAGACAGACACTTATTATATTTTATTATATCTTTGTACTTTTTGGGCTTTCCCTTCTAATCATCGATCCCTTGATCCCGATAATTGCCGAAGAAATGGATGTTGGTTTTGACAGGATTGGCATTGCTCTGTTTATAGGTTCCATTGCAGCTTTTATAGTAAATTTTATTGCCGGCAGATTGTCGGATAGAGTCGACATAAAGAAACTTATCCTTCTGGGCTTGTTCTTTCTTTTTTTGGGTTTTGCATTATTCGGGATATACTATAATTTTATTATCTTTATTATTGTCACTATACTTCTGAGGGTTGGTTTTAGCATAATCGATACTTCAGTCCATTCATTTTCTTCAAAGCTCTTCAAGAAGGATGTAAGCCGCGTTTTTCTTAAACTTGATATAGCCTGGTATGCTGGTGCGGTAATGGGTCCTCTGACAATAAGTGCCATTCTTTATTTTGAATTTTTACCTAAATACGTTTTTTTCATTTTTGCTTTTATCTATTTTGTATTTATTGCCATATTCTATAAAATATGTCCAAGGAGAGAAACCGGGAATAATGATTCTCCTTTGAATGAAGATATCCTATATCCACATAAAAGCAGTCTTAGAGTATTAAAGGATCCTGCAGTAATAATGGCAAGTCTTATTCTATTTCTCTTTATGGGTTCTATTATGGGGCTGTCTACCTGGATGACTACATATTTTTTAAGCCTCGGCATAAAGGTGGCTTACAGCTCTGCTATTCTGTCTCTATACTGGTTATTTTCTATTATTGGGATGATTATAACCACAAGATTTGTTACAAAGTACAAAGAGATAAATATTCTTTTTTACAGTTGCATAGCAGGTATTATATGTCTTACTGTATTTAGTTTTACTTCTTTTGTCTATTTAAAGATAGCAGCACTGGCTCTGCAGGCAATATTCTTTGCTGCTGTCTTCCCGCTTGTTAATGCAATTGCAGCAAACAGGTATTCTAAAAATTCCGGGACAATACTTGGATTTACAATTGCTTTTGCTTTTGCAGGTTCCATTGTCTTCCAGCCATTATATGGTTATATAACAGAATATTTTGGAAAGGAATATATAGTTTTTGTGACCCTTGCAGGCACCCTTGCCGGTTTTATTTTTGTTTCTATATTATTTAAAATATTAAAGAAGGAACATACCAGAAGATCTGCTTAAGATCCTCAGAGGCAATATAAGGGTTCGAGTCCCCTATGGTCTACCAATGATCCCTATGGTAATCACTAAATAGGGGGCTTTGGCTCTTCACCAACAATGGGCTTAATGTCCTTCAGTTAATGCTTTTACAGTAATAGCTAGAAAACAGAAAGCAATTGGTGGAATACCAATTAAAGTATACTTTAATCCCCTTGATACTTGATGAGTGAGCTTTGATTCCTTTACATTAAAAACCAGACTCATTATAAAGAGGATACCAGAAGAAAGAAGGAAGAAACCAAAAAAGCCAATAGTTAAGTAACTAATAAATCCAATACCCATTTGAATACTTAAGAAAATCCCAAGTGCCCAGAATATCAATGTTAAGTACCCCAAAATAAGAACAGTACGCCCTAAATTATAATTTCTTTTTGTTATCTCCATTGCTCCTCCTTTAATATTTTCTATGTGTCCCTGCATTAGACTCCAAGGCAGTTCTTTTGCTACCTTTGTCCATACCCTTAAAGAATTGTCTTCTTTTAACATATCTCTAAAAGTTTGTTCCATAAGAGTCTTGTACCCCTTAAGGTAAGATCCGGGATAGAGGTTCAGTAATAATCTATAGATTTTAATAGCAATATTATTTATTTTTCTCATATACTTATTATAAAAATTATGGTAATTCCAACTCTGGCATCAGTTTCCTATCTTTTGCTAACATAATTGCGTTCTTATACCTATCCAGTTCCATGGATAGTTGTTTTCTACCAAGATCTGTTAAACGATAATATTTCCGTCTCTCGTCTTCAGGCTCTATGGCAGGTTTTTCATATGCTTCTTCAATTAGTCCATCAGCAAGCATTCGCTTTATAGAACCGTACAATGTCCCAGGTCCCATCTCAATTTTACCATCTGAATCATATTCTGCTTGTTTCATTATCTCGTAACCATGTCTTTCTTTATTACAGAGAGCTAGAAGGATATAAAAAACAGAAGGAGTCAGAGTTTTTCTATATTGTTTTTGCCTCATAATAAATCACCCTATATATCGAAAACGGATATATTATTAATTACATTTTATATCGAAAACGGATATATTGTCAAGAAATTTTAAAGCAGAATAATTTTAGCTTTTCTATTAGCCTATTATAATAACGATTATTATCTTCTATTTTTTACTTTAATTCTAATAATTCTTGCTGTGAGAACTTTCAGCCTACTATTAATTCTTACGGTAACTACTAAATAGGTCTATAAAATGATTCAATTCCTTAAATATCTGGTTCGAAATTTCAATACTTGGGGCTACCATGCTTAATAATTTTGGCTCTTTGCCAACAACGGACCAACCCATTATTACAACAT
>Ga0255371_10011_pt1 | contig 28795 bp, 22 predicted proteins | sample ANMaggSSYBR01I12_FD_182097 | JGI IMG/M metagenome (GOLD analysis project Ga0255371, IMG submission 182097) | Sediment cell enrichment communities from methane seep in Santa Monica Basin, California, United Staets - ANME aggregate JGI... | ecosystem: Environmental > Aquatic > Marine > Cold seeps >...
ATAATTGGAAAGCAATAGGAAGATTAAAAAAACTTCTTTCTTACTGGATTCCGGATATTGTACATGTGCACGGTGTCTCCAAGGCTTTATCATGGGCTCCTATTAATATATTTTATTCTTATAAAATTCCTGTTATTTATACCTTGCATGACTATGGTCTTATATGCCCTAATCTGGGAATTTACAATTATAAAACTGGAAAAGTATGTGAGTATTACAAACCTTGTTATAAGCTTAAGTGTCTTGTTGCAAATTGTGATAAAAGAAATTACAGCCAGAAAATATGGAGGTGGATCAGGTTTTTTATTGTAAGAAATATTTTTAAGGTAGATAAAAAGGTAAGTGGTTATATTGCAGTAAGTAAATTTATTGGGGAATTAGCAAGAGAATACCTGCCAGGGGATAAACTATTGAGGGTTATTTATAATCCTGTTGAAATAAATAAAAAAATATTAAGAGAATGTAAAAATAATGATAGAAAAGAAATTAATTTTTTATATGTTGGGCGGTTGTCACTGGAGAAAGGTATTGATTTGCTTTTAAGTGTTATGAGTGAGGTAGATGCGAACCTGATCATCATTGGTGATGGTGAACTTATAAATATATGTGAGGATTACTCTAAAAAGCTGGGAAGAAAAAAAATAAAGATACTGGGTTATCAGAATAGGGAAATTATTTTTACTGAAATGCAAAAAAGTGATGCTTTAATCCTGCCATCCAGATGTATGGAGCCCGCACCATTAGTACTTGCAGAAGCTGCTTATAATTATCTTCCGTCAATAGTTGCTGATCATGGCGGTCCTGTAGAATTTGTAGAAGATGGAGTCAATGGCCTGTATTTTGAAGCTGGAAGTAAAGAATCTTTGATAAAGAGTATGAAAATAATTATAAAGGATCTGTATCTGTCCAGGGAAATGGGGCAAAAAGCCATGGAAATTGTAGTTAGGAAGGATTTGAGCATTGATAACCATCTGAACCAGATCGGGAAGTATTATACTGAGGTTCTGTCAATTTATAACGTAAACCACAATCAATAACTTTCTATTCTTAACTAAGAAATTAATATATAATCGTTAAAATATTTGTTATTATTTTTTTATATGAAACTGGCAATTGTACATGACTTCTTAAATCAATATGGGGGAGCGGAACGGGTTGTTGGCTACTTTTTAAGAGCATTTCCTGAAGTTCCGGTCTATACTTCAATTTATTTTCCAGATGATACTTTTAATCTATTTAGAGACGAAAATATAATAACAACATTTATGCAGAAGATCCCTGGAATAAGGAAATATTATAAAAAGTTGTTTTTTCTTTATCCCTATGCTTTTAGAAGCTTAAAGCTTTATGATTATGAAATTATATTAGGCAGCTCATCATCTTATTCCCATTTTATAAATAAGTGCAGGGATTCGGTTCATATAAATTATTGTTACACTCCTCCAAGATTTTTATGGGAGACTAAAAGTTATTTAGAGGGAGAAAAACTTTCAAACGTATCGTCAAAGATAATCATGCCGGTAATTTATTACTTGAGGAAAATGGATTTAAAACATTCGAAGAGGATAGATCATTATATTGCAATTTCTAAGTATGTAAGAAGTAAGATAAAAAAAGTTTATAATAAGGATTCAGCTGTTATATACCCGCCGATAGAAATGGAAAAATATAAATTTAACAAGATCAAGGAAGATTTTTATCTTATTGTATCCAGGTTAAAAGGATATAAAAGAATCGACATCGCTATTAAAGCTTTTAATATATTAAGGAAGAAATTACTGATTGTTGGTACTGGTGAGGACGAGAGTAATTTAAGAAAAATTTCCGGGGAGAATATAAAATTTTTAGGTTCCGTAAGCGATAGAGAGCTTACGGATTTATACAGCAAAGCAAAAGCCCTGGTTTTTACCGGAAAGGAAGATTTTGGCCTCACTCCTCTGGAGGCACAGGCATCCGGAACTCCAGTTGTGGCATTTGAAGAAGGGGGTGCAGTGGAAACGATTGTGAATGGCAAGACAGGTTTTTTCTTTAATAAGCAAGAACCGGAAATATTGGCCATGATTATTAAAAGATTTGAGAAAAATTCTCTTGATCCTGTTAAATGCCGGGAGAATGCGGAAAGATTTGACTTTAAGAATTTTAAAAGGGATATAAAAGATTTTGTTGAAAGTGTATATAAGGAAAAGTTTACTTAATAGATATTATGAGCAGTAGATTATTAAAAATTTTCAGTTTCTTTACAAGAAATTTATTTAAAAGGTTAATATATTTTTTGGTAGCATCTTCAGGACTTTTTTTACTGGTAAATGAATACCCGTATTTTGGAATATTATCAATCCTGATTTTATTGTTTTTAGGAGCATTATTTTTATTTTATAAAGGAAGTTTAACTTCTGTTCATTTGAGTGTTGTAGGTGTTTTGCTGGTTATTTATATTTATTTTATATTAAGCTATTTTATCTCAAACCAATCTTTATCCAGTTTTATGTCCTATAGTTTCCTACGGTACGATGGAAATTTTTTCTTTGCCTATATCCCTTTCTTTGCTCTGGCTATTCCTTATTTTGATTATGAGAAAGTTTCACGATTATATTTTAATTTTATTTTTTTTACTTTTTCCTTACTATCTTTAGCTGGTATTGTTGGAGTTTTAACAAAAAACTATTCCCGTATTATTTTAGATGATAAATATGATGGTCCTATGCTGGTTGGTTTGAATAGTGCGCATAATGCAACGGGTTCAGTCTATGCTCTAGCCTGTATATTTGCCCTGGTCTTTACTTTAAGATCCCATAAAAGACATAAAATATATTATATTATTATTTCACTACTTTGCCTGATAGGTTTAGTGATGACACAAAGCAGGGGAAGCTATGCGGGTTTTATAGTTGGAGCATTGATTGTGGTCTGGCTGCATTTTAGATCGATTTTGAAATTAATCATAGTTACGGCAGCAATATCAGCCGTATCTATTCCACTGCTTTTTCTAACTAAATTGCATGAAAGATTTTTACAGATTCTGGATATCTCTAATTGGACAGTCGGCACAAGAATAAATTTATGGAAAAAAGCATTATACTTATTTAAGAAGAGCCCCATATTTGGTGTGGGATTTGGTAGATTTAATGATATAAATTACAATATCAACAATTCTGGATATACTTTGATAAGTCTGGATGAATTTGTAGGTGTTCCAAAAATATTCTATACTTATCACTCTACTAATTTTGATTTTAGTTCAGCCCATGCACATAATTCTTATTTACAATTCCTGGCTGAAACTGGAATAATCGGTCTTGGCTTAATAATATTTTTCTGGATTTTATGTTATAGAATCATATTGAGAGCTTATAATCATACAAATAATGAATTCTCTAAAAAGATGTATTTATCATGTCTTGGTAGTATTATTGTATTATTTGCAATGTCTTTTACCGAGAATTATTTTTCAGCAACTACTATGATGATGTGTCTTTCTGTGATAACTTCTTTATCACTTGGTTTATACTGGCAGGAAAATCATAAATGACAGAAAAATGAATGATGGGGTACTTAAAATATGCTGGATAATAGGCTGGTCAGTCCTAAAACTCTATTAATATTGAAAGTATTTATTTTTCTAATATTCTATATCATTTTCTTCCTGTATATGAGGCTGATAGTAGAAGACAATTTATCCTTAATTGTGTTTGTCCATACTTTAATGTTTATAATATATATATTATCCTCATACAGGATCAAGTGGGGATTATATTTATTCATATTTTTAATACCGCTACTGAATTTCCATGCCATACCTTTTGTAAGACGGCCGAGATATATAATACTGTTTTTATTTTTTGGATTATTTCTTGGTTTTTTAGTAAATAGTTTTAGCAATTATTTAGTTAATTATCCAAATAAAAAATACAGTTTTCTCTTTGATTCAGTTTTGATGAAGTTGATTGCAGTATTTACAGGAATACTGTTTTTATCATGCGCCATTACAATTTTCAAGTATTCAAATTTTTATCCCTTTATAACCAATGATTATCATAATCTTGCAATAAATGTTAATGGAACAGGTTCAACCGGGTCCATGATATGGACAATAAGATATTTCTATAATTATTTTATAGGTTTTTTATTTCTCTTTCTTATCTTTAATGTGATCAAGAGCACTAAAGATATACTGCACTCAATAATCGCAATTATTTCTGCATCCATGATATCAGTTGGGGTAGTGCTCTATCAGTATTTTGTAAATCCTTATCTGGGAAATGTGAGACACTGGGTACAGTCGGGTAGATTTAATGCAACGTTCACGGACCCTAATGCACTGGGCGGATTTACGATCCTGCTATTTCCGGTATTTTTGGGGATGATCCTATATTTTAAAAAATGGTATATGAGATTGATTTTCTTTTCTCTTTTTTTATTTTTTTTAATTCTATTATTACTTGCTGGTTCCAGGAGTGCACTTATAGGGATTTCTCTTGCTGCTGTTATTTTTGTAGTCCTTTTTATCATAAGAGGCCTCAGATATCTCAGAGTTAGGATGGCTTCCTGGCGAAAAAGGAAAAAAGCTTTAATATTATCAATTATAATCTTTATAATACTCTGCCTGATCCTAACCATAGCCTACTTAGTCATTTTCCAGAAAGAATTAATTTCAAAGTCCAGCATGATAGACCGTACACTAAAATCGGTAGAAACCGGAATATACCATTTCAGTAAATACGGTCCTTTAGAAGGTTTAAAATCTATATCAAATTACAGGTATATATTCTGGGGCCAGGCAATGGAGATGTTCAAGGATTATCCTGTAACAGGAGTCGGCCAGGGTGCCTATATACTTCAGTTGCCAAACTATCTATTAACTGAAAGAACAGGGTTTTCGCAGGTAGATTACTCAGGAAACTATTATCTACAGATATTATCTGAACTGGGACTGCCTGGAATAATCCTTATTATCTCTATTTTCTTTATACTTATAAAGAGAGTATCGGGATATTTTATTACTAGAAGAAGATCTAAAACATTTGAAAACAAAGATTGGATACTTATCTCATTGTCTGTCTCTTTTATTGCCATGCTGGCAGGTCTGATCTTTGGGCCCCATACAAATTTTGACGAGATACAGCTTACCTTCTGGCTGGTGATCGGTTTGATGATAGCATATGTAAAAGTCCAACAGATAAATAGCAGAGGCAATATTAAAACTTTAAAAATCAGCAATTGTATAAGATTTAGTTTAAGAGAGAAATTGTCTCTATCATTTATTCTATTTATATTTTTCTCAGTTTTTCTCTTTAATTCTTTGACAACCCTTTCGATCAATGTAAATCAAAATCTGTATGATAGAAAAGGTAATTATGTGGGCTGGCAGAATAATTATGGCTTTTATAAGGAAGAGATATCCAAAGAAGGACCATTTAGCTGGGCAGCACAGGATGCAAGTACTGTTATTGAGAAAAAGGGGGATAAAATTATTGTCCCTATAAAGGACGCATATCCTGAAGAGCCTGATAAAGAATTAAGTGTTAAAATTTTTATAGACAATCTTTTGGTAGAAAAAACTGCTTTGGATTATAATAAATGGGATAACATTGAAATAGACATTCCGCAGATGGTAAAGGACCATTTTACACTGACACTTGTCTTCAACAGAAGCTGGAGCCCGAAGGAACTGGGTATAAATAATGATACAAGAGTGTTTGGCGGTCAGGTCAGAAAGATTGTCTTTATTGAATAGGAGATCTCAATAATTTATGATTGATAATAGATATACAATAAGATTAAGAATAATATATGGTTTTTTATTATTCATTATTGATTTGTTTTTCCTGTCACTCAGCTGTTTCCTGGCTTATTATCTGAGATTTTATACAGATATTTTTGGATTAACGACAATAAGCTATACAATCAGCGGCCAGTATATTTTTTACTCCATAATTATAATAGCATCCATTGTTATACTGTTTGCAATATTTAAGCTTTATAGCATTAATAAGATATATAGAGATCTTTATTATTATCTGAAATTGATAATTATTTTAATCGCCGGTGCAGTGATCATATATTTTTCTGCAAGACTGGTCGATGATTTTTATTTTTCACGTATCTGGATAGGGCTATTTTTGGTGTTTGGGATAATCTCAATTAAAATAAGCAGGTTTATTTTTGCCAGGATCACCAGAGCAGTTTTTAAAAGATCCGGTATTTCTTCTGAAGGACTATTAATAAGTTTTTTTGATTATCTGAGAGTTTTTAAAGAAAACACCAGGATCAAGAAGAAGATTGCTTATGGGATCATTCTGGTGTTTAATGACATAATTTTTTTGGGTATTGCATTCTACCTTTCTTTTTATTTAAGATTCAATACGGGTATACTTGCCGAGGGCCAGGAAGTATATTTCATCGAGACCAATTATTTGTTTTATTCTGCGGTCTTTATAATCTCCGCCCTATTTATTTTTCTATTATACAGGCTTTATGATTGGGACAATATATACCGGGGATCAGGATATTATTCCAGAATAGTAAAGGGAATAACCATAAATATTATTGTGATCATTATGTCGGGTTATATATTTGAACTCTTTACTTTTTCAAGAAAGTGGATAGCGCTGCTATTTGTCCTGAGCCTTGTATTTATATATATCAGCAGGCTGCTAATAGATATGATCAGTATAAGACTGATGAGAAGGGTCAAGACCAGGCCAGGCACTATTATTGTCGGTATTGGAGAAAACTCAAAAAGGATAGAGGACAGCTTTAGAAAATATTCACTTGAAGATGATAAGATACTGGGATATATAGAAGACAAGGATAGGGTAAAAAAAGAAAGGAAGTATTCAAGGGATTTCAAAATTTTAGGCTATATTGATGAGCTGAGGGAGATCATCTATAAGCATAAGATCCAGAGAGTAATAATATCAGGTCCTGAATATAAATATTTTGAATTGCTGGAAATACTTGAAAAGCTGAAAGGAATAGATATCTCCGTACTTGTATTTCCCGGATTTTTTGAATTTTCTATAAAAAGAATGAATATGCGGGAAATAGCAGGTATTCCCCTTATGCAAGTTACTAATATTGGGTTTTTTGGGGTTAACTTATTTCTAAAGAATGTTATTGATTATTTATTTGGAAGTATAATTTTTGTTTTCTTTATACCTGTTTATCTGATTGCGGGACTGGCAATAAAAATAAATTCTCCCGGTCCTGTTTTTTATCAGCAGGAAAGATATACAAAAGACTGCAGAGTATTTTATATGTATAAATTCAGGTCCATGTATGTGGATGCGGATAGAAGGCTCAGGGAATTAAAAGAATATAATGAAGCAGATGGTCCGATATTTAAGATGAAGAAGGACCCCAGGATAACAAGAATCGGAAGATTTATAAGAAGGTTCTCCATTGATGAGCTTCCACAGATAATAAATGTTCTAAAAGGTGAGTTAAGTCTTGTCGGTCCAAGACCTCCCCTGCCGAAGGAAGTTGAGCAATATGAAGATTGGCAGCGTAAAAGGATGAATGTCAAGCAGGGTATTACTGGCCTATGGCAGATAAGCGGAAGAAGCGAACTGTCCTTTGAAGAAATGTCCAGGCTTGACCTGTACTATATACAAAACTGGTCGATCGAGATGGATATTAAGATACTTCTAAAGACTATGCCCACAGTATTATTTGGGAAAGGCGCATATTAGTTTCATCTCCGGAAAATAGCTGTCCTGGTTTTTAATCTACGGCAGAAGGTCCAGTGCAATCTTGACAAACACGTGTAATCTATATTATATTAATACGTGTAATAATTTAATGGAGATCAGCATGGCAACAAAATTAACACTGACCTTAGACAATAGAATAATCGAAGCTGCAAAAGCATATGCCAAAGATAATAATATGAGCCTGTCAGGAATAGTCGAGCTTTATTTCAAGACTCTATCATCTGCAAATATTAATAAATTACCGCCGATCACAAGAGAATTATCAGGGATAGCCAGTTTCACTACAACAAAATCGGATAAGGAGCTTTTAGAGGAAGCGCTGACCAAGAGATTTACATGACAAAAAAATTATTTATTGATAGTGATATTATTCTGGATCTTCTTTTAAAGAGAGAACCTTTTTTCTCTGATTCTCAAAAGGTAGTGGCTATGATCGAGAGAAATTATTTCTCTGGTTTTACATCGTCTCTAATAATAGCAAATTGCTTCTATATTATAAGCAATAATAGAGATAAAAAAACCGCATTAAAAGCAATCTCAAAAATAAGGTCTATTCTAAATATTTTACAGCTTACAGATAAGGAGATAGGAGAATCATTAAACTCCAGTATAAAAGACTTTGAGGATGGGGTTCAATATTTTATCGCATTAAATAATGGTATAAATAATTTAATAACAAGAAATATTTCTGATTACAGGGATTTAGATATAAACGTTCTAACTCCAAAAGATTTTCTAAATCTGGAAAAGATAAAAAAGATCATTGAATCAAAAGCTCAAGAACATGACCAGAAATAGAAATTTTGAAATTATTATCACAACATACTGTATTTAACAAAATAATACGCTGCTATATGCGGCACGTGACATCCTCACGGCAATTAATTACCGTGCATCCCAATACTGGAAAGTGGTTCCTGCTTCATAGAGCCAACTTGTCTTCCTTTTAATGAGAAGACAGCGGTCGATTTCTCCACAGGCTTTACTTCGGACATGTCCTGCCCTAGTTTTAAAATATTTTTAGCTGCATTTATATCTCTGTCATGAAAGGTCCTGCATTCCTGACAGAGCCATTTTCTTTGATGAAGCTTCAGTTCTTTGTTTTTCCAATCACAGACATTGCAAATTTTACTTGAAGCTTCAAATCTACCTATCTGGACCAGCTCTTTATCCCGCCATATTGATTTATACTTTAACTGTCTTGTAAATTCCCCCCAGCCTGCATCAGAGATAGACTTTGACAAGTGGCGGTTTTTTATCATTCCCTTAACATTTAAGTCCTCAAGATAAATGGTTTGGTTTTCATCAGTTATCTTAAAACTTAATTGATGAAGAAAGTTTAGTCTCTGATTTGCGATCTTTTCATGAGTAATGGCTATTTTTTTTCTTTGCTTGCAAAAATTAGCTGAAAACTTCTCTTTCCTTGATAATGATTTTTGTAAGGCCTTAAGCCTCCTTTCCAGCAGTCTTAAAAAGCCAGGAGCTTTAATCTTTTCTCCCTTATCTGTAACTATAAATGACTTGATACCCAGATCTATGCCTATTTTATCTGTTTTATTGTCCTTTTTCTTAAAAACTTTATTTTTAGCTATTGTACAATTAAGACTTGCAAAATATTTTCCTGTAGGGGTCTTTGATATAGTTATATGATTAATGTCACCTTCTATCTTTCTATGCACATTTACTTTTATGTCTGATTTAAGCTTTGGAATTTTTAGATATCCTTTTTTGCTTAAGTAAAAATGTTGAGGTATTTTAAATTTTTTTCCATTTCGTTTCTTCTTAAAACCTGGATAGGCTGCAAGTTTTTTAAAAAACCTCATGTAAGCTTTATCAAGATCGATTGCAGCTTCCTGGAGGCTTTGTGAATTGACCTCTGAGAGCCACTTGTAGTCTTCCTGCTTCTTTAGTTTTGCTATATATCTTTTCGCTTCATATCCTGATACTTTTTTATCTTTTTTGTAGGCTTCTATTCTTAGGTTAAGTAGATAATTATATATGAACCTTACGCATCCAAAATGCTTTTCAAAAAAAGCTTTTTGTTCTTCTGTTGGATATATCCTGAACTTATATCCAATTTCTATATAATTATCATCTTTTTTACTTTTCATTTATGATATAGTATATTAAAAAATCTTATAAATATATATTTTAATTACTTACTATGCAGATAGCACTATATCTTAACGCTCTCATCCCGGATTTGAAAAACCGGGAATTCCCGTTGTTGTTCCTAAATTTTAGACATCCTTAACCGATTTATATGTTTGTAGATATTAAAAAGCTATTTTCATACAGAGAACTAATTGTCAGCCTTACAAAGAAGGAACTGAAGGTAAAATACAGGGGATCTGTACTGGGATTTTTCTGGTCCCTTCTAAATCCCATCCTTACAATGCTTGTATATTCCTTTGTCTTTTCTATCGTGCTGCGGGCCGGCATACAGGAATTTGGAATATTTTTGATCTGCGCACTGCTTCCATTTAATTTTCTCTCAAACTCTGTTAATTATGGTACCGGCAGCATCATCTCCAATAGTAATCTTGTAAACAAGATATATTTTCCAAGGGAGATCCTCCCATTATCTATTGTATTTTCAAACCTGGTAAATTTTTTACTTGAGCTGGTGGCCTTATTTATCGTACTGGCATTCATGGGATATAAGTTTTATCTATTTCTCTATATATTGCCGGTCCTCATATTCATACAATTTTTCCTTGTAGTAGGTATGACTCTATTGGTATCAGCTTTAAATGTATTTTTTAGGGATCTCCAGCATCTTATAACGATAGTCATGATGGTATGGTTTTTCGGAACTCCCATCATATATCCGCTCAGCATGGTCCCGGAGAAATTCCAGCCCCTTCTAAAGTTTATTAATCCGATGACAATATATGTTACTTACTACAGAAATATATTTTACTATACTAAATACAGCGAAGGTGCAGGTTTTCCATCTGTGGTGGAGACCATTGCAGCACTGGGGATAAGCCTGCTGATCTTTTTTATCGGTTATTTTGTATTTAAAAAGCTGGAGTACAGATTTGCAGAAGAGATATAAAAGGAAGATATTGGAAGTGGTCCAATAAAGAAGTTTTTTATGATAAGAAGAAAAGAAAATAAAAAAGAAAAGATGGCCAGGACAAAGGATGATATTGCAGTAGATATAAGGTCAGTATCCAAAAATTACCGCATATATCATGAGAAGATACCCAGCCTTAAAAATACCATAATACGGGGTAGAAGGACCACTTTTGAAGAATTTATGGCGCTGGACGATGTGTCGCTTTCCATAAAACATGGCCAGACTATAGGGATAATAGGACCCAATGGCTCCGGCAAGAGCACCCTGCTCAAGCTCATGGCCAATATAATCCAGCCCACAAAGGGAGAAATAATAGTAAATGGGCCCATGTCGGCTCTTCTCGAACTTGGTGCAGGATTCCATCCTGATCTCACCGGAAAGGAAAATATATATATCAATGCTGCAATACTGGGTATGAAGAAAAGGGAAGTAGATGCAAAGCTTGATGAGATAATAGAATTTTCGGGACTTGAGAAATTTATTGATACTCCTGTAAAGAATTATTCTTCGGGGATGTATATGAGGCTGGGATTTTCTGTAGCTATAAATGTCAATCCAGATATCCTCCTGGTAGATGAGGTCCTTGCAGTAGGGGATCAGGCATTCCAGGCAAAATGTTATAAGGTCATTTATGACTTTATGAAGAGAGGCAAGACTATAATCATAGTATCACATGACCTTGAGACTATAGCGGACCTGTGCAGCAGGGTTGTATTTCTAAAAGACGGCAAGATAAAAGAAATGGGTAAGCCTCTTGATATCGTATCCAAATACAGGGCATATGTAGAGGAAATAGAGAAGAAGAGGATCATAGAACAGCAGAAGAATGCAAGGAAAAAGATATTTAAATCAGTAATTGAAGAAAATAGAAAGATACTCAGCGGAGAAGAGATAAGCCGCCTTTCGAATCTAAGCATAGACGGCGAGACCATAAACAGATTTGGTTCAGGGGAAGCAGAGATAACAAATATAAGGATACTTGATAAAAAAGACAGAGAAGTAGATTATTGCAAATATGGCGATGAGATAAGGATCGTATATGATGTTTTATTCAAGTCTGAGGTGGAAGAGCCTATTTTTGGCATCAGGGTCACTGATTACAAACAGAATATAGTATATGGGACGAATAGCCGCCTCCGGAGGGTAAAATCACAAACATATAATAATGGGGAGCGTCTAAGCATTGAATTTGCTTTTACGGTGACTATGATGGGCGGGCAGTATTCTCTTTCGCCTGCAGTGGGGCATAATAATGCTAAGACTTATTGTGACTGGGTAAATGATATGCTCATATTAAATGTGATGCATAATAATGTTGCAGAAGGCATCTGTGATTTAAATCCCCGTATAAGCATCAGGAAGGATAAATGAAGAAAAAACTTGGTACCGCTTTAAGGATATTCATCAGTCTGGCCCTGATTGCCTTCCTCATCTATAGGAGCAGGAACAGTTTTGGAAGTATGCTGGATGGTATCAAGGATCTTAATATATATTACCTGATCATTGCTTTTGTATTTTATTTCATAGCAATATCCTTTATTGTATTCAGGTGGGGTATACTGCTTAAGGCATATGGCCATAATATTTTCAGGCCATTTCTCTGGCAGTCTGCACTAATTGGTTTTTTCTATAATAATATTCTTCCCAGCAGTGTGGGAGGGGATTTCTACAGGGTATATGATATCAAGCAGAATAAGGATGTCCCGGTAAAAGAAGGAACTGCAACTGTGGTGATAGAAAGGACCATTGGGACACTGACCAGCCTTACAATGCTGATCATTGCTTATTTTCTTGGCCTATTTAAATATCTCAGTAAAAACGAGGCACTGGGTCTGCTAATATCAATCCTGGTCATGGCACTATTATTTATAGCAATATTTTTCCCACGTTTATTTAAATTGAACCTGCTGCTAAATAAGTTCCGGATATTTGCAAGGATAAGGCCCGGTCTAAAAGAATTTCACGGTATCCTTATAAGTTACAGGCATAAAATAAAGTATCTGCTTATAAGCTATTTGTTCAGTTTGATAATACAGGTATTCTTCATTATAAGCTTTAACTCTATTGCACTGGCTCTGGGCCTGGAGTTAAAATTCTATGTATTTATATTTATACTACCCTTTATTGCTCTGGTCTCGATCGTACCTATTACTGTCGGAGGAATAGGTATAAGGGAAAATGCACTGGTCTTTGCAATTACTATTTTTGGAATAGCACATGGCAAGGCTACATTATTTTCTCTTATAGTCCTGGCAATTATATTGATAATCGGGATGATCGGCGGGATAATATATTTGATAAAGAATATATTTTATAAATCAAAGAGTATTATCTGATGTATTGGCTGCTATAGCCTGAAATGAGATTTGCAGACACTTCTGCTAATTTTAAGTTTGCTTTTTTTATATTTTTAAAAGCATTTATATTGGCCATAAGTTCTTTTCTATCAAAAATAGATCTTAATAGAGAGAGTATGATAGTTGCAGCCATTTTGAGGCCAGGAGTACTTCCAAGATATGATGGCAACAGATCTCTGGCTCCATCAGAGACAACTCTTATGCAGCTAAATGGCAGATTCATCCCCAGCATGGTTTCTGCGACCGGGTAGCTTTCTATATCAATTGTCTGGATATCAAAGTCGGTATTTAACTTTTTCTTTACAGCGGGATCTGTTATGACTTCAGGGACAGTGGTGCCAATTACATATAAGGGACCATCTTTGATGTGATAATAAATAGGCCTGTCTTTTTCTAATTTTAGTGAGCCATTTAAGGAAAAGCCCATTTTATTGGAGCATGTGATGTTTTTTATTGAATTGTATACTACAGTATCTCCAACTCTTAAACTTCTATCTGCTGCCCCGCAAAAGCCTATCATCAGGACTTCTACAGGGTCGCCGGGTTCTGTACTACAATCCTTTATATATTCCAGGTGTTTATCCATAAAGAGCTGTGTAGCCCTTTTTGTATTTTCTGTTCCCATTCCTGTCTGGATAATGGTGACGGGTCCGTTGTCTCTTAAACCTTCATATATAATAGTTTTGCCGTTTCTGTTGATATTATGGATATGGATCATCTTAAGCATAGTGATAAGTTCTATTTTTAATGCCCCGAAGACTATTAACATCTTTTTTACTTAAGTTATTTTTTAAATACTTGTAAAATAAAAATTAAATTAATATGATAATAAAAATCCTATAATGGGCTTAATTGTACTATTATTTTAATAAAATGTTTATTTGATAGGCACAAATTTTTTAGGATAAGATTTGAAAGAAAAACGCAATCTTTTAGAAATGGTTAGAAACCCCTATATCGAAAATATGGAGTTAATAGCATTATTTGACTTTGATAGGACATTGATAAAGAAAGACTCAATGCTCCTTCTTTTTTTCAGGTACTTTCACCTGTCCATTAGGAATATACCAAAATTTTGTAGATTGATCCTGGAGACATTAAAATACTTTCTGAAAATGTATTCCCAGAAAGAGTTTAAGGAAATATATATTAATATGATCATTGATTCATCAAGGTATAAAGACAGAGAGGCACTTTTTGATGATTTTTCCAAATATCTTCTGGGGATGATCTTTAAGAGTGCTAAAGAGAAAATTACTGAGCTTAAAAAAAAGGGTTATAAGACTATCCTTTTAAGTGCCTCCCCGGATCTGTATCTGGAGAAAATAAGCATGGAATTGGGATTTTCTGAGCTGATATGCACAAAAATGGTTTACAGGAACAATAGAGAAGTGGTCAGCGGTTTGAATTGTTATGGGAAAAATAAGATAAAGATGCTTCTTAATAGCTATGAGGGGGATAAGGTGGATTGGAAGAGATCCTATTGCTATAGCGATAGTGAATCCGACAGGGAGCTGCTGAGCCTTTTTGGCAATCCATATATAGTAAATAATAATAAATTTGGGAAAAAAGCACCGGAATTTAAAACTGTGATCTGGAAATAGCAGGATTATTCTTTTTGTAAAATCTCAATATATGTCTTAAGATTGAAATATGATTATACAAGCCAAACTGCTGAAAGAAAATAAAGAAAATGAAAAAAAGCTAAAAGCGATCGATCCCTCCAATAGGATATTATTAATATCCCACTGTCTGAGATCCAGCGGGACATGTACGGCAAAGATGACAAAGGCAGGACTTATGTGCAGGGACGACTGTCCTGATAGATGTACGGTGGGAAGACTGAGGCTATTGGCCGAAAGATTGGGCTATAAAGGGGTATGCATAGCTCCTGGAGGTTCTATGGCCCTGAAGTTTATAAAGAAAAATAAACCTGAAGGCATAGTTGCTATAGCATGCATGAAAGAGCTGGAAGAGGGTGTATGCGCCGTCAGGGAATTTGTAGAGATAGGAAGCAGAGAAGGGTCCCCGGTAATCGTCACGGTGCCGCTTTTAAAGGACGGATGCGTGGATACAGAAGTAGATGAAGAAGAAGCAAAAAGGATAATAAGTCTATGAGGCTTTCGCAGTGATCAATGGATATCAGCTACCGATCTGTAAACAGAAAGGGTCCTCTTTGCAGTTTTCTCCCATGAAAAATCCCCGGCTCTTTTAACTGAAGCCACAGAAAGCTTCTTTCTTAAGTCTTTATCCCGGCAGACTCTTGTCATATTATTTGAAAATCCGCTTATATCGCCCGGTTTTAGCAGTACTGCCACGTCTCCCACTACTTCCTTCATGGATGAGCTGTCTGAACAGATAACGGGAAGTCCACAGCCCATGGCTTCAAGTGGGGGAAATCCAAAACCTTCAAAAAGTGAAGTATATACGAAGACATCTGCCTGATTATAGAGCTGGATAAGCTCCCTGTCAGTGATCCTTCCGGTAAATATAATATCGTCTTTGTACGGTGAGGATTCTCTTTTGCTATAAGTCGCTTCACTTTTCCATCCGGTCCTTCCGGCTATGACGAGTCTGTGTTTAAAGTCCGGATGAGATTTCCTTGCAAGATCATAGACTTTAATCAGGGTCACGAAATCTTTCCTGGGTTCGATGGTCCCTACAGAAAGAAGATAGGGTCCGTTAATATTGAATTTTTCTAGTATTTTCCTGTCAAGCTCACCGGAGCTTAGCTTTTTAAAGTCCGGTCCTGCAGCGAGATGGACCACGTCGATCTTATCTTTTTCTATTTCAAAATACTTATGTATGTCATCTGCGGTGCTCTGTGACGGGGCCAGGATCTTTGAGGAGATATTTGCATTTTTCCTGACTAGGAGGCTGTACTTTTTTATAAACCAGTCAAAATTAAATTCAGGGAATCTCATAAATGCCAGGTCATGGATGGTGAGTATGATATTTTTGTTCAAGGTGGGTGGAATGAGATAGTCCATACAATGGAAGATATCAGCTTTAAATCCAAGAAGCTCTATGGGAGGAAATCTAAGATGCTCATAAAGCTTTAGAACTTTATGGCTGGCTTTTATGAACTTAAAGCCGATATCAGCGTCCGCAAATTCTTTTCTCAGGCTATATGCTAGTTCAATATATTCGCTGTTGCTATATGTGCCAAATAATATATATTCATTTTTTTTATCTATCGAAAGGAGCCCCTTTACAAGGTTTAATATATATCTTCCGGCTCCTATGTCCTGTCCGTGATTTATAAGCGAAGAGACCTCAAGGCCTATTTTAAGTTTTCTGGGATCTGTCATGATAATCTATCAATAAATCTATGAACAGAAATAGGCTCATATTCAAGCTTGCCATGGAGTATGTCCTTAAAGAGCCTGGAGTCTGTAATGAATTTGGTGCTCTCCAGAGTGGTCAGGTAATTTACGATGCCTTCATATTTTTCATTGCCGAGAAGAGCGAAGAGCCGCCTGTAGGAATATAGGAGATTGCGGATGGAATATTCAGGCTCATTTCTTACTATATCAAAATAATCCTTTTCGCCCCGGCTGTACTTTATAATATCGGAATCAAAAAGCTGTCTTGAAAACTGTATGAAATGTCTTTGCCTCTTGAGATGTCTGGAGCTTTTTCTGGAGTCCGAAGCTATCCTTCTGGCAATGTGCTTGAGATTGGCATCCCGGAGATTTTGTTTCTGGATTCCAAGCTCATTTTTTAATATTCTTTTCATATTATGTTCTTCGGCATTTTTAAAGGCTGTTTTCATAATATTTAGTTTTTGATGATAATATATTCTTTGAAAAGCTGTTGCTTCATCCCTGAAACTACAGCTGTATCTGTGATACAGGATAGCCTGGGGGCAGGACCTGAACCTGTAGCCGTGAAGATTTGCCCGGTAGCAGAAATCTACATCTTCATAGAACAAAAAGAAAGAAGGATCTATGGGGCCGACTCTGTTTTTAAGAAATGCTTTTTTTCTTATCATGCAGGATACAAAAGAGGTTCCGAATATATCTTCCTGCTTATTATATTGGCTGAGATCGAGCTGGCCCCTTCCATAATTACCGGCATAAAAGTTTTCATCTATGCTTATTCCGACATTTTCAATGAAATCCCTCTGGAAATAAAACTTGACTTTGGGAGCTACGCCGATATATGAACTGTCAAGATTATTTATAAGTGAGACCATCTGTTCGACAGCATCAATATTATATACCACATCAAAATTGGATATGAGTATCAATTTGGAGGTAGCTTGCTCTATGGCACGGTTGAGCCCTTCTCCAAGCCCCAGGTTTCTGCCGGAATAGATAATATCTATATGCGGAAACAATACCTTTATATCGCGGAGCATTTCTTTATTGGAGGAATTATTGTCAAATATTATTATCTCTATTTCCTTATGAGTCTGTTTGGTCAGTGACTGCAGGCATTCATTAAGGACCTGATAAGAGGAATTGTAATTAACTATTACTACCGACACATCCTTGCTTTTAGCAGTCTTGTAGCGGTTGATATGAGGTTTTGGCTGGATGTCTGTATCTTTGAGGGACAGCATTTTTTTTATGTAATGATCATAATTTTTTACACTGTTTTCCCATGTAAACTCTTTTGCATATTCCTTTGCTTCTCTGCCCATTTTTTCTCGCAGATCGGGATTGAGCAGGAGTATTTCCAGTTTTTCCTTAAATTCCTGATAATCGTCTACTATATATCCAGTATGTCCATTCCTGGAGACTTCCGGATGAGCGCCGATATTATAGCTTATTGTAGGTTTTCCAAATCCCTGAGCCTCAGCAATGGGCAGGTCAAAACCTTCCCATTTTGAAGCAGTGGCATAGATATCACATGAGCTGTATAGCAAAGGCATCTGCTCTTCAGGAGCATTGCCTATTGCGAGTATTCCCTGATTCTTTAAGTATTCTTCATCATTTTTTGAACCGAAGCCTACTGCCAGAAGTTTAATATTAGTATGCTTCTGGTATATATCCTGATATATTGATACAAGCTCTGCAAGACCTTTATATGGCTGATTGGTTAAGTTTAGTCTTCCCACATACAGAAGCAGGATATCGTCTGCGGACACCCCCATGCTTTCTCTAAAATCTGCCACTTCAGAACTACTTACATCTTTCATCTTATAATGGTTGGCGCCATTATATATAAAAGATGCTTTTTTCCTTAAAGAAAGAGGAAGACAGCCCAGCAAATACTTGGATACAGTTATCAGCCCTTCAGCTTTTTTAAAGTATGACATATTCTGGGAGTGGTACATGTATTTAAATTTTAGCTTTCTTTTGAGCGGCATATCGGTTACAGATACAACTCCATGTTCAACTGCGAGCACGGGAGCATTGAGCTTTGGAATGAGACTATAGAATGGAAAGGATTGGATTATAAAGAGGTCCACCTGCTTGCTATTAAGGTAGGGCACCAGTCTTCTGATCCTCTGTTCATAGATTATAGGATTGGCAGCAGGTTTAAAATAATGCAGTCTCTCTATTCCATAGGATTTTCTATTGGTAAAAGTCTCATCAAAATAATTGCAGTATACCTTAGTATGGTAGCCTTCCCTGGCAAGGCCGTCTGCCAGCCGGTCAACTACCAGATCTACGCCATGGCCCTTGATCATCCTATCGGTAATAAATGCTATATTTATTTCTTTCATTATTTTCCTTAATTTCCCGGATCTATTTTTTAATCTAATAATTCAAATTATATAATATTAAAACTACCAATGGTAATAAAGAATTAAAAAATAGTTTCATTTAATGTGAAGGCCTGGTAGCAATTAGATTTAGAACTCCTCCAAATAGAAATAATTGGATACGGACAAGAGGAGGCCAGACTTCAACTTTTCCAAGCTTGTCTTTTAAAATCTCAGGTAAGATATTGTTAATGATCATTAATGGTAAAAAATACCCGCCTATATATGGATAAATTTTAAATGTCATGCCAGCTTTTTTAAGTGAGTCAAGGTAGGTATGCAGCTTGTATATGTTCTCATTGATACCTTCTTTATATTCCGGTAACTCTGACACATTGTTTCTGGACAGGCAACCTCTTACAGGTTCATTTATCACCACAAAACTACCGCCAGGTTTAAGTATTCTTGAGATTTCTTTTATGACTTTACTAACATATGATGAATGGTGCAATGATGCCGATACAAAAACAGTATTGAAGGTATTATCACGAAAAGGCATTTTCTCCATTAAACTGTAAATCCTCTCAAAAAAGACCTTTTCTTTTTCAATATAGACATCGCCAGTAAGCAATCCTACATATTTAGTTAACAAGATATCAAGCCCTACAGTATAACAACCTTTCTTTGCAAACAACCTTGTCGCCCAACAGCGGCCAGCACCAATATCTAATACTTTGTCAGAGCTATTGATTTTTATAACTGGAAAAATAAGGTTAAAATTATCTGCCTGGCTTTTCCATGCTTTTTCATGTTCACCAAAAGCATTGGGTAGTGCAAGCATCAGTTCATCTGTATTTACAACAGCTTTTTCAAGTCTTGCCCAGCCCTGCTGTTCCTTTATAATCTTATTTGCTGGATCTATAAGAAGGTTTAAAATCCCATCCTTTATCTCAAATCTGCTATCACATGAAGTGCATCTGACGCTGCCAGTTCTTATTTCTCTTTTATTATCATAAGATACATCTTCAATGTTCAATGTAGGGCTATTGCAGGCCGGGCAAAATAATATTTCTAATACATCTTTTTTCATTTGAAGTTTATCTTATAATTTTTATTAATTAGTAATCTTACCAGATAAAATAATATAATTATAATGATTCTTTAGTTCAGGTAAAGTCTCAACAGGTCTTTACTTTTGATCCTGTCAGTTGCTTCCGAAGTATTTTGGTATTAGTTCGATTCTGCTAAAGCCCCATTCTTCTGACGGCTCCAGGCCGGAACCTTCATGGTTTTCATTAAAAGTCATATGAGAGACCTGATTTAGATTACTTGCTCCATTTACAGGGTCTAAATATTTAGAAACCAGCATCAACATTTTTTTCATCTCCTGATATGTTCCACTGAGTACCGCCATTGGCGGCCTTTCATTGCTCAAACACCTGTCATCATATCCAAACATGGACGTCGGGATAAAATCTATTCCAGAGCTAACAACTTTTTTATACCATTTTGAATAGAGAAAATCTAGATTTTTTTCGAATTGCCCCAGATCAGGAGGCCCAGCAGGATAAGGGCTATAAACTCCAATTGCATCAAATAATTCAATACCAGTATAATCATAATCCCACCAAATATGATCCCCTACAAGATAGACATCATAGCCTTTTCTATTGATTTCTTCTCTTGCCTGAATTATTGCATTCTGCCAGTTGCCCGACATCTCCCTTGTTATATAAATCCACAAAACAGGCCTTCCATTTATTGTAAAATAATTTGGATGAGAAAAATATTTTTCTGCAATATGCCGCATCTCTTTTATAAAAGTATTATATATCTCTGGATCATTGAAATCATAAGGCGGAGCTCCTTTTCCCAGCAAAATAAATCTTACCAAACAATCATACATAAGGCAGACTCTTGTATTTCCCAGGTCTGTGTTTAATATCCCATTTATTATATTTTTATCTAATTGAGGAATATATTCTACTTTAAAAACATCTATCCCGTATTGGTTGGCCCACTGAGCATGTTGCTCTAACACTTTTTTATCCAGACTATTATATAATCCTAAATAAGGAGTATTAGAGTGCCCCTTTCTCCATGATGCGCCACTATACCATGGATAATAATCTGAATAAACAATAGTGTCCTCTATGACCGGCTCAGCATATAGATCATTGCCGGATAAACCAGGGAAGGCTACAATCATTACAAAGCTGATTACTGCAATAACTGTGATTTTTATAAATATTACTTTCATCTCATTTAAATATACTTAGACTTATGGTATCATCTGTCAAATCTGCAGCAATAGACAAACTAATCACCCATACTTACTTATTAAGAATAGGATAAATCTAAATTGAAGTAAAGCGTTCGAATTATTTTATTAAAATCTAAATGAAATTACATCATTGCCTATTGCTATATAATATTGTTTAAAAAAAATTGTTTGTTATAATTTAGCCTAACTTTATAATCAGGTGTTCTTAGGAGTTTAAAGTATGGCAGATATTATGGATCATCCGCTGATCTCTATCTCCATTATTAACCTAAATGGTAAGAATTATCTAAAAGACTGTCTTGAAAGTCTTGGAGAACTAAATTATCCTCCAGATAAAATAGAGATACTTTTAGTTGATAATGGGTCGGTTGATGATTCTGTTAAGTTTATAAGGGAAAGATTTCCACGAGTTAAAATAATACAGAATAGTAAAAATAATGGCTTTGCAAAAGCTAATAATCAGGCTGCAGAGCAGGCAAAAGGCCAATATATCGCATTTTTAAATAATGATACCAGAGTTGATAAAAACTGGATAATAGAACTATTAAAACCTATATATGAAAACAGGAAAGTAGTTGCTTCGGGCTCAAAGGTGCTTTCATTTGACGGAAGCAGCATTGATTTTGTGGGCGGTATGATAAATTTTGAAGGCAAGGGCTTTCAGATAGATTATAGCAAACCGGCAGAAGATGATAATTATAATATTCCCAAATTCCTGCCCTTTGTAAATGGCGGAGCCATGATGATAAATAGGAAGGTATTTCTGGATACAGGAGGCTTTGACGGGGATTTCTTTGCATATTATGAAGATGTCGATCTTGGATGGCGTCTCTGGGTCCTTGGCTACAAGGTAGTCTTTGCCCCTGGTTCGATCGTATATCATCACCATCACGGGACCTCAAAGATCTTCGGCGAGGATAGGCTGAGATTTTTAAAAGAGAGAAATTCATTATATTCAGTATTTAAAAACTATGATGAGGCCAATCTTGCAAGAGCATTTTCGGGGACCCTGGCAAGTATATTCAATAGGATATTTGTCGATACAGACTTTGATTATGAAAGCTATTATGACTTAAGTGAACCAGATAAAAAAGGTCCCGCTGCACCGGATCTAAATATCCAGCCAGGACCATTAAGCTCCCTGGCTGCGGCAAAGTGCTTCTATGATAATCTTGACAGCCTTGTAAAGAAGAGAAAATGGATACAGGAGAACAGGAAGCGGGATGATAAAGCGGTATTTTCATATTTTAAGGGACAATTCCTGGCCGTCTCTCCCGATCCAGGTTATCAAAAGAGGCAGATAGATATACTGCGGGAGCTTGGAATATATGAGGTATTTGAAAAGGATATAAAAAGAAAGATCCTCATAATCTCAAGCGAGGTCCTTTCAAATGAGATGGCCGGACCGGCAATAAGGGTATGGAATTTTGCAAAGGTGCTGTCAGAACATATGGATGTGACCCTGGCTATACCCAATAAGACCGATATAGCGGAGCAGGATTTTAAAATGGTCCAGTTCTTTGATGACGGACAGCTCAAGGAGATAATAGGCAGTAATGATATTATACTCTGCGGCGGCATGACTTTTGCAAAATACCAGAGCATAAAGGAAAGCGGTAAATACCTGATAATTGATATATATGACCCATACAATCTGGCTACTCTGGCAGAATATGAAAAGGAAACTGTAAAAAAGCAACTGGAGATATTTGAGTCCATACATAATATTTTTAATGAACAGTTCTATTATGGAGATTTTTTCATTTGTGCATCCGAAAGACAGAGGGACTTCTGGTTGGGTATGCTTGCTGCGCTGAACCGGGTAAACCCATATTCATACAGGCAGGACCCGACGCTCCGGAAGATGATAGACGTGGTTCCTTTTGGACTTCCTGGCAGCAGACCTGTTCATACAAAGAATGTCCTGAGGGGTAAAGTCGATGGGATCGGCAAAGACGACTTCATTATTATATGGGGCGGCGGGATATATGATTGGTTTGACCCGGTCACCCTGGTAAAAGCAATGGATAAGGTAAAGAAGAAAAGGGATGATATAAAGCTCTTTTTTATGGGGATCAAACATCCCAATCCAGAGGTCAAAGAGTCTGATATGGCCGGGAAAACTATAGAGCTGGCAAAAAAGCTGGAACTTTATGATAAAACTATATTCTTTAACTTTGGCTGGGTAGATTATGAAGAAAGACAGAATTATCTGCTCGAATCAGATATCGGAATAATCACACATCCGATGCACATCGAGACAAGGTTTTCCTTCAGGACAAGGATACTGGATTATCTATGGACGGGACTTCCCATTGTATCGACAAAAGGGGATAGCCTGAGTGACCTTATAGAAAAAAATGATCTGGGGATCACTGTAGAAGACGGGGACGCCAGCGATCTGGCAGATGCTATTATAAGGCTGGCGCAGAACAGGGAGTATTATGACAAATGTGTAGCAAATATTGAAAAGATTGCGGGGCATTATGCCTGGGATAAAATATGTGGACCCATAATAGCATTCTGTAAGGATCCTGTTTCGAGTGCATTAAAGGAAAGAGAGAATAATGAGGGAAGTGCAGGAAGTAAAAGAGATACCAGAGAAAGATTTTATTTATTAAAAAGGTTCTTCTATCATCTGTTCCACAGTGGACCGGGGAAAACTGCAAGATATTTATCAAATCATATGAGCCGCAGATAGGTTAAAAAGATTTAAACTTAAAAATGAATACAGAAAAACCGGTAAAAAAGAAGATAGGGAAAAAGGCGATACTCTTCAGGGCGCTGATTGTAGTGATAGTAGTTGTTTTTGGGGCGCTTCTTGTCAGAAAGCTTCTTGACCAGATAAGCATATTTGATATAAAAGAGGCTTTTTTTGGCATGTACAGGCCGACTCTTATCGGAGCATTTGCGGTACTATTGATCGGCAATTTTTTCAGAGCCTACCGCAAGGACATACTTGTGGGTTCTGACCACATAGGAATGGGGGATATGTTCCTTGTGTCGATGATAAGAAATGCATTTAATATGGTACTTCCTGCCAGGACCGGCGAACTCTCATATATATATGTGCTTACAAACCGGTTCAAATTCCCACTCGAAGTAGGGGTATCAACACTTATGGTAGCTCTTATATTCGATCTGGCAATAGTATTCTCATTGATCGTTATAGCGATAATCATCGTAGGGATCAATGCTTATTCTATTTCTTCGGTTTCGGTCATATTAATAGCGGCGGCACTTCTGATATTTTCGCTGCTTATATTATTTTATATCGCAAATATCATAGACTTTGTACTCATTGCCTACAGGAAGCTTTTAAATAGATATAATGTTCGGGACAATAGGCTCATATACCGTATCTATAAAAAGCTGCTGGATATCAGTAAAAACCTGAAAATAATAAGAGAAAGAAAGATATACTGGAAGGTGTACCTTTCTTCAATAGCGATAAGGGTGCTAAAGTTTACCGGTTATTATCTTATAATACATGCAATACTATCTCCTATAGCTATGGGAGGATATAAGTTCAGCAATCTTAATTTTTGGGAAATACTTCTCGCCACAGCAGCGGCTGAGATATCAGCAGTACTGCCCACTCATGCACTGGCAGGATTTGGTACATATGAGTATGCCTTTGCTATACCTTTGATGATATTGGGTTTTTCAGAGAATACAGCATTAATTACTGGATTTACCTACCATCTTGTAGTGCTGCTTTATACTGTCATACTCGGTATAATATCGATAATAATAATAAGTATGCCTTTTTACCGTATTAAGAAAAACAAACTGGAAGAAAACAAGCTATAATGATCAGAGTAAAAAACTTTTTTAATAATATGGGCAGAGGACTTTTAACCCCCGGGATCTTTGAAGATAGCAAGCTGTCAAAGAAATTCTATAAATATTTTCTTATAGGGATGCTTCTAAGGCTGGCCCTGCTGCCATTTTTTTTCCAGAGGGACCTTCTTTCCACCTATCAAAGGGCAGCAGAGACTGTATTTGCTGGAAATATGGCCTCGGACTTCCAGCAGGCACTTACAAATATAATACATTCCGCATATCTTTTTATTATTAAGAGCATAGTTCCGGCTGTCGGTGATTTCTCACCCATACTGCTGGACCCGGATACATGGACCTCATGGATAGGATTTGTAAGCAGCTATAATGTATTTACAATGCTAGCGCTTTTCAAGGGGCTATATCTTATCTTTGATCTGGTCTGTATGTTTCTTATCCTGAGACTTTCATTTGACGATGATCCAAAAGGACGTCTGCATGTATTTAAGTTCTGGATGTTTAATCCTGTAGTAATATTTGTACTGTATATATTTGCAAGACACGATATTATTGGCGTAGCTGCAACTATTGCTGCACTAATACTGGCAAAGAAGGGCCGGAAATACTGGGCCATCATAGCGCTTGCAGTTGCCATTGCTTTGAGGTTCTTCCCTATAATGATACTGCTTCCGCTTATAATATACCTTGCCAGAAGCAAGAAAGACTATATAGCGCTATCTGTTATCGGAGTATCGGGCCTGGCTATTGTCGAGGTCTTTTCTAATGTCTATTATGGAAAGAGCCTTATCTTCTCACTATTAAATACACAGCATTTCAATTATATACTATCGGCAAAGCTCGACCTTATAATACATGACAGGATATTTTTATTTATTGTGGCCTACTTCCTGATAATATTCAGCTTCATGCATGCAAGAAAAAAGAGTTTTGACCTGCTGCTGAATTATGGAGCGATAATATATCTGGCATATGTGGCCCTTTGTTATTTTCATCCCCAATATGTACTCTGGGCCATACCATTTCTGGTGATAGTGTTTGTCAGGAGAAGGCCGCTTCTATATTACCACTGGCTGCAGTTCGGTCTTCTGATGATAGTGCTCATATACTGGGGTGATCTTGTGACTAAATTTGTTTTTGCCCCTATTGATCACAGGTTTTTTATATATATAACCGGACCCATACCAGTTATTGAGAGGTTTTATAGCTCTGCAACATTTGTAAATATCTTCAGGAGTATATTTTCTGCGGTCTCATTGTGGATGATATATCTGATATACAGAGATAACCGCAGGATCATAGATAGCGGTCCGGTAGGAGACTAAATATGGCCAGAAAAAATATATATAAAATATTAATAATACTTATTCTTCTTCTGGCTATAATGGCAACTGCATCTGCATGCCAGAAAGTATACTTCATGCCCGGGGCAAGCTATGGTTATTATATATGGGAAGAAGAAGGAAAGATCCATATATCCTGGAGTGTCGACAGGAAAGACAGTACTTTTTCCGGTTCTATAGAGACAGACGGCAGGATAAAAAGCTTTGAGACTGTGGCCTGGGAAGAAGCAGATATTGTAAACACGGGGGAGAATAAGATATCATATTCTTCAACTCTGGATGCTAATGACTATACTGATGGAATGATAATTGAAATAGTAGATCATGAGTATATTGAGCTTGATCTTATGATAAATGACGGCTATGATCTTTCCAGGGTTCATCTGGGAGCATTTCTGGAAAATCCCGGAGATAGTCCTTTCCGTATTGAAAAGGATCATTTTGATAATGTCAGCCGTATACCCTGGTATGGGAGGCATCCGTTCTCGGGGCTTTTCCATAAGTTATTTTCCAATAAATACTTCACTTTCCTATATATCTTTATACTTGGAGTCGTGGCAATAGAGATCATAAGGATAACTTATATCTCTACAAAGAAGCGTAAATATCTCTACACAGGAGTTTTATATATCATATTGATATGTCTGGAAATAGTGGTATATTTTATCCTCAGGTTTTTTGTTTTATAAACTATACTTATGCCGGGAGTGTTGTATTGAAGGTATTTCTGATCGGAGTCGACGGCCAGCTGGGCACTGATATAAGCAAACATTTTACAAAGATGGGTGCACAGGTGCATGGTCTTGTAGGACTGAAAGATATTAATATATGCGATTATAATAAAAGCTATGAACTTGTTAAGCATTCTGATCCTGATATTGTCATAAACACGGCAGCATTTCATAATGTCGACCTCTGTGAAGATGAGATAATGCAGGCTTTCAAAGTAAATGTAGCCGGCGTAAAAAATATTGCTGCCATATGCAGGGGAATGGATATACCTCTGATGCATTTTTCAACAGACTATGTATTTGATGGAGAAAAGATGACACCCTATATTGAAGAAGACTGTATCGGTCCCTTAAGCATCTATGCAATATCAAGGCTGGGAGGAGAAAGGGTCGTGCAGTATATGCTTGAAAAGTATTATCTCATAAGGCTGTCAGGCTTATACGGCCATGCCGGATGTGCCGGAAAAGACAATATTAATTTTGTTGAGACTATACTTGGTCTGGCGGATACAAAGAAACAGATAAAAGTAGTAGATGACCAGGTGCTTACGCCGACATTCACAGTAGATGTGGCAGAGAAACTCTTTGAGCTTATACGGACCGGCAAATATGGGCTCTATCATATGACAAATACGGGGAGCTGTTCCTGGCACGGGTTTGCATGTGAGACATTCAGGCTTGCCGGTATTGATATAGATGTGCTTCCGGTATCAAGCGGGGAATTTGGAGCAAAAGCGATCAGGCCCGGTTATTCTGTCCTGGATAATGCAAATTTAAGAAAAGCCGGCCTGTCAGATATGAGAGACTGGAAAGAAGCACTTAGTGAATATATTAAAAATAGACCGTAAATATTCCTGATTTTAATACCAATATCTAAATTAATTATCCTGGCAATTATTATCATGGGAGTTCTTCTTTAGAAGAAAGAGCAGATTCTCCTGATTGATCCTTATCCTGTTTAATATATCAGCCGACAGTCCCACTATAAAGAAAATAACTGACAGGAAGAAAAATGCTGCTCCAACAAAACCGGACCATATATTGGGGCTGAATGTCCCATTGGAGATATATGTCCATAGAAGGATGACCCCAAAGGCTGCTGCGATGATTAAAAAGAAAAATGCTATTGTTGAAAAGAAGGCCATTGGCCTGTAATCCCTGTAGGTCCCCAGTATTATCTTTAAAGTGTTTATAGCATATATGAAAAGATTGGAAGCGACCTTCGATCTTCTTGATGGAAAATATTTAACGCTTATGGGCACTTCCTTTATATTGAGCCCTTTAAAAGACAGGTCGATAAAAGTCTCCTGAGTATAGGTGAATCTTCCCTGAAGGTTCAGGGAGAGAAGCGCCCTTTTTGAATAGGCTCTAAAACCGCAGGAAACATCCTGGTATCTTCTTCTCACAAGGCTGCTGATAAGAAGGGACATCAACTTGTTTCCCCATAATTTGGCTATGGGCATATGCAGGATAGGTTTCCTGTCAATAAATCTGGATGCTGTTACAAATTCTGCATTTTCATTCAGAATAGGCTCCAGGAGTGCAGGAATATCCTCAGGATCAAACTGGCCGTCTCCATCGATATTGACCATCATATCGAAGCCATTATCTACTGCATATTGAAGGCCCCTTCCGAAAGAGAAACCGACACCCATATTCTTATAATTGTCTATTAATCCTATTCCCATGCTCCTTGCTATGTCCGGGGTACTGTCTGTACTGCCGTCATTTATAACAAGGATCTCTATTTTGCCGATACCAGAGATCTTGCCGGGTATCTTATTGATTACTTCTTTGATCTTATCCTCTTCATCAAAGGCCGGTAT